>OGDF01007636.1_pt1 | contig 10005 bp, 8 predicted proteins | sample 1570141 | NCBI WGS metagenome assembly OGDF01 (sample SAMEA4370581, study PRJEB24528) | human gut metagenome | reverse complement strand
CCCAGGTGGGAGCGGAATCCGACTGGCGCAGTGCCAACACGGAGTCCATGAAAAGTACCTTTACAAAAGAGGCCGGGTACGACCTGATCTTCGAGGATGGTCAGCAGAAGCAGGCCAACCAGATCCGGGCCATCCGAACCTTTATCCAGCAGGAGGTGGACTACATCGTGCTGGCACCGGTGACGGAGACCGGATGGGACACGGTGCTCAGGGAAGCAAAGGATGCCGGGATCCCGGTGGTCATCGTGGACCGTAAGGTGGATGTGGAGGATGACAGTCTGTTCACCTGCTTCGTGGGTTCGGACTTTGAACTGGAAGGCCTGAAAATGTCGGAGTGGCTGAATTCCTTTTCCATCAGCAAGGGAATTGCACCGGAGGATCTTCATATTGTAAATATTCAGGGAAATATCGGAGCTTCCGCCCAGATCGGACGTACCAGAGGATTGGAGCAGGGCGCGGCAAAATACGGTTGGGATCTGTTAGACCAGGTATCGGGAGAATTTACCCAGGCCAAGGGGAAGGAAGTCATGGAAGCTTTCCTGAAAAAATACGACAATATCAATGTGGTCTATTGCGAAAACGACAATGAGGCCTTTGGCGCCATGGAAGCGATCCGGGCGGCGGGAAAAAGGGTTGGCAGCAATCTGGCGGCAGGAGATATTATGATATTGTCTTTTGATGGTGTCAGCACAGAATCCATGGACTGCGTGCTGAAGGATGAGATCACCTGCATCGGAGAATGCAATCCACTGCATGGCCCCAGGGTGGAGGCTTTGATCCAGATCCTGGAAGAGGGCAGGACACCGGAAAAATTTTCTTATGTGGAAGAAGGATTGTATGCCCACGACGATACGGTGACCGCCGTGACGGTGGGAGACAAGACCTACCGGGTACGGCGGGTAGACGATGAGATCCGCAACGAAAATGCATATTGACAGATTTTGTGACGATTCGGACGTTCCCCTGCAGGCGGTCCGGATCGTTACTTTTTTTCCATGAGGGCTAAAGTAATTGCAAATCCGTCCGATACATATTGTGAAACATCAAAAGACATTCGGGAAGGAGGAGTCGACATGCGTATTGAAGCGTATACACAGGTACAGCAGCTGTATCAGTCACAGAAGGTCAGCAGAACTCAGAAGACTCAGACAGCGTCACACACGGACAGACTGCAGATCAGCAGCCAGGGCAAGGATTTCCGGACCGCTAAGGCAGCAGTGGCAGCAGCACCTGACATCAGGGAAGAGTTAACGGCTCCCATTAAAGCAAGAATCCAGAACGGTACTTATGGAGTGGATAATGCAAGCTTTGCGGAGAAGCTGCTTCAAAAGCAGGAAGAAATGAGGTAGTTCCTTGGCTAGTTTAATGGAAAACCTGATAGATGTACTGGACAGAGAGAGTACGGAGTACGAAGCTCTGCTTCAGCTATCACAGCGCAAGACACCGATTATTGCAGGTGGTGATCTTGCAGAGTTACAAAAGATCACGGACGAGGAGCAGGAGCTGGTCAGCAGGATCCACAATCTGGACAAGCAGAGAGCGGGAGTGACTGCGGACATAGCCGATGTATTGAACAGGGATGTTAACGACTTGAAATTGCCGAATCTGATCACTATGTTATCTGCACGGCCTGCGGAACAGCAGGCACTGGCGGATTCCCACGACAGATTACAGGCAGCGGTCCGGGGACTGAAGCGCGTGAACGAGCAGAACAGTGAACTGTTAAACAGCGCGCTGGAGATGGTGGAATTCGAGATGAATCTCCTCCAGGCATCCAAGGCTGCACCCGAGACAGCGAATTACAACCGGGGAGCTTACAATGCAGGCAATACCATGGGGGTCATTGACCATGGATTCGATGCCAAGCAGTAAGACCGGATCCCGGGGATCTGAGGATCCCCTGATACAGAGGTGAAAGTTTATGCCATTAATGGGTAGTTTATATATAGGTTCGTCCGGATTACAGACAAGTCAGAATGCGCTGAATACCACAGCGCATAATCTTTCTAATGTGGACACCACCGGCTATACCAGACAACAGGTACAGCAGTCTAACAGAGCTTATGTCACATTATCGACAGACCCTAAGTCTATTTCCAACAAACAGACAGGTCTGGGTGTCACATATTCCCGCGTAAAACAGGTCAGAGATTATTTCCTGGACAAGACATACCGCAAGGAATCCGGACGTAGTATGTTCTATGAAGTGTCCACAGAAGTCATGGAAGAGGTAGAGAGCCAACTGGGAGAATTGAACGGCGAGGCATTCCAGACCACCATGACAGACTTCTGGACCGCTATTCAGGAGCTTTCCAAGGATCCCAGCAGTTCTGTAACACAGGGCATGCTGGTGCAGAGAGCGGCGGAATTCGTACAGAGAGCCGGAGCAGTATACAGCGGATTGAGCTCCTACCAGAACAACCTGAACACACAGATTAAGCAGAATGTAGATAAAATCAATAAATACGGCAACCAGTTATTAACGCTGAACGATCAGATCCGTGCCATTGAGAGTGGCGGCATTGAACATGCCAACGACCTGAGAGACGCGAGAAATCAGATTCTGGATGAACTGGCAGAGCTGACCAACATGACCTTTTCCGAAGATCGATACGGCAGTGTATCCGTACAGATCGAGGGCGTGGATTTCGTAAAGGACGGAACCTGTTATGAGATCGCTCTGAAGACGGATGAAGCCACCGGCTTCTACACTCCGTTCTGGCCGCAGGATGCCACCTACACCGTCAGAGCTGACGGCACCAGAGATTATAATATTGACGGCGCAGAGGTATTTGATCTCTCCGTGGAGATTTCTTCCGACCTGAACACAGATATCGGCGGCCTGAAGGCAATGCTTCTGGCCAGAGGTGATCACAGAGCCAATTATACAGATCTGGCGGAAGGAAAATACGACAGTGTCTCCCAGTCCGTTGTCATGAATATTCAGGGTGAGTTCGACCAGATGATCCACAATGTGGTGACGAAGGTGAACGATATTCTGGCGAAGGCTGCAGGAGTACAGACCGGAGATCTGGAGTTGGCAGACGGTACTAAATTAGAAAATGCCCGTTACTGCACGGTAGACCCGGACGGTTACATGCGCATGGAGGATGGCAGCCCCATCCAGCTGTTCACCAAGGTTACAACGGATGGGTATGAGAAAGTAAGTGTGAAGGAAGCGGACGGATCACTTAAGGACTACTGGGTCATGAAGAAAGAAGATCCGGACAGCCCTGAGAGCCTGTATACCATCGGCAATCTTCAGGTAAATCCGGCGCTGACGAAGGAGCCTTCCAAGCTTGGATTCCGTTTGGCAGACGGTTCCGAGGATAAGGAGACCGCAGATGCTTTGAAAGCGGCATTTACCGAGGAAGCCTACACGCTGAATCCTAATGTACAGAAAAAGACTACTTTTGTAGATTATTATACCGACCTGGTATCGCAGGTATCCAATTCCGGCTATGTATTCCGGAGTATTTATGAGAATCAGGTCAGCACCGTGGAAGCTACACAGAGCGCCAGAGAACAGGTTATCGGTGTATCCACGGACGAGGAACTGTCCAATATGATCAAGTTCCAGAACGCATACAACGCATCCAGCCGTTATATCAACGTGATCAGTGAAATGTTGGAACACATTCTTTCCACGCTGGGTGTGTAATGTGTAAGAAATAGGAGGTAAGTTATGCCCTCACAGTTTTTTGGATTAAATATTGCATATACGGGACTTCTGGCCAGTAATGCTGCCATGAATACCACTTCCAATAATATCGCCAATGTACAGACGGAAGGCTACAGCAGACAGCAGGTAACACAGCAGGCATCCAATGCCCTGCGTGTATTCCAGACCTACGGCTGTGCCGGTGCCGGTGTAGAGACACTGGCCATTGAGCGTATCCGGGATGAATTCTATGACGGAAGATTCTGGGATAACAATGCACAGCTGGGCGAATACGATATGAAGCAGTATTACATGCAGCAGCTGGAGACGTATTTTGATGATGACGGCAAGAGTACCGGATTCAAGACTATCTTCGATCAGCTGATGATCACCGGTATGCAGGCTCTTTTAAAAGATCCCAACAGTGCCACAGCCAAATCCCAGTTCGTAGGCTATGCCGGAGCTTTGACAGAGTATTTCAACGGTATGGCGGGCAATCTGGAAAAAGTACAGAAGGATATCAACCAAGAGATCAAACTGAAGGTGGATCAGATCAATTCCCTTGCCGGTGAGATCGCCTCCCTGAATAAACAGATCAACACCATTGAACTGGCTGGAACAAAGGCCAATGAGCTGCGTGACCGCAGAACCCTGCTGATCGATGAATTATCCAAGATCGTGGATGTGGAAGTCAAGGAGACTCCGATCATCGATGCCAACAACGAGAACCGTGAGACTGGAGCCAACAGATACATGGTCAAGATCGCCGGAGGCCAGATGCTGGTAGACGGCAGTGATTACAACGGTCTCGAATGTGTGGCAAGAACCTCCTATGAGAAAGTAAACCAGACCGATATCGACGGTCTCTATGAAGTCTACTGGGCGGACGGGCAGAAGTTCAACCTGTACAATGCATCCATGGGCGGTGATCTGGCGGGACTGATCCAGATGCGTGACGGTAACAACGGCGAGAATTTCACCGGACAGGTGACCGCCACCGGCACGACGACCACGGCAGACGGCAAGACCCACGATACCGTAACCGTAAAAGTAACCAAGGCTTATCTGCAGGACCTGAATAAATGTAATCTGTCGGATCAGGGCGGTATCATCGATCTGGGCAATCAGGAATTCTATTATGATTCCTGGGAATATACCTGCGAATATGATGCGAACGGCAACGCCACTTATACGTATACTTTTACCTTATCGGACAGTGAGAAGAATCCCCGGGGAATTACCAATGACCGTGTAGGGAAAAAGGCAGAGATCGGTACCGACCTGTCCTATCAGGGCATCCCTTATTACATGAACCAGATGAATGAGTGGATCCGTACCTTCTCTCAGAAATTCAACGATATTCTCACCTCCGGCTACAGCGGAAACGGAGATCCCGGCGTGAAGATGTTCACCGGCAATAAGGCAACCAGCAGTGAGCAGTTTCTGTTGGATGATGCAGCCAAGAGATATGACAAGCAGGAGAAGAAAAACAGTAAAGTTACGGTAAAAGTCAACGATGACAGCTACTATCGTCTGACAGCGAAGAATTTCGATATTCTGGATGCCATGGAGCAGGATCCCAGCCTGATGGCAAACCGAAAAAATGCATCTGACGGCGTGGAACAGAATGACCTGTTGAACGATCTGAAGAATCTGGCTACGGATAAGAGCAAGATGAGCTTCCGCGGATGTAATGCTTCCGAATTTTTACAGTGTATCTTATCGGATGTGGCATTGAATGCTTCCAGAGCCAATACCTTCTATGCAAGCTTTAAAGACATTTCCAATACCATCGACAACCAGAGAATCTCCATCTCCGGTGTGGATGAGGATGAAGAAGCTGTGAATCTGGTAAAATACCAGAATGGATATAACCTGGCTTCCAAGATGATCCAGACACTGACGGAGATTTATGACAGACTGATTCTGGAGACCGGAGTCTAAACTAGAAAGGAGGCAGCTATTCGGATTCCCACATATGTTCGCAAAAACGCACGTATCCGTGCTTTCTCGCTGCTACGCAGCTAATTTTGCTCACGTGTGTGGTGACTCTATTCGAGTCACCATTCGAATCAGAAAACTGTTACTTATATGCAAGCATAACGTACCAGTTATTCTGATTTTTAGAATCCTGAATAGTTACGGAGAAAATGAGAATTACGAACAAGATCATGCAGCGTAATAATCTGTCCAATATCAATACGAACAAAGTATATCAGGATAAGCTGAGCACCCAGATGTCTACCCAGAAGAAGGTCAGCCGTCCTTCCGATGATCCTGTGGTATCCATTCGTGCCCTGCGTTTACGCAGCAATGTGACCGAGGTGACGCAGTATTACAGCAAGAACATTCCGGATGCGGAGAGCTGGCTGGACGTAACCGAGGATGCACTGAAGAACCTGACAGAGATCATCACGAATATGATCAGACAGTGCACCAAGGCATCTAACGGAGATCTGAAATCCGCGGATCGCCAGATCATTCTGGAGCAGCTGAAGGCACTGGGAGATGAAGTGTACAGCACCGGCGATGCAGACTATGCGGGCCGTTATGTGTTTACCGGATATCGTACCGATACTTCTCTGAGTTTTGATAAAGAATACAATACGAAATATGAGATCACCGAGCAGCTGGACAACAGCTCCATCACACAGCTGACAAAGGTGAATACCGGAAAACTGCTGGATATTACGGCGAATAACTATAATGATCAGAATCAGGACTACAAGGATATTACGGAAAATTCAGTCAGCTCCATAGATGTGTATCGTATCCGGCTGGCTTATGATGACTGCAGAGATGTGGATGCGAAACCTTCGATTTCTTTCTGGGAGAAAGATGCAAACGGTGCCTATAAAAAGGATATGACGACATGGGATTCCAAGATGTTCCAGACGGTCTCCTCTACCGCGGATCCTTATTCTATGGCAGCAAAGGATGATGATGCACTGATCTATGTACCGGATACCGGTGAGGTCCTGCTTGGTAAGAACCGTTATGAAAAGCTGATGTCCTGCAAGGACGATCCGTCCACTTCTGGCAAGAACGAAGGCGAGATCCGTGTGACCTACCAGAAGGATCATTGGGTCAAAGGTGATCTGAGACCTGAGCATTATTTTGCATGTACCAGTACGGATGCGGATCAGAAAGTAACGAAATATAATCAGGAATACCTCAAGGGTGATGCGGCAAAACAGGTCATCGAATATGATGTAGGCTTCAACCAGACCATTCAGGTGAATTCCACTGCAGATGAGTGCTTCCAGCACGGTATCGGACGTACGGTGGACGATCTGGTACAGGCCATGCAGGATGTAGTGGATCTGGAGAATGTGAAGACCAAGATCGAGGGACTGCAGGAGACTGCTACCGGTACGGATGCAGAGACCCTGACGAAGCAGATGGAAGCAGTAGAAAAAGCACTGACTCTGGCCAAGGACAAATGCCAGAAGATGTTCGAAAGCGGCATTACTACGTTCCAGGGATATCTGGATGATGCCAACCTGTGCGTTACCAACTGCGGTACCAGAAGCAGCAAACTGGAACTGATCGATAACCGCATGAAGAGCCAGAAGACCACCTTTGAGACCTTAAAGAGTGAAAACGAGGATATCGATGTTACCGAGACCGCCATTGATCTGAAGAGTGCGGAAATGACCTATGAAGCGGCACTGATGGCTACCGGTAAAGTAATGCAGACCACACTGTTGAATTTCATCTAGAACAACAGGTTACGGAAAGGCGTAGGTATTTTATGAAGATCAATACAAAATTTTTTGGAGAAGTTGAGATTGCGGATGACAAGATCATCACTTTTGACAAAGGTATTATCGGATTCCCGGAACTGAAGCATTTTACCATGCTCCACGATGAGGAGAAGGGCAGCAACGTAGGAATCCGCTATTTACAGTCTCTGGAAGAACCCGGATTCGCCATGCCGGTCATGGATCCGCTGCTGGTCAACCCTCAGTATGATCCGGAAGTGGATGACGAACTGCTCACTAGTGTAGGCAATCTGACTCCTGAGAACATTCTGGTCATGGTTACTGTGACGGTGCCTGCTGACCTGACGAAGATGACGGTGAACCTGCAGGGTCCCTTTGTGATCAACGTGGAAGAACGCAAGGCCTGCCAGATCATCCTTGAGGGAGATAAATACCCGGTAAAATATCCGGTATACGACATCCTGAAATCCGGAAAGGCGGGTGAGTAAGATGCTGGCATTGTCCCGTAAGAAGAACGAAGCAATCGTCATCAACAACGATATCGAGATCACCGTTCTGGAGGTCAAAGGTGATCAGGTCAAGATCGGCATCACCGCACCCAAGGAAGTGCCCATCTACCGCAAGGAAGTCTACCTCCAGATCCAGGAGGCCAACAAGGCCGCTGTGGATGCCGAAGGTATGGCAGCACTGAAGAACCTGTTGGGGTAAAAATAAATAAAAATAGGAAACGAAAGAGGCTCCGGATGCATAAATCCGGAGCTTTTATCCATTGTTGAAAAATAAGGGCACATTTTCCTGAAACTGCAAATATACGCATTGATACACCTTCGGAAAAAAGAACTTGAAAAGACGATAGGGTTATGCTATAGTTACAACATCTAAAGAATTCTTTATGACAATTTCTGACAATATCTTTTGTGTGTATTTCGGGCTTTTCGCCAAGAATTCAAACAAAATGACAAAACATAAGCAGGCGGAAAGGGAAATAGTGCATGGAACGGTTTCAGTTTTCCTGCTTAGGTAAGTTTAGTGTGCTTAAGGGAGAAAAAATGAGGGAAAACAGAGAGAAAAATGACCTTGTTACAAAGAATTTCGAGACATTTCCAGATGTTGCTGCAGACATTATTAATGCGTTGCTGCATAATGGAAAGCTTGTTGTGACCAAAGAAAATCTGTTGCCGGCACCGACGGAAAGTATTTATACGAGCGGAGAAAACAGGCTGCGAAACCAGTTACAGGATGTGGTGAAATACGAGATGGCAGGGGAACGGATCAGGGCACAATATATGATTGCCAACCAGACAACCACGGATGCTAAAATCGTATTGCGTAAGGCTGGTTATACTGGAGGGGGATACAGGGAGCAGTATGAAGGAAAAACAATAGATACCTTCCCTATTATAGAAATGATACTATACTGGGGAAGGGAGCATTGGGAGAAACAACCGGGAATCCATGAATTATGCTGTGGAAAAGTGCCGGAAGAACTTCGAAAATATGTGGATGATATCAAGGTACATATCTGGGAAATGCGTTACCTGCCCCAAGAGGTGCGGGAGAGATTTCATAGCGATATGAGAATTGTGCTGGATTATCTGGCAGAGGGCAATAATCTTCGTTCCGACCAGAAGGTGATACACAAAGCGGCATTGATCAGAATGATCAATGTATTATCCGGTGAAGAGGATTCCACAACAGAATCTGCTATTTTAAAGGAAATGAATATCAGAGAGGAGGATGAGATCACTATGTGTGAATTATTTGAGCAATATATAAGGATGGGAAAGCGCGAAGGGAGACAAGAAGGAAGACAAGAAGGAAGACAAGAAGAACGGCAGAGTGGTATTAAGGCATTGATCATAACATGCATTGAATTGGGGGCGGATTATAATACTACGGCTGAGAAAGTAAAGACTCGATTTCAACTGTCAGAAGAAAGCGTTACAGAGAATATGAACCTGTATTGGAGCCCTGTATTGGAATTCCTCAATAGTTTTTTGAAATTCCCGTGTGAGGGGGAAAGTTGATTACAAACAGAATAAATTACAGCAGTGAAAGTGACGATACAAATGCAGGAAGAGCAGAAATGTTCTTCCTGTTTTTTAACAGAACTTCAGCAGCTGGCGGGGAAAGGAGACAGTATGGCAAAGTTCTTAAATTATGAGGACCGGCTGGAGATAGAAAGCGGACTAAAGGAGCATATGACTTTCACAGAGCTTGGAGAGAAACTGGGAAGGGACAGGACTACCATCACAAAGGAGATCAGGAACTATTCCATCGAACAGGACACCGGTTATGGAAGTTACCCGCATAATACCTGCAAGTACAGAAAAGCATGTAAGAGGAAAAAAGTATGTGGGACAAATGACTGCAGGCATCCACTGGTAGCTGTCTGTAAACAGTGTGAACTCATATGCAACCGTTACTGCGAGCATTATGAAGAAGAAATATGTACCCATCGCTTTAAACCGCCATATGTATGCAACGGATGCAGTGAAGTAAAGAAGTGTACGCTGACAAAAACTGTTTACGATGCTCTGGGAGCCCAGAGGCGGGCAACGGATAAGATATCGGAATCCCGAAGCGGGATCCTTGCTACGGAAGGGGAAATCGCCAGAC
>OGDF01007635.1_pt1 | contig 10006 bp, 8 predicted proteins | sample 1570141 | NCBI WGS metagenome assembly OGDF01 (sample SAMEA4370581, study PRJEB24528) | human gut metagenome | reverse complement strand
GCCCCCTACAGCGGGGGCAGACACGCATTTCAAATCACGCCGCCGCGGGCGGCGTACCTGATTTATTATTTATTATTTTTTATCTATTATTTATTTACCAGTAGCTCCCGCCCTCGACCTTTTCTTTATTGCTGATGCCCTCGGTCTCGTCGGGACGGACCCAGGCGGGGTTGTAGAGCTTGGAAATGACGGGGTGGTCGTCCCAGCGCTTGCCCTTGATGCCAAACAAAAGCTGCGTTGCACCGCTCATTTGTATGGCGGCGTGGCCGGTGTCGCGGGCGTGGGCGGCCAGCGGCAGGCTGTAGGCCCCTGCGCCGACGATGGCGACGTCGTAGTCGGCGGCGTCCATCCGGCGCTCCATCTCGGTCAGGGCGTCAAACCAGTCGGCGTAGCCGGTATCCTGCCCGCCCAGACCCTGCACGGCCTGAATGACCGTCAGGCAGGCAAGCTCCGGCAGCACGTCTTTGCCGGGAAACAGCTGGGTGCGCTTTTCATACTGGGCTAAAATCGTGCGGCGGAACGGGTGTACGACGAGCACCCGTTTGCCCGCAAGGGCGGCGCTCCACGGGCGGGCGTGGTAGTAGGGCTCCAAGGCGCGCAGCTCGGTAAAGCGGGTCGCGTCACAGCCGCGGATGACCTCCCGCTCGGCCCCGACGTTCCAGAGGGCGAGCAGCTCGGCGCTCTGCGCAGTCTTGACGTAGAGACGGCAGAATTTGTCCAGCGTGGCATCGTCGGTGGGAAAGACGCCCGACAGATTCCGAATGTCCGCCCGCGTGCGGTCCGTGAAATTGTGCCCGCCGTTTTGCAGCCAGTCGGCCACGGTGCGCATCTCGGTGGCACCGCAGCGGCCAAACAGGAACGGCTGACCGCTCTCGAGCAGGTCGCGCGCCAGGTCGTTGCCGGCAGCGGCGGGCAGGATGTCCACGCCGCGGTATTTCATTGTAAAGCGCAGACCGCGGTAGAGGTCGGCGGCCTTCTGCAAAAGAGGATTGTCGTTATCCATTGGCTTTTCCCTTTTTGGGCAGCAGGGTCAGGGCCAGCTCGGCACTGTTCTGCCACAGAAAGTTTTCGTTCACGCGGCTCTGGGCGGCGTGGCCCATGGCGGCGGTGGTTTTGTCCAGCGCTGCGGCCAGCTCGGGCACGGTGCCGCACAGCAGGCCGCTGATGCCGTTCTCAATGATAAGGTCGGGGCCGGGGGCGTGGCGCGCCACCGGCGGGCAGCCCGCGTACATGGCCTCCAGCAGGCTCATGCCGAAAATCTCATTCGGGTTCAGGTTCACAAAAGCGTCGCAGGCATGATAATAAACGTGCACCTGCTCGTTGGGCAGCTGCGGGATCAGGCGGCAGCGGTCCAGTAAGCCCGCGTCGGTCAGGCGGCGGGTCAGCTCATCGCCCAGTGAGCCCCGGCCGATGATGATGGCGTACCAGTCCGGCGAGGCCTGCAAAAGCGGCACAAGGTCGAGCGGCTGCTTGTAGGGGTCAAGGCGGCCCACAAAGATGAACACCCGCGCGTGCTCGTCGATTTTGAGCGCCCGGCGGATCTCGGTGCGGTTGCTGGGGATGGACGGGATAATGGCGGTGTCCAGCCCGAGGCTTTCCAGCTCGGCGGCGACGGCGGGAGTTTTGGCGTAGGTGGGCGTTTTGCGGTATACCGCCAGATTGCGGCGCAGCAGCAGGTCCATGACCCTGCGCACGGCGGCGTGGTTGGAGGTACTTTTCAGCGCACCGAGCTGGCTGTAAAACAGGATGCCGTGCTTTTGGCAGAAGCGGTACAGCCCCGGCACGCCGAGGGAGTTGTCGCCCATGACGTGGACGGCGTCGGCATGCTCGTCGAGCAGAATCTGCCAGCTTTTATAGAATGCCTGCACGCCGAAGGCGACGGCGGGCATATAGCAGATTTTTACGTTTGGCTCCGGGGTCTCGATCCGGGGGGCTTTAGCGCCCGGCTCCGGGTAGAGCACGACGGCGCGGCAGCCCAGCGCGGCAAAGGCGCGGGCCAGGCCGACCTCCTGCCGGTTATACAGGCCCTTCTGGCCCGACGGCCCGCGGTAAAATTGCGGAATGACGATGGTTTTCATGTGCGTGGGAATACCTCATTGTGGGAGTAAAATTTTCTTGGCCCCCTCTGGGAGGGGGCTCCGCCCGCAGGCGGTGGGGGAGAGAGGTTGATGGTTGCCCGGAAGATTTCGGGTTATGGCGAGGTTCTCTCCCTCCGGCCCTGCGGGGCCACCGCTCCCCCTCTGGCGCGAGCGCCACCTCCCCCGTATCGGGGGAGTCTGTCTCGCAGAGGGAGGCAAGGGGGACGGGGCGTCGGGGACGCCGCCCCCTACATTACTCGGCGGCGGGTGTGGAAACTTCCGGCTTTTCGATTTTTGGGATGCGGGTCAGATACCTTGCGTCGATGATCTCTAAAACGTCATCGCGGCAGTAGGTGTGGATGCCGATGATGTCCGCGGGGGCAAGGCCGGTGATCTCGACGTTCTGCGGCGTGGCGGCGCAGAGAGGTACCTCCGAGCTGCCGCGGCGGGCGAGAAACTGCAGATAGACCCCGTAGTCCACGGTGGTGCTGACCTGGGTGGGGTGGATGATCTGCTCACCCAGCAGGAAAAACGGCCCGGCGTTGCGGCTGACAAGGTCAAAGTCGCGATGCTGCAGATTGTAGGCTTCATCGGGCAGCAGCTCAAACGGACCGGGCGCAGCGGGCAGCGTGTCCTCGGCAGGCAGCGGGACGGCGGCGGTCTCCTGTACGGCGTGGCGCAGCGTGTAGCGGCGGTAGCGCACATAGAGCTGGTTGTCGGGGCGGGTCTCGCTGCAAAGCAGGGTCAGGGCCTCGGCGCGGCGGTCCAGCAAAATCGTGTCGCAGAGCTCCTCGTCCGTGGGAAAGCGCTGCACCAGCTCCCATTGGGTGGGGAAGGTCTTGCAGCGGTAGAGCCGCAGGCTGTGGTCGCTGCCGGTCTCGGGGATCATCCAGACCTCACCGTTCCAGTCAAAGACCATCGGGAACGACAGGTGGAAATCTTCTTCCAGCGCGACGCGCCAGTCGTCGGCGGTGCCGTCGTCGTGCAGCTCGCAGACCTCGAGACGGCCCTTGCCGGTGGAGAGGTCCATCGCCTCGGCGAACAGCCAGCGCTTGCCGCGCCGGTGGTAGAGCAGCGGGTCGGCAAACCACCAGCCCTCCCGCCGGGGCAGCAGGGTGTAGGGGCCGCCTTCCAGAGCGGGCAGCGGCTCGGTGCCCTCGGCAGTGGGGCGGGGGCGCACGGCGATGGTGTAGATTTCTTTTTCGCCCATGACTTTGCGCAGCAGCCGCTTGGGCGGCATGTGCAGGGCGCGGTAAAACTGGTTCATGATACTTCCTCGGCGGCGCGGCGGCCGTATAGTTTTAGCAGGGTCTTGTAGTTTTCCTCGGCGCTGAAGCGGCGGCGGGTGGTGTTGGCGATGGCCGTGCAGTCAAACTGCATGGCGCTCATGGCGCGGACAGCCCCGGCCAGCGCGGCGGGGTCGCCGGGGGCAAAGCACAGCCCGTCAAACCCGGGCCGCACCGACGCCCCGACATTGCCGATGCCGCTGGCCAGCACCGGCGTGCCCAGCGCGTGGGCCTCCGCCGGGACAAGGGCAAAGCTCTCATAGCAGAGACTGGCGGCGACGACGGCGCGGCTCTCGGCCATCAGGCGGTGCAGCGCGTCCCGCGGAAGCTGGCCGACGAATTGCACCTTGGGCAGATGCTGCGCTTTGGCCCAGTCGGCCAGCGGGCCGTCCCCGGCCACAAGCAGCAGCGGTGCGTCCTTGCCCAGAATGCGCCATGCCTCAATGACGGTGCGCAGACCCTTTAGTTCCTCCAAGCGGCCCGCAAAGACGAACTGACGCTTGCGCTCCTCCCAGAGGGTGACGGGGCCGGAGGGCACGGTCACGGGGTTCGGCTTGACGACAAGGCGATTTTCGTCGAAGGTGGGATGAATCTTATTAAATTCCAGCAGCTTTTCCCGGTCAAACTCGGTGGGGGTGGTGATGGTGATGCCGCGCCATGTGCCCAGCACCCGATGCAGCCAGTAGGCGGCCACGACGACGAGCGTCTGCGCCCGGCTGCCGCGGTAGCAGCGGTGCCGCAGTGCGCAGTGCAGGCCGTGGTGCGGGCAGTCCTCACAGACCCGTCCGTCCCGCAGTAAGATGCCGTTCGGGCAGAACAGGCGGAAGTTGTGGAGCGTCAGCACCACCGGCACGCCGCATTTTTTGGCGGCGCGCACAACGGCAGGGCTGAGGAGCAGCAGCGTGTTGTGGATGTGGACGGCGTCGATGTGCTGCTGTTCCATGATATTCCGCACGTCGCGGGCGGCCCGGCGGTTCCAGACGGCGCGAAAGGGCAGCAGCGCCTTAGCCGCGCCGTGGGCGGCCTCCTCATTGCTGCGCTCATAGACGACGACGGTGTGGCCGTGCTGCTCCAGCAGGGCGCGCTCCGCGGCAAAGACGGCGTCCTCGCCGCCGGGCAGCCGGTAATGGCAGTGTATCAGCAGAATTTTCACGCAGCCGCCTCCTCTTGCAGACAATAAACCTATTATGACATTATACCCTTTTTGCGGCGCTTTCGCAACAAAAAAAGAGGAACGCAGTGCGTCCCTCGCGGTAAAATTACTGGTCGTCGTCACCGTGGAGCTGGGCCTCACGGATGGCCTTGATTTTTTTCTCGATGTCAAAGCTCTTTTCCAGTGCGGGGTAAATGGCCATCAGGCTCAGCAGGCAGGGCAGCCACAGGCTGGTTAAAATCAGCACAAAGCTGGAAATCGGCCAGAACAGCGCCACAGCGCCCCAGTACAGCAGCTGCCACAGCAGGCCCAGGCCGCTGCGGGGCAGATAGCCCAGGAACAGCATGAGGGAGTTCTTCAACAGTCCGGCAAAGGACAGGTCAAGCAGTGCGACCTGCACGTAGAGGTACTGGGCAATGCCGGCCAGCAGGATGATGGCGACCAGCACGGCGATCACGGCTACGTGCCCGCCGGCAATGTTGATGTGGCAGAGCGAGAAAAGCTCCATGGCCAGCAGCAGGCCGCAGACAGCGCCGGGCAGCAGGGATTCCTTCAGGTTGCGCTTCCAGGTGCGGCGGTAGGTCTCCCACCAGTAGCCGGGCTCGTCGCGCAGCGTGCGCAGGATCGTGTCGTTCAGGCCGACGATCTGCGGCGCGGCGATCATGCCGCCCAGCACGCCCGCGATGACGAGCGGGACCAAAGAGTGGGTCTCGACGGCGAACCAGACACCGGCGGCAAACGGCAGACCGCCGAGCATCGCCAGTATGCCGGCCAGCCAGATGGTGGAGAAGTCGCGGCCCAAAATCTCAAAAAAGCGGGCAGCGCCCTTTTTGCGGGGGGCGTCGGGCGATACGCCCGGGCCGGGTTTATCAAAATTGCGCATGAAAAGTCCCATGATACAATAGCTCCTTATGGAATGATGTTGGGGGGAAGGGGTGTAGGGGCGAGCATTGCCCGCCCCTACAAAGTAGTTGGCCCATAGAGGGCGGCGCCGGATTGGATCAGAATGTCCGGCTCGACGCGCAGGCCGGTTTTGCGGCCCTTCTGGGCTTCGACGAGGAAAAGCCAGGGCGCGGCGTCGGGGCGGTTCTTGACAAAAGCCAGACGCTTCGGCTCAAGGCGCGCGGCGCGTAAGGCGGCCAGAATTTCCGCCAACTGCTCCGGGCGCTGGCAGAGCAGGAACCGCCCGCCGTCCCGCAGGGCGCGGCGTGCGCAGTCCACGGCGTCGGCGGTGGTGCAGCTGCCGGTGTGGCGGGCCTCGGCCCGGCGCGGGTCCGGGCTGCGGGGACCGGCTGTGAAGTACGGCGGGTTGCAGGCGGCAAAATCGTACTGCCCCTGCTCCGGCCCGGCGGTGCAGAGCTGCCGCAGGTCGCCGCAGACCGGCGCGATGTGCGCGGCGTCGGCGTTTTCGGCCAGGGCCGCGGCGCAGAGGGCGGACGCGGCGGGGTCGATCTCCAGCGCGGTGCAGGGGCCGCGGTGCCCGGCGTCGTGCCAAACGAGTGAGACGATGCCGCACCCGCTGCACAGGTCGAGCGCGCGCTCGTTTCTGCGGGGCTGCGCGAAGCGGGCCAGCAGCAGCGCGTCGGTGCCGAACGTCGCGCCCGGCGCGGTCAGCACGCGGGTGCCGTTGTCCAGAATTTCAACGCCCATTCAGACTTTTGCGCGCAGCTGCGCATATTTTAACAGCGCGACCTGGGTCTTGCTGTCCTTGATCGTGCCGTCCATCACAAGGCCGAGGGCCTCGTCGAACGGCATTTTGACGACATCAAGGAACTCACCCGCGTCGAGGTGCTGCGCTGTGCTGTGCAGGCCGGTGGCGGCCCACAGATAGATCTTCTCGCTGTCGTAGCCGACGGTGGCATAGACGACGCCGAGGTCGATAAAATTGTCGGCGGTCAGGCCGCACTCCTCGCTCAGCTCGCGCTTGGCGGCCTCAAACGGGTCCTCGTCCGCTTCGAGCTTACCGGCGGGCAGCTCCCAGATCTCCTCGCCGAAAGCGTAGCGGAACTGACGTACCATCGTCACGCTGCCGTCGGCGTCCACGGGCAGGATGCAGGCGCCGCCGTGGTGGTGGACGATCTCCCGCGTCGAGGTCGTGCCGTCCTCAAGCTGTACCTTGTCCACGGTCACGCGGATGACGCGGCCATTGAAGATTTCCCTGCTTTCCAGCATGGTCTCGGTATGTGCCATTGTTTTTCTCCTTTGCAGATAGGGCCCCGCCGTACAGGCAGGACCGATACTGCTTCTATTTTACAGCAGACGCAGACAATAATCAATAAAGTCGAGCGTATATTTTTGGCTGCGCAGCCAATCAGAGGCGTGGCCGTCATCGAGGTAGGCCAGCAGGGCTTCGGTCAGGATGGGGTCCTGCATCAGATACTCGCGGCAGTACTGCCCGTCCGGCTCCTGGATAGCCTGGCAGAACACAACGCCGCGGCCCTGAAAAACATTGACGCTCATCGACGGAGTCGGCGCCAGCTGGGCAGAGTCCACGATGCGCAGGGTGCGGCGGTCAGACTCCGCAGCGCGGCGCAGCCGCAGGAGCAGCTCCCGGCGGGTGGGAATGTCCGGCGCATCGCACAGATCCGGCGGAATGTCGAACATTTTCCCGGTGCGTACAAACTGCAAAAGACCTTCCTCACAGAAATAGAGGTCCGGGGCCTGGGCGCTCCACATCTGCAGGTGTTCGAGCAGGGCGGGCAGGGACTGCAGCGCGGCGCCGGGCCGGGCAAGCTGCAGGGCCATTTTCTCGTCGGCAAACAGGGCGAACGGCGGCTGGTAGCGGATCATGGAGCAGCGGCGCTTTTCCGAAAAGAGGTCGTTGTACAGCGCTATGGATTCCGAAAAGTCGTGGGCATCGGTGGCCAGCTTCAGCACCGATGCGGCGTTGAGATATTTGCGGCTGAACGCAAGGCGCAGATTTTCGACGGCCCGGCGGTCCATGATGATGTAGGCCTTCTGGCCCTGGATGTCCATCATGACGGCGGCCCTGGGCAGCAGCAGATAGACAGGCATCAGCGTGCCGGGGCTGGGCTCGGTCATGACGTGGCGCACGACGCGGGCCTCGTAATTCAGCTTGGGCAGGAAAAGGAACGGCAGTGTGCGGGTCAGGATGGACACGCCGGACACCCATTCCCGGGGAATGTCGCGGTTCTCGGCATAAACCAGCAGCTGGGACAGTGCGACGGGTGCGCCGTCCGCTGCCGAAAAGCGTTCTATCAGCACATGGTCCAGCATGGGGTTTGTGAACGGCGAGAGGAGCAGCGGGCGGGTATCGCCGGACAGAATGTGGTTGGCCACCAGCGATGCCACGGCGGCGGCGACTGCGCGGCTGCCCTCTATGTACTGCTCGCTGCAGTGCAGCTGGCTGGCGGCTTCGTTGGAGATAAGGCCCTCGCGGTGGGTGAAATCCTCCACCCGGAAAGAGACCTCCAGCAGGTGGTGCAGCTCGGCGCGCAGCCTGGGATCGGGGCCGCGGCCACGCTGCTTGTATTGCAGCAGCAGGGCGGATTTCTGTTCCTCGCTCAATTCCAGCGCGTCGGCCAGGTGCTCCAGCTGGAACTCCCGCGGGGTGCGCTGACCGCTTACAATTTTGTACAGCGTGGAGCGGTCGATCGACGCTTTGCGGGCCAACTCGGCCATTGTGCCGGGGTAGCGGGTGACGAGTATCTTCAGGGTCTGGGTCAGTTCGCTCATGGGGGCGGCCTCCATTTATGGAATGCTTTTACTATACCGCGAAAGTGCCGCGCTGGCAAGTGTAAACTTTTTTGGTACATCGTTGCGATATGCCGGGAAATTTGTTATAATCTGGGAAAGTGAAAACGAGGTGACCGTTATGAAAAAGCATCCTCTTTTGGCGGCAGGGGCCGCGGCGGGCACGGCGGTGCTGGGCGCGGCGTATGCCGTCTACCGCGTTGCCTTTTACCAGAAGCCGACGACGAAGGTGCCCTCCCCGGCGGATATGCCCACGCGGGAGTGCTACCGCAAGGCCATGGGCCCCGACGCCGACGCGCTGGCGCGGGATATGTTCAAGGCCGTGCACATCACGGCGCAGGACGGTACGCCGCTGGCCGCACGCTACTACCACCACGCCGACGGCGCGCCGCTGGCAATCATCTTCCACGGCTACCGCGGCTATGCGGAGCGGGACGGCCTGGGCGGCTATACGCTGTGTACGGCGCTGGGCTACAATGTGCTGCTGCCCGACCAGCGCGCCCACGGCTACAGCGGCGGCCATACGATCACGATGGGCGTGAAGGAGCGCTACGACGCCCGCGACTGGACGGTCTGGGCGCGGAGCCGCTTCGGCCCCGAGGTGCCGATCTTTTTAATGGGCGTCTCGATGGGTGCGGCCACCGTGCTGCTGGCCGCCGGGCTGAACCTGCCGGACAACGTCTGCGGCATTGTGGCGGACTGCGGCTACACCAGCCCGCGGGAGATCACCCGCAAGTGCCTGCCGGAGTATCTGCCCGGCATGCCGCTGGAACTGACCTATGCGGTTGGACGGCTGGGCGCGATCCTGTTCGGCCATTTTGACCCCGAGGACGCCGACTGTGAGGCCGCCGCAGCGCAGAGCAAAGTGCCGATTTTGTTTGTCCACGGCGACGCGGACGGCTTTGTACCCTATGATATGGGGAAGCGCAACTATGAAGCCTGCCGCGCGAAGGGCAAGAAATTTTTGACGGTACACGGCGCAGAGCACGCCGTGAGCTACTACCACGACAACGACGCCTACACGAAGCAGGCAACGGAGTTTTTGCAGGATTGTCTGGCCCGGCGCGGCTTTGTATGGCCGCCCGAGACCGACGAGCCTGAAAAATAATATAGAGGAGTGTTTAGTATTATGAAGCGTATTGCTACCACGAACGCACCCGCCGCTCTGGGCCCCTATGCCCAGGCCGTTGACACCGGTGACACCGTCTATTGCAGCGGCCAGCTCGGTCTGGACCCCGCCACCGGTGCATTGGCCGAGGGCGTGCAGGCCCAGACGCACCAGGCGCTCAAGAATCTGCAGGCTGTGCTGCAGGAGGCCGGTCTGACGCTGGACAATGTCGTCAAGACGACAGTATTTGTGCAGGATCTGGGGGATTTCGGCACCGTGAATGAAATTTACGGCACCTACTTCCACGGCGGCTTCCCCGCGCGCAGCTGCGTGCAGATCGCCGCGCTGCCGAAGGGAGCGCTCGTCGAGATCGAGTGCATTGCGGTGCGGTAATAGCGCATTGACGCGAAAAAATGCTTTGCAGAGGCGGATTTCCTATCCGCCCGGGGAGGCTTCCGCCGCCGCGGACGGCGCGGGCGCATATAGAATGCGCCCCTACGGAGGCTCCGTGAGGGGAAATCGCAAATAGAAAACGGGCGCGGGCGCATATAGAATGCGCCCCTACAGTCTCGGCAAGGCAAACACAGCGACAATAATACATAACCGGCAGGCCGCCTGAAAACGGTCTGCCGGTTTCGGTTATTTCCCGTAGCTTGCCAAAAACTGA
>OGDF01007630.1_pt1 | contig 10012 bp, 10 predicted proteins | sample 1570141 | NCBI WGS metagenome assembly OGDF01 (sample SAMEA4370581, study PRJEB24528) | human gut metagenome | reverse complement strand
TTATTTAGTTTCGCTGACTGAGGTTTTCTTAGCTTTTGAAGTACTTTTTGAAGAGGTTTCTTCAGTACTTTCCTTTGTTTTCTTTACTTTACGTATTTTCTTTCCGCCGGTGACGGTTGTTGTTGTTGGTTGAGGGGAAGTGGATGTAATGGCAGTTTTGACTGCTTCAGCCTCTTCATCACTTAATGGTAGTTCACATTCTCCGCGAACAATATCTTTGATATATGTATAGGAACCCTCACGACTATGAATACAGTTAATAACGAAGCCAGTATTACTGTCGTTGAGCAGGGCATAAGCAAAGCTCAGCTGACCGCCTAATTCCTTGAATGCATCATATTTAACAATACCGCATTTTTGATAGGATTTATTAAGACTTTTTTCAACATACATCATACGCTTATGAAGTAAATCTGTTTGCTCACGTACAAGCTCAATATCTTCGAATTTTGATTTAAAAGCTTCCTCCAGTGTTTTAGCATTTTTGCCTTTCATAAAGATTTTATAATTGGCTTCAAGTCGTGACTGTTTTAAAAATAACATAATAACAAGTACAATTGCAGCTATCGTCAAAATAAGCGAAAGTATGACTAATATGCCTGGGTCGAAATTTAATTTGGCAAAGATTTTACTTTCCATTTTTACCTCCTGGTTATTTTTCAGTGTATTATTTGATTGTTTCTAATAGAGAAACAATTCTTTCAAGGTCTTCTTCTGAGTAGTATTCGATTTCAATCTTGCCTTTTTTGTTGCTTTTGGCATTAATCTGGACTTTTGATCCGATAATAGATTTAATCCGATCTTCCAACTGGTGATAGATGATAACCATTTGCGGATCAATGTCTGCGGTTTTGCGTTCTTTTTTCTCTGAGAGCATGCTTTTGATCAGTTTTTCAGTCTCACGAACGCTTAATTTGTTATCAAAGATTTTCATGGCCAGTGTATATTGTAATTCCGGATCGGCAATAGCCAGTAAAGCGCGGCCATGGCCGCTTGAAATCATTTCGTCAATGATCATCTGCTTAACTCTGTCCTCCAATTTAAGGAGACGAAGAGAATTGGTGACGGCTGTACGACTTTTGGAAACTTTTTCAGCCGCTTCTTCTTGCTTTAAACCATATTCATTGATTAATTTCTGAAAAGCGATGGCTTCTTCGATTGGGTTCAGATCTTCCCGCTGAAGATTTTCAATCAAAGCAATTTCCATGCTTTCCATTGGCGTATAGTCTTTGATGATGACAGGTACTTCTGTTAAACCAGCCAGTCTGGCTGCTCTCCAGCGACGCTCCCCTGCAATGATTTTGTAGAATTCATCATTTTTCTGGACAATCAGTGGCTGTATAATGCCGTGAAGCTTGATGGAGTCGGCTAACTCCTGCAATGCATCCTCATCAAAGCTTTGACGGGGCTGGCTTCGATTAGGTTCAATTTCATCAATTTTTACCATTGTCTCTGATTCTTTTTCAATAACTTTTTCTACAATTTTTTCAACGGGAACTTCTACAACCTTCTCGACAACTTTTTCGACGGGAACTTCTACAACTTTCTCAACAACTTTTTCGACAGGAACTTCAACAACTTTTTCAACGATTTTTTCTACCGGAACCTCAACAATTTTCTCAACAACATTTGGCTGAGTAGATGTTTCTGTACTGGTTGCTGCCTTTTCAGATGAAGGTGTCGGAAGAGTTGATGTATCATTTGATATAGCAGGTGCTGTAGAATGATTTGCTTGTGGTACAGATGGCGCAATAAGGGCGTCTAATCCACGCCCGAGTCCTTTTTTCTTTTTTACAGCCATTCGTTCTCATCCTCTTTCTCAATTACTTCTTCGGCAAGATATCTGTAGGCTTCTGCACCTGCAGAGCGGGAATCGTACATATTAATTGGCATACCATAACTTGGTGCTTCAGCCAGACGTACATTTCTTGGAATAATTGTTTTGTAAATATTCTTATCCAGGTTTTCTTTTACATTCTCAACAACTTGAAGTGAAAGATTTGTACGTGCATCATACATGGTAAAGACGACGCCTTCAATCTCAAGTTTTGGATTTAAGCGTTCCTTAATAAGATCAATGGTATGTATTAACTGTGATAATCCTTCCAGGGCATAATATTCACATTGGATAGGAACAATTACAGAGTCGGCTGCAGTCATAGCATTGATTGTGAGTAAATTCAATGATGGTGGGCAGTCAATGATAATATAATCATAATTGTCTTTGATCATATCAAGCTTGGATTTCAGAAGGTATTCTTTATTCTCAAATCCAATTAATTCAATTTCAGCACCAGATAAATTAATATTGGATGGAATAACAGATAGATTTTCCATCACACTTGAATAGATGCAATCTGAAAGCTCAGATTCATCTAAGATTAATTCATATACGGTGTTTTCAGCCTGATTTTTGTCGACACCTAATCCACTTGTGGTGTTTCCCTGAGGATCCATGTCTAAAGTTAATACTTTTTTATTCTTTTCTGCCAGACATGCAGAAAGATTAATAGCTGTGGTCGTTTTTCCGACGCCACCTTTTTGGTTGGCGACAGCAATAATTCTGCTCATAAATCCTCCTTATAGTATTCATATTGGGGTGTTTAAACGATATCTTTTATTGACACTCATTAAATTATACCATTTATCACATAAATAATCTACCTATATTATAGATGTTTCACGTGAAACATTTGTGAAAAAGGCATAATATGGAATAAAAATGTTTCACGTGAAACATCTGATGAAAATAGTATAAAAACAAAGCCAATGTTTCACGTGAAACATTGGCTTTAAAGATAGTGATATGAGTTGCTAAGAACAATAAATTTACATCTGTTCAGGACACTGAATACCAAGAAGGGATAAAGCATCCTTAATTATATAACGTACTATTTTTACAACATTTGTACGTGTGTATTTTGTCGTTTCGTCCTCAACATTAATCTGGCATTCATGGTAGAATTTGTTAAATGCATGTGCAAGGTCGATACTGTAACGAGCAATAACTGAAGGTTCATAGCGATCTGCTGCATCTTTAATAATTTGAGGATAGCGCTCAATCTCCTTCAGCAGACCGATAGAAGCCTCATCTGTTAAGAGATTATAATCAATGGTATCAGGTACTTCGCCAATCTTTCTCAATACGCTTGAAGCACGTGCGTAAGTATACTGAACATAAGGACCGGTTTCTCCGTCAAAGTTTAATAATTTCTCCCAGTCAAAAATGACATCTTTGATACGCTGATTATAAAGATCGTTGAAAATAATAGCACCAATACCTACTTGCTTTGCAACTTCTTCCTTGTCAGGAATATCAGGGTTTTTCTCATCGATAATGCTTGTGGTTTTATTAATAGATTCACGTAATAAATCTTCGGCAAAGATAACATTACCTTTACGAGATGAGATTTTGCCGCTCTTAAGGCTCACAAGACCGTATGGAATGTGAATAAGATTTTTGGCGTAATCATTACCCATTAATTCGATAACTTTAAAGACCTGAGCAAAGTGAAGTTTCTGCTCAAGACCTGTGACATAAAGACAGCGCTCGAAGTTATAGGTTTCCTTACGATACAGAATTGCAGCAAGGTCACGTGTGGCATAAATAGAACTGCCATCTTTCTTTGAAACAATACAAGGAGGCATATCGTATTCGTCCAAAGGAACGATCATAGCACCCTGGCTTTCTTTTAATAAACCATCATCAGTCAGACGTTTAACAACATTGGCTGTTTTGTCACGATAAAAGCTTTCGCCGGCAAATGAATCGAATTCCATGCCTAAAATGTCATAAACGCGCATAAATTCTTTTAAACTAATGTCACGGAACCACTGCCAGATTTCAAGCGCTTCTTCATCTCCCTGTTCCATTTTAAGGAACCATGCACGCGCTTCATCATTCAGGGAGTCATCTTTCTCTGCTTCTTCGTGGAATTTGACATAGATATCCATTAACTCCTGAATACCCTTTTCTTCTACTGCTTCGCGACTTCCCCATTTCTTATAAGCAACAATTAATTTGCCAAACTGAGTACCCCAGTCGCCGAGATGATTGATACGAACGACTTTGTATCCGAGTTTGGTGAATATTTTATAAAGAGAGTTGCCAATAATAGTTGTTCTCAGATGACCAACATGGAAGTTCTTGGCTACATTAGGGGAAGAGTAGTCGATACAGATTGTTTTGCCTTCACCCTGTTCAGAGTGACCGTAATTATCCGTACTGTTATACTTATCAATGATCTGATGGGCATACTGAGCCTTATCAACATAAAAATTCAAATAACCGCCAATGACTTTGATTTCACTCAAAAATGCCTGATCGCCAATGGCGTCTTTTAAATCCTGGGCGATCATAGGAGGGGCTTTGTGGTAAGATTTTGCGAGACGAAAACAAGGAAAAGCAAAATCGCCCATTTCCGGTTTAGGTGGAGTTTCAATAAGCTGTGAGATTTCTTCACTGCTCAGTACATCGATGTTCTGGGATAGTAAATTGACAATTTGATTCTTCATTAAATTACACCTTTCTATATCAAAAGATAGCCTATGCTTATTAAAAGTTAGCATGATACAACAAATGAGAAAAATATTGATTTTCAAGGAAAAACAAAGCTTTGACGATGCTTTTCTAAAGAAAATGTTCTCTATAGTTTTTATCATATGTGTTCTTATTTTACAATAGATTTAAGAAAATATCCATACTTTTTCTGGAGTATAATAAGCAGAAGTGCAACGTTCTCCTGGTCTTAACAAAGTGCAGGAGATGAATCGGAGGGAAATGTGGCAGGGAGAGGATAGAGTCTTGTAAATATCGGGAACATGACATATAATAATAGTACTTGACAGAAAGGAGCGGATAATGTGAAAGAGAATAGAAAAAAGCTTCTTAAAGGAATTGGAATAACGGCTGTGGCGGCAGGTACAGTTTATGGCATCAATCGTCTGGTTTTCTTTTTGTCTACAGTCAAAGAACTGTTGACTTCCAAGGAAAAGTCTTATTATAGCTGGCGGTTTGGTAATATATATTATTCTAAGAAGGGTGAAGGAAAGCCTGTTTTGCTGATTCATAGCTTGACATCGTCGGGGGCTGATTGTGAATGGCATGCCATCCTGGATGAATTGGCGGAGAGTCATACGGTTTATACAATTGATCTTCCGGGCTGCGGACGTTCGGGAAAAGAGAAGATGATTTATACGAATTATTTATATGTGCAGGCGGTGAATGATTTTGTCAAACATATCATTAAAGCTAAGACAGATATCATTACCAGCGGCGATTCGTCTTCCATTGCTGTGATGGCCTGCCATAGTGAGCCATCATTATATGGACGTTTTATCTTTATTAATCCTGAGTCATTGGATCATATGGTGAAAAGACCGAAGACATGGCAGAAGTGCCTCAGCTATGTGATGCAACTGCCGCTTATTGGTACATTGTACTATGTTTTGGTGAACTCAAAATGGAAGATTAAATCGGATTTTGAGAATAAATATTATTTTGACCATACTAAGATTGCACCGGGGATGGCGGATATGTTCTATGAAGCAGCACATCTGGGCGGATTTGCGGCTCGTTTTGCTTGCGCCAGTCAGATTGGATATTATACAAGGATTAATGTGGTATACGCTTTGAAGCAGATTGATCACAGTATGTATATTATTGGAGGCGGAGAAGCGGAAGGAATGGATGAGACGATTGCGGGATATACTCATTTTAATCCTGCCATTGAGACTGTCCGGATTGAAGCGACAAAAGGAATGCCGCATATGGAGAAACCTGTTGAAACAGCAGATTTATGTAAATTATATCTGGAGCATTAATGAAAGATTCGGGGGTTGTCGGCCTTATGACGCGGCAGCCCCCTTTGTGACGTAAAACATGAAAAATAATACAGATCAACCAAAAAATAAAACATTATTTGAGATGCTGAAAATATATGGACAGTCGGATATTTATCCGTTTCATATGCCTGGGCATAAAAGGCGGTTGGGGCCGAGCGAAACTGAGCATCTTTATGAGATGGATATTACAGAAATAGATGGCTTTGATAATCTGCATGAACCGGAAGGTATTTTGAAAGATGCTCAGACTTTTGCAGCAGATTTATACCATTCGGAAGAAACTGTGTTTATTATTAATGGTAGTACAGCGGGGCTCCTGGCGTCGATTGCGGGAATATGCAGTGATGGCGGAGAGATTCTGGCGGCCAGAAATTGCCATAAAGCAGTTTATCATGCTATTGAGCTCCATCATTTGAAACCATATTATGTTTATCCACCAATTAATACAAAATATGGAGTAAATGAAGGAATTTATCCACAAGATGTTGAAAAAATGTGGATAACTCATCCGAATATCCAGGCAATTGTGATTACTTCCCCGACTTATGATGGGGTCGTATCGGATATTCAATCTATTTGTGAGATTGCACATAAACATCATGTGCCGGTTATTGTAGATGAAGCACATGGTGCACATTTTAATTTTTCGGACTATTTTCCTGAAAGTGCGGTTACCTTGGGGGCTGATGTTGTGATACAGAGTACACATAAAACACTTCCGGCTATGACGCAGACTGCGCTTATTCATTTGAACGGCACACTGATTGATCGTGAAAGGATACGCCGGATGCTGACAATCTATCAGACCAGCAGTCCATCCTATATATTGATGGGAAGTATTGACAGCTGTCTGCATATGCTGTCGGAAAAAGGAAAGATTTTGTATACGGATTATACTGTGGAATTAGAGAAGCTGAGAAATGCAATTCACGGGAACTGTCGCTGGATTAAAATGCCGGAGTGTTCGGATTTTGATTCAAAATACTCAAAAGACTATGATCGTTCGAAACTTGTTTTATCTGTACGAGATACAGGAATGACTGGTAAGGCACTGCACGAAAAATTGCTGAATAGATACCATTTGCAAATGGAAATGGTTTCTGCAGATTATGTTCTGGCAATGACGGCTGTGGGAGATTCGCGGGATGGCTATCAACGGCTGCTGCAGGCGTTGATAGAAATTGATGAGGAGATTGAGCAGCGGCAAAAAGCCTGTGGCCTTAAAGAAACTGAGGAAACATCTGAAAGGGCAAGAAATGAAGGTGTGTATGATTTAAATGAATTGCCGGCTGTGGAACAAAGGATATCCATCTATGATGCGGAGCAGAGCTGTCGGGAAAATTGCCTGTTGAAGGCAGCGGATGGCAGGGTGGCAGCGGATTATATTTACCTGTATCCTCCGGGAATTCCGCTGGTGACACCGGGAGAGGTTATTACAGAGCGGGTAATATCGGTAATTCTCAGATGGCTGGAGAACGGGCTGCATGTCAGTGGTGTACAAAAAGACCAAACGGTGAGGGTTGTTTGCAGGAATAAGGAAAGTGAAAAATAGATATGGGAAAATTGTTTTGTCTGATGGGGAAAAGCGCATCCGGAAAAGATGCCATATTCAGATATTTAAAAGAAAATAAAGCATTGGAATTAAAGGAAATTGTGCCATACACTACCAGACCTATGCGTAAAGGGGAAGAAAATGGTGTAGGCTATTATTTTGTTGATAATGCTGCTTATGAGGCGATGCGCCGGGAAGGTAAAGTTATTGAGAGCCGGAGTTATGATACAATTCAGGGAAAATGGCATTATTTTACGGCAGATGACGGTCAGATCAATCTGTCTGAAGGCAGTTCTATATTGATTGGCACTTTGGAAGTGTATGTTCAACTGAAAAAATATTTTGGAGAAGATCAGGTAGTGCCGCTTTATGTTGAGGTAGAGGATGGTCTGCGTCTGGAGCGTGCACTGTCCAGAGAGAGAATGCAGGATGAACCGGATTACGCGGAATTGTGTCGTCGTTACCTGGCTGACAGACAGGATTTTTCGGAGGAGAAACTGGCGGAAGCTGGAATCGACAGAAGGTATGAGAATCGGGATCTTGATAAATGTTGTTTGGAAATTGTCCGCACCATAAAGGCATTTTGAAAGTTGGATTTCACAAAAATTCACAGAGTAAAAAAGCATCAATTGTACAAAAAATAGTGAATATATGTTATACTGTAGATAGAGGTGATATGTATGACAGGTTTCGGCGATATTATTGGACATGAACAGATTATTGAACATTTTAAGAGTGCACTTAAGAATCATCAGGTATCTCATGCTTATATTTTGAATGGGGAAAATGGATCAGGTAAGAGCATGCTGGCGAAGGCATTCGCCAAGGCGCTGGTTTGTGAGGCGGGATATGGCGATTCATGTAATATGTGCCGGGCATGCCATCAGTTTGACAGCGGCAATCACCCGGATGTAAAGTGGGTTACGCATGAGAAGGCCAACAGTATTGGTGTAGATGATGTCCGTGAACAGATCAACAACGATATTGTGATCAAACCTTACAGCAGCAAATATAAAGTTTACATTATAGATGAAGCTGAGAAGATGACCGTGCAGGCGCAGAATGCACTTCTGAAGACCATTGAGGAGCCGCCGGAATATGCGGTTATCCTGTTCCTGACGAATACATTGGATGTGCTGCTTCAGACAGTTCGTTCAAGATGCATTATCATGAATCTGAGAAGTGTGGATACGAAAATGATCCAGCAGTATCTGATGCAGAAGTATCAGCTTCCGGATTATCAGGCCAGAGTATGTGCTGCTTATGCCCAGGGGAATGTGGGTAAGGCGATCATGATGGCAACTTCAGAACATTTCAGGGAAATGCAGGATTTCCTTCTGAGACTTTTAAAGCGTGTAGACGATATGGAAGTTTATGAGATTGTTGCGGCCATTCATGATATGACAGCGTATAAGATGGATATCAGAGATCTTATTGATCTGATGATGGTCTGGTATCGTGATGTTCTGATTCTGAAGGCAACAGAAGATATCAATCAGCTTGTGTATCAGGATGAACATAAATATCTTCAGAAGAAAGCAATCACGTCTTCTTATGAAGGATTGAACAATATAATGGAGGCATTGGAGAAGGCAAAGATACGTCTGAATGCCAATGTCAATTTTGATATTACGATGGAGATGCTGCTATTAACAATAAAGGAGAATTAAAATGGTAAAGGTAATTGGCGTGAGATTCCGAAACGCAGGAAAAATCTATTATTTTGATCCGCTGGATATGGATATAGAAGTGGGGCAGAATGTGATTGTAGAAACTGCGAGAGGTATTGAATATGGCCATGTCCTCATCGCACCGCGTGAAGTGGATAACAGCAATGTGATCCAGCCGTTGAAGGCAGTCATTCGTCTTGCAACGCCGGAAGATGATGAGATAGAACAAAAGAACAAAGAAAAATGACTATTACATATGGAAAACCACTAGACTATACTAAATATAAAAGTCAAGTTAAAGATAAAGAAGTGTTAGAAAAAGTAACAACAGAAATTATGGATAATATAATAGAATTAGCAAAATAAAACTATATAAACGTTAAAAACAGTAATCTACATAAAATGATTGACAAAATATTTAAATAGGTATATAATTATTGAGATTTTAGGAGAAAACTAAAATCTCTTTTTTGCGATTAATAAATAAAGAGATTTTAATATAAAAAATATAAAAAGAGGGGTAATAAAATGAACAACAAAAATATAAGAAACATAGCAATAATAGCACACGTTGACCATGGAAAAACAACATTAGTAGATGCAATGCTTAAACAAAGCCATGTATTTAGAGATAACGAAGTAGTACAAGAAAGAGTAATGGACTCAAATGATCTAGAAAAAGAAAGAGGAATTACAATACTTTCAAAAAATACATCAGTAATGTATAATGGTGTAAAAATAAACATAGTAGATACTCCAGGTCATGCTGACTTTGGTGGAGAAGTAGAAAGAGTTTTAAAAACAGTTGATGGTGTACTTTTATTAGTTGATGCTTTCGAAGGTGCAATGCCTCAAACAAGAGAAGTTCTAAAGAAATCATTATCATTAGGATTAAAACCAATTGTTGTTATAAATAAAATCGATAGACCAGGAGCAAGACCTGAAA
>OGDF01007628.1_pt1 | contig 10015 bp, 7 predicted proteins | sample 1570141 | NCBI WGS metagenome assembly OGDF01 (sample SAMEA4370581, study PRJEB24528) | human gut metagenome | reverse complement strand
CACCAACGATTGAAGGTAATTGTGGTAATCAAATTTATATATTAACTAATGAAGATGAAACTGCTGAAAAGTTTTCTAAATTGGTTGGTGAAAAGACGATAGTAATAAAATCAAGAAGTGGTGATAAATACGAACTAGAGAAAAATCATAGTGAGAGTTTAGATGCTAGAAGATTATTAACATCACAAGAGTTAAGAGCTTTAAAGATGGGTGAAAGTGTCATTGTAAGAGTAATTAAAAGAAGTGATAAAAAAGGAAATAGAATTGTTCCAAAACCTATTTTTAATAACAATGAGTATGCTATGAAACATAGATACGAATATTTAACTGATACATTTTGTAACTCAAAATCATTATTAGATATAGAAGTTGACAGTCTACATAAGGATGTTGATTATAAAGAGTTGGGATATTCATATAAGAGTAAAGATAAGAAAGAAGAGGAAGTAAATGAAACAAATGAAAAAGTAAAAGAAATTCAGAGTAAAAAAGTAAATAATGAAGAAAAAAGAGTTGATGAAGTTAGAGAAGATAATAGGGTTATTACACTAGATGAAGATATTAAAAGTAAACTAAAACAGTATCTAAGTGAGATAAGTCTTTTATATGATGATATAGATGATTTAATAGATAAAAGTAAGACATTTAATTACTTATTAGAAAAAATAGATGAAGATGAAAAAGAAGTAATTAAAGAAATAAATCAATTTATAATACTACAAAAAGTCTAATATTAAATTAGGCTTTTTATTTTGTAAATATTTGAAATAAAGTAGGTGTAATAGGTGGGAGAAAGTGAAATAATCAGTATTCTTAGTAATAGTGAAATATTTAATTTAACGAGCATACTTAAAACTCTAATTAGAGGTATAGGGTGGGGAATTATAAATTTATTAGCCTTTATATCAAATGGTATTGAAACGGTGGTAAATGAAATATACTCACTAAATGGTTTCTTTTCGAGTCAACAGTTAAATGATTTTATAGATGAAATATTACCGTTAGCATGGGTGATACTTGCATTATCTATTGTTTTCTTAGGATATAAATTAATATTTGATAGAGAGTTCAGAGTAAATAATGTATTTAAAAATATTGCATTATCTATAGCCGTATTTATGTTACTTCCAATGTTTATGAGCCATATGGAAAAAATGACAACGACAGGAGCATTGGGTTTAAAGTCGGAATATAATTTATCAGCAAATAAAGTAATAAAAGATAATTTATATGATTTATATTACTTAGATGAAAATAATTTCAACTTAAGTAAAAAGAATAATATACAAGAAGATTTGATAAGTCTTATAAATATAGATGAAATAGTAGATGCATCATTAGTTAAAAATAAAGATGTATTTAAAAATAAAATATCATTAGACCCAAATGGACAAAAGAAAAAAGAAGCACTTGGAAATGGATTTTTAGGACTAGGAAAAGAAGAATACTATAGATACAACTTTGATTTTTTTGTGATACTTACAACACTTTCTTGTACGACAATAACACTTTTAGCAACATTATTTAAGGTTTCAAGGATAATATTTGAATTGGGATTTGTAAAATTATTTGCTCTTTTATATTCATTTGCAGATATAGCAAATGGTCAAAAACTAAAAGAAGTAATTAGATATATTGTATCAAACTTTGTAGTACTATTTTTAATATCAGTACTTTTAAAAATGTATTTAATGTTTTCTTCGTGGGCATCAGAAAACTCAAAAGGTATAACACAAACTATATTGCTAATAGGAGCATCAATAGCAGTTATAGATGGTCCGAATCTAATAGAGAGAATATTTGGTATAGATAGTGGAGTTAAAAGTGGTTGGAGTATTGTTAGTGCTGGATATATGGGAATGAAAGGAGCAATTTCAACAGCTAAAGGATTAGATTCTATAGCCAATTCAATTAAAAATAGTGCTATTGGTGGGGGAAGTATGGCATCGGGATTTATGAAAGGATTTAGAGGAGCAAATAAAGGTGGTAAATTAGAGGATGCTATGAACTTAAAAAACAATTCATCTAATATAGAAGATAATAAAGATATTTCTAGTAAAGATTCTAGCTTACACTATCAAATGGATTCTAAAGATGGTTTCCAAATATCAAAAGATGATAGTGTAAATACATCAAGTGATAATAATATGCAATCAGTAAATGAAAGTAACAATTTATCTAATAAAGAATCGAGTAATATAAATAATGAAAGTATTGAAAATACAAGTGGTTTACAAATAACAGATTCTAAATCTTTAACTGATGATTTAATTTCACTAGATGAAGGAATAAGCAATCTAAATGAGTTAGGGCAAAGTAATACTTTATCAGATAAACCATTAGAGGAAAGCATGAATGACTTTAATAAATCAAACTTAGAGCCTAAACCATTAAGTGGAAATATAAATTCATTAGATAAAGAAATGAGTAATTTAGATAAAATAAGAGAAACTTCTAGTGTACAAAATAAATCAAATTTAGAGCATATATCTTTAAGTAGAAGTGTGAAATCTTCAAATAGTAACAACATAACTCCTTTGAATAAAGATATTAAGGTTGAGAATAATTCAAATCAGCCTAGAACACTATCAGAACATATTAAGCAAACTATATTAGATAAGCCTTTAATTAAAAGTAACTATGAGAGTGGAAGAAGTTTAGGAAGGATAACATCAAATTCTATAGATAAAATAAAAAGTAAGAATAAGACAATATTTGATAATAAAAAGAGATAGTTAGAACTATCTCTTTTTGAAAGGAAAAAAATATGTTTTTAATACCAAAAGAAATATCAAGTGAAAATAAACTTTGGAAAAGTATATATATAAAAGACTTTATAATTATTCTTGGAACATTGTTTTTTGCATGGATAACAAGTAGTGCCATATATGATGGACTTGTATTTCAATATTATGTATTTTTATTAATATTGAGCCTACTCTTTATCTTAAAAAGTTCTACAAATCCTAGTAAAAGAGTATACCAAGCTATTTATATATTGCTTACTAAGAATAATTTAACGTATCATTCTTTAGATTATGAGGTGGGAAATTGTGAAAGTTTTAAAGATAAATAGAAAATTAAAAAATGAAAAACAAAAAGAATACAAAAAAGAATTAAAACAGATTAATAAAACTATCATGGATATATTTCCAATTATAGATATTGTAGAAGATAAGAGTATATTTAAAACTACATATGGTTATATGAATATACTACAAATAGAGAGTAAAGATATATACTCTTTAAATATAGATGAAGTTAATTCTCATGTTTTAGATTTAACGTCCTTTTTAAGGGGGTATCAAGACGATATAAAGATAGTATGTATGCAATTTCCAGTTAATACATATAATCAGCAACAAAATATAATAAATAAATTAGAAAATTCTAAAAATCCAAACCATAGATATTTTTTAGAAAAAAGACTTAATGAGTTAAAGTTTTTAGAAGAGTATAGGCAAAATAAAGAATTTTACTTATTTTTCTTTGCAGAAAATGAAAAGGCTATATTTGAAAGAGAAAATCTATTACTTAGATTAAGTAGTGATTCTATGAAATTAAAAAAGATAAATAATGAGAAGAAAATAAAGATATTGTTTAAATTAAATAATCAAAATTCTAAAACATAATACTGTCCAATTAAAAAGCCACTCTTTGTCGTCGAAAACTAAGAGTAGCTTTGTTTAAGCTAAATAAATTATAATTGTTAGAAATATCACTCTATGATCAAATAGATTTCAGTTACTTTTATACATATACTACAACTATATTATAACATAATCCATTGAGTTTTAAACTTACTTTTTGAGATATAGATTAATTTCTATATCTCTTTTTTATTATAATATTTAAAAAATAATTCAAATCAAAATGGAGGTATCTTATGTTTGGTAAGATTAGTAATAAATCATATGACTTTAATCCATTTTTTGTTACAAAAGTTCAATCACAAGGTGGAATTAAATTTGATGAAGAATTTATAAAAAAGGGTGATGGCTACGAAACAGTAGTACATCTTTATGAGTATAAAAATCAAGTAAATTACTTTTGGTTATTACAATTAACATCAATGAAAAATGTAATAACAACGATAGATATATCAACTGAAAAAAAGAGAACTGCATTAAAGAGTATAAATAAATCTTTAGTAGAGCAAAAAAATAGATATAAGGAAGAAACCAATGAGGTAAATGCGATTGAAGCACAAAGTACATATTCAAGTTTACATCAGTTAGCAGATGACATAACGAACTTTGGCGAAGTAATAAAATTAGTACATATAAGGTATTACTTAGCAGATAAAACAAAAGTTGGATTAGAAGAAAAAGTAAAAGATTTATTAGAAGAATTAGAAGGACTTGGATATAGAGCAACTATTTGTTTAAATGAACAAGAGTATGAATGGTGTTCTTTATTCAATCCATATTCAGAGCAGATAAACTTAAAAAATAAAAGAAGTGGTAAAGCGATCCCTTCATCAAGTCTTGGTGGAGGGTACTTTTTTCATTTTACACAATTAAATGACCCAACAGGAATTTATTTAGGAACTACAACAACTGGTGGAAATGTTTTATTTGATTTGTTTACTAAAGATAATAAAAGAAAGTCATATAATGCAGTTGTTTTCGGAATGATGGGTGCTGGGAAGTCCACATTACTTAAAAAATTAGTTTTAGATAATGCAATACAAGGACAAACTATCAGAATTTTAGATATAGTAGGTGAATTTAAAGATTTAGTTGTAGAACTAGGTGGAAGTACAGTATCACTTGATGGTACAAATGGTATGATAAATCCTCTTCAAATATTAGCAACTATAGTAGATGAAAACACTAATAAAGTGAATAATGAAGAGTCTTTTATGGTTCATATTGCTAAAGTTAGTACAATGTATAAATTCTTAAATCCGAACTGTAGTGTTGAAGAACAAAGAGAATTTGATAAATTGTTAAATAAGTTTTATCATCATTTTGGAATTGAAAAAAATAAATCATGTGAGTATAGTGTATATGAATATCCTACAATGAGTCAATTTTTACAATACATAAAAGAAACTCTTTATACTGATATTGAAAATGAAATTATTAATCCTAAAATACCTAAAACAAAAATAGAAAGATTAGACTCAATTATTCTTAATATAGAAAGTATAGTTAGAGATTATAAAAATCTATTTGATGGACATTCTACGGTTGATGATATAACTAATAAACCTATATTATCATTTGACCTTAGAAACTTAACACAATTTGATGTGAGAGTCTTTAATGCACAAGTATTTAATATATTAACTCTACTTTGGAATAATGCTTTAGTTCAAGGTAGAAAAGAAAAAGCCTTGTATGATAATAAAACTAAGTCATTTAATGAATGTATAAAATATATGATACTAATAGATGAAGCACATAGGATAATTAACTCTAATAATCCTACTGCTGTAGAATATTTAATTGGATTTCAAAGAGAAGCAAGAAAGTATTTCGGTGGATTAATTTTTGCAACTCAAAGTATAAGAGATATTGCACCAAGTAACTTAAACAATGAAATGTTTGAAAAGATAAAGACAATGTTTGATTTAACTCAATATAAATTTATAATGCAACAAGATAGTAATGCCTTAGATACACTTTCAAATGTATTTAATGGTCAACTGTCAGATAGTGAATTATCATCTATACCTAGATTAGAGCAAGGGAACTGTATATTATCTATAAATGGATTAGGAAATATTTCATTTAGTATTGAAGCAAGTTCAGAAGAGTTAGAATTATTCAAAGGTGGTGCATAAAAATGGATAAAGAAAAGAAGAAATCCATAGGGGTATACATAGGTTTAGTTATTTGCTTTATATTATTTTCAATATTTGTTTTTAGCAAAAAAGATAGTAATAATACTGAAAATACTATAAATAAAAAGATTGAAAGTAATATTATAGAAAGTGATAACAATGATAAAAATACATCATCTACAAAAATTTCAGATGAAGAAAACATACAAAATGAAAGTGAAAAAGTAGTTGAAGAATTTTTAAACTCATATCATAAAATTTCAAGTTTAGAGCCACAAAAAGAATTTAAAAATGCTGAAAATTTAGTTGAGGAAGAATTATATAAAGAACTTGAAATAGAGGTTATAGGAAATGCTTCAATGCCTACAAATGGGTATATATATAGAACAATAGAAAAAATTGATTTTACTGATTTTTCATTTGACTATGCTAATAAAGATGCTTATATAAGGGTTAAGGTTACTTCAAATTGGTTAGATGAAAATAAATCTATAATTAATAAAAATGAACAAACTGTTTATGATTTCTTAGTAAATTCTAATAATAATGAGTGGAAAATAGTAAATATTAGCGTAGAAGTATATTAGGTGATAATATGAGTACAATTAGTCAAGATATTAGAAAAGTAAATAGAATGAGATTTATTATAAAAACGATAGTTTCAATTAAACTATCGTTTTTATTTTTTATAATTTTAATGAGTACACTTATATTTGTATTAATAGGAGCTTATCAAAAATCAAATGAAAATAGTTATGGTAATTCTTTGTTGGTAGGTGTTCCAAGTGAGTACATAGAATATTTCAATGAAGCATCTGAAATATACGGTATTCCTAATTGGGTTTTAGCGGCTATATCAAAACAAGAAAGTAATTTCAATCCTTCAACTTCATATGGTGGAGCATATGGTATTATGCAAGTACAAAAGTATGATTCGGGGTCAGGCAAAGACTTATGGGCATATCTTATCAATTTAGGTTTAGGTAATATTTATAAGAATTGTGGATATAGTTTTTCAAGTAGTGAAGAAATGTGGAGTATATATCTGAAGGATGTAAGAGCACAAATAATAGGTGGTTCATATGAAATAAGATATTATGCAAATTATGTATTAAAACAACAGAAGAAAGTATCTAAACTAGACTATAATAGTACTGAAAATATGCAATTAATAAATTGGTCTGCTAGTGAAACTGATTCTGATTTTAGAGAAACATTAAGACGAATATTCGCTTGTTACAATGGTGGTTCAAGATATGGTATGAATGTAGATTTAGATAATGCAAAGTTTGATTATCCTAATAAAGTGTTTAAATATGCCATAGAGTTTAGAAATACAGGATTAGATATATTTTTAGGTGATGGAGTTGTAGGTAATAATGAGATAATAGAAACTGCTATAAAAGTTGGTAGTGAATTGGTAGGAAAATCACCTTATGTATGGGGCGGTGGTCGTAATCCTTCTGATATAGCAAATAGAAGATTTGATTGTAGTTCATTTGTTCATTGGTGCTTCGCTAGTGCTGGATTGACTTTAGGTGATTATAAAGTTGTTGTAACTGATAGTTTAGCGAATGTTGGAAGAAAAGTTAATTCTAGTGAAATGGTAAGAGGTGATATTATTTTCTTCAATACATATAAATATAATGGTCATGTAGGTATATATTTAGGTAATAACAAATTCCTACATTGTGGAACATCAAAAGGTGTTTGGATAGATGATTTAAACAGTTCGTATTGGAAAAAAGTATTTAATGGAAATGTTAGAAGAGTTGTTGAAAATAATTAATTATAAAAATACAGTCTAGTTATTTTAAATATAGTAACTAGACTGTATTTTTTAGTTTAAAAAGAGAGGATATATAATAATGAAAAAAGTAATTATAGCAGAAAAACCTTCTTTGGCAATGACTATAGTACAAGCTATAGGAGGAAACTTTAAAAAGAATGATGGGTACTTTGAAAATGATAAATATGTAGTAACTTTTGGTTTTGGACATCTATTTCAGTTATATTCAATAGATGATTATTTTGATAGAGAAAAAACAAAATGGAACTTAGAAGAATTGCCATTTATTCCTAGTAGGTATAAATTTAAACTAATAGATGATATAGGAGTTAAGAAACAATTTGAAACGATAAAGAAATTAATAGACAGAAATGATATAAGCGAAATTATTAATTGTGGGGATGCTGATAGAGAGGGTGAGGTTATTGGTAGATTAATCATAGAAAATGCCTTAGAAGGGCAAATAAAACCTATAAAAAGGCTTTGGTTACCAGAGCAAACTCACGAAACTATAAGATATGCTTTGAAAAATTTAGATGATTCTAGTAAATATGATTTATTGTATGATGAAGGACTTGTTAGAACTTGTGTTGATTGGATATATGGAATAAATCTAACAAGATTATTAACTTGCAAGGCATTTAAAACATTACCAGTAGGCAGAGTATTAATTCCTATAGTAGAAGTAATTTACAATAGAGATATGGAGATAAAAAACTTTATACCTAAAAAATATTATCAAGGTGAAGTTGATTTTGAAAAGGATAATAATACAATTAAATTTAGTATAGATGAATTAAAATTTGATACAAAAGAAGAATGTATAAAAGCTATAGCTCCATTAAAAGAAGAAAAAGTTATAGTAAAAGATATTCAAATTAAAGAGATTAAAAAGCAACCTAAGAAATTATTTTCTCTTGATAAACTACAAAATAAATTATCAAAAGAACTTAAATTGAGTGCAAATGATAGTTTAAAAATAATTCAAGGTTTATATGAAAAAGGTTATGTAACTTACCCAAGAACAAATACAGAGTATCTAGCAGATGCAGAAAAAGATAAGGTTCAAAAAATAATTGATATTATAGATAAAGATAATATTTTAGAAATGAAAAATAAGAAGTCTATATTCGATACATCTAAAGTTGAGAGCCATAGTGCTATAACTCCAACTACAAAAGTACCTAAAGATTTAACAGGAAAAGAGTTAGATGTATATAATATAATTAAGAATAGATTTATTTCAAATTTTTTAAAAGAAGATACTATTTTAGAAGAAACTACTATCATATTTTCATTAGGAGAATATGATTTTAAATTAAAAGGGTCTGTTGTTAAATCGTTAGGTTATTTGAACTTTGAAAATGATTTAAAAGAAAAAACATTACCTAGATTTGCAGTTGGAGAGCAGATACAATGTAATATTTCAGTATCAGAAAAGACTACACAAGCATCTAAACATATTACATTAGAAGAACTTAATAACTACCTTAAAAATCCATTTAAGAAGGCTAAAATGACAGAAGATGAAGAGTATAATATGATGTTAAGTGGTTGTGAAATAGGAACGGTAGCAACAAGGGCATCTATAATAGAAAAAGCAATAAAATTAGGATATATAAAAGAAAATAAAGGTACTTTTTATATAGATGATTTAGGGATTTCATTAATAGAAACTTTAGATAAATTAAATATAGATTTATATAAAGAAAAGACCGTTGAACTTCAAAAAATGCTAAAGAAAGTGTATAAAAATGAAATCTCTAAGGAAAAAGCCTTAGAGATTTTTAGTGTAAATTTATCAAGCATGATAAATAATTCAAAGCAAATTGAAGTTAAAAAAATTGAAACACCTAAAGCCGAAAAAGAAGTTATAGGTAAGTGTCCTAAGTGTGGGAAAAATGTATATGAAAGTGATAAAACTTTCTACTGTGAAGGATTTAAAGATGAACCAAAGTGTAGTTTTACGTTATGGAAAAATAATAAATTTTTTAATGATAAAGGAAAAAAAATAACTAAAACAATAGCAAAATCTTTATTAACAAAAGGTAAAGTTAATGTAAAAGGATTTAAAAAGAAAGATGGAAAAGGCACATATGATGCAACTGTAATAATGAGCATTAACGGTGATTATGTTAATTTTAAATTAGAGTTTAATAATAAATAAGGAGTATCTCAATGAGTTTTAATTATTATTCATTTGATTTGTATGGAAAAGAATATATATTTTATACTTCTCGTAGATTATCAGAAAATGAAGTTTTAGAGTATGCAGAAGGCTTTTCATTTATAGAAGAAAGTGAAATATCACAGTGTACTAATGTAAGAGAATTAAGTTTAGATGAAATTAAGAAAAGGAATAAAGAATTATATATAAAATGGTGGGCTGATAGAGAGGAAAGAAGATTAAATGGAGAAGATGTGTCATATCTGTT
>OGDF01007625.1_pt1 | contig 10016 bp, 10 predicted proteins | sample 1570141 | NCBI WGS metagenome assembly OGDF01 (sample SAMEA4370581, study PRJEB24528) | human gut metagenome | reverse complement strand
ATATGAAAGGTATTGAAGCAGAGAATAAAGTAAAAGCTGCACAAGAATTAATTGCGAAGACATTAAGAGCAAAACCCAAAGAAATCTTATTTACATCTGGGGGAACAGAATCAAACAATACAGCGATCATTGGAACAGCAATGGCAAATCGCCGCAAAGGAAAGCACATTATTACGACAAAGGTAGAACATGCTTCTGTATATGAACCAATGTATCATCTGGAAGAAGAAGGATATGAAGTGACATATCTTGATGTAGATTCAGAAGGAATCGTAGATCTTGATCAGTTAGAAGAAAGTATCCGAGAAGATACGATCCTTGTATCCTGCATGATGGTAAATAACGAGATTGGAGCCATTGAACCAATTGAAGAGATCGCAAAGATCATCAAAGCAAAGAATCCGAATACGATTTTCCATGTCGATGCGATTCAGGCATATGGAAAACTTCCGATCGTTCCAAAGAATATGGGAATTGACTTATTATCCACAAGTGGTCATAAGATCCATGGACCAAAAGGAATCGGATTTTTATATATCAAGGAAGGAACGAAGATCTCTCCGATCATTTTCGGAGGCGGACAGCAGAAAGGAATGCGTTCTGGAACGGAAAATGTACCAGGAATCGTAGGATTAGCTGTCGCATGTGAAAAGATGATCGGTAAAAACTATGAAAATGCTGAGAAGATCCGTGAAGTCAAAGAATATTTTCAGGAAAGGATCAAAGAGATTGAGGATATCAAAGACAATTCTGGAAAAGCACCACACGTGGCAAGTATCAGCTTTAAGAAGTTAAGAAGTGAAGTACTGTTACATGCCTTGGAAGACAGAGAAATCTATGTATCTTCAGGATCCGCATGTTCATCGAACAAAAAACAGGCAGTCAGTGGAACATTAAATGCGATCGCATTAAGTGATGAATTTAAAGATGGAACACTTCGTTTCAGTTTCTCAATTGAGAATACAAAAGAAGAAGTTGATGAAACGATCAAAGCATTAAAAGAATTAGTACCAATGCTTCGAAGATTTGTAAGAAAATAAAGACCACAAGAAAAGAAACAGTAAGAAAATAAAGGAGAATACTATGAAAGTAACCGCATTTTTGATCAAATACGGTGAGATTGCCATCAAAGGTAAGAACCGTTATATGTTTGAAGACGCATTAATGAAACAGATCCGCCATGCAATGGCACCCGTTGGGGATTTTAAAGTAAGAAAAGAATCTGGACGTATGTTTGTTGAAGCACAGGATGAGTTCGATTATGATGAAGCTGTGGAAGCACTGCAGAGAGTCTTTGGAATCGTTGGAATCTGTCCAATGGTCATCGAAGAAAACAAAGATATGGAACATTTGACAGAGACAGTTATCAAATTTATTGATGAACAGTATCCAGTCAAGGATTTTACATTCAAGGTTCATGCAAGAAGAGGAGATAAACAGTTCCCTCTTGATTCCATGGCGATCAATATGGAAATCGGTGGGCAGTTACTAGATGCATTTGAAGGGATCAAAGTAGATGTGCACCATCCACAGGTAATGGTGAATATCGAAGTGAGAAAATATATCTATATCTATTCTCAGGAAATCAAAGGACCAGGTGGAATGCCAGTCGGAACCAATGGAAAAGCGATGCTTTTATTATCCGGAGGAATCGACAGTCCAGTTGCAGGATATATGATCGCAAAACGTGGAGTACACATCGATGCAACATATTTCCATGCACCACCATACACAAGCGAGAGAGCAAAACAGAAGGTTATAGATCTTGCGAAGATCGTTGCAAAATATGCAGGACCGATTAATTTACATGTTGTAAACTTTACAGACATTCAGTTAGCAATTTATGAGAAATGTCCGCATGAAGAATTAACGATCATCATGAGAAGATATATGATGAAGATTGCAGAACATTTTGCAAATGAAGGTGGAAGCCTCGCTTTGATCACAGGTGAGAGCATTGGACAGGTAGCAAGCCAGACAATTCATAACTTAGCAATTACAAATGAAGTATGTAACATGCCAGTATTTAGACCATGTATTGGTATGGATAAGCAGGAAATCGTTGATATTGCAGAAAAGATCGGAACATTTGAGACATCTATTCAGCCATTTGAAGACTGCTGTACGATTTTTGTCGCAAAACATCCGGTTACAAAAGGAAACTTAAAGAGAATTAAGAAATCAGAAGAACATCTTGATGATGTGATTGATGATTTAATGAAAAAAGCCATTGATTCTACAGAAATCATTCATGTAAAATAAATGGCTTAAGCTGATCAAGTATGTCATCAGTCTCATCCGAATCAATCGAAAGCGTTAAAGACTTAGAAAGATTGAGACTTAACATACTCATCAGTGATTTTGCATCCACGACATAATCATTGGCAACGATTTCAAAAGTGCCAGAATGATTGTTCAGGATATCGACAAATGAGTATAGCTCTTTGATGGAATTCAGTTTGATCAATGTATCATACATGGGATAATACTCCTTCCAATTAACAAGGATAGTGTACTCGCATTTGCCGAAAAAGTCAACTAAGAAAGGAATTGTATGAATTTACAAGGAAAAAGAGCAGCTATTGTAACACTTGGCTGTAAGGTAAATCAATATGAAACAGATGCCATGTATGGAATGCTTAAAGAAGCAGGGGTTACGATGGTTGATCCGAAAGAAGCAGCAGATATTTACATTGTAAATACATGTTCCGTAACAAATATGGCGGAACGCAAATCAAGACAGATGCTTCATCGTGCTAAAAAGAAGAATCCAGATGTTGTAGTAGTAGCTGTTGGCTGCTATGCACAGGTTGGAAAAGATGAATTATCAAAAGATACTAATATTGACTTGATCGTTGGGAATAATAAAAAGAAAGACCTGATTAAGATTTTAGAAGAACATATGGGAGAGATGGAATCTGTTGAAGAGTCCATCGAAGTCATTGATATTGCACAGGATCAGGAATATGAATCTTTATATGTAGAACAGTTAAAAGAACATACAAGAGCGTATATCAAAGTTCAAGATGGATGTAACCAGTTTTGTTCTTACTGTATTATTCCTTATGCAAGAGGAAGAGTGCGAAGCCGTAAGGTAGAAGATATCTTAGAAGAGATTGCGAATTTAACAAAACATGGGTGCCAGGAATTTGTTATTACAGGAATTCATGTAACTTCTTATGGAAAAGATCTTGGAGATATTACATTGATCGATCTGCTAGAAGAGATTGCACAAATTGATGGGGTCAAAAGAATCCGTCTGGGATCATTAGAACCTGGATTTATTACAAAAGACACATTAGATCGTCTTTCAAAGATTGAAAGTTTTTGCCCACATTTCCATCTTTCATTGCAGAGTGGATGTGACAGTGTGCTAAAAAGAATGAATCGTAAGTATACAACACAGGATATCAGAGAAAAATGCAAAGCGATCAGAGAACATTTTGAATATCCAGCACTTACAACAGATATTATCGTTGGTTTTCCAGGGGAGACAGATGAAGAATTTGAACAGACAAGAGAATTCTTAGAAGAGATCAATCTCTATGAGATGCACATATTTAAATATTCTATCCGTAAAGGAACACGTGCAGCAGATATGAAGCCACAGATCGATGATCAGATCAAAGCAAAACGCAGCAATATTTTACTGGAAATGTCAAAACAACATCAGAAAGCATTTGAGACAAAACAATTAGGAATGGTCAAAGAAGTGTTGATCGAGGAAAAAATGCACGGAAAAGATCATTATTATACGGGGCACACAAAAGAGTATATGAAAGTTGCACTTTACAGTGAAGAACCATTAGAAAATAAGATCATTAAAGTAAAATTACTACAAGTTTTAGATGATGGATATGTGCTGGCAAAGTGTTAAGTGAATGGAAAATTTTATGATTTCCATTGCTATTTCATACATTTTATATTAAAATGATAAATAAATGAAAGGGACGTGATAATTATGGATAATAATCGAACACAACATTTTTCGGTTGTAAAAGAAGAACTGGATGTACACATGATCTTAGAGCGTGTATACGAAGCACTGCAGGAGAAAGGATATAATCCTGTCAACCAGATGGTAGGATATATTATGTCTGGAGATCCAACATACATTACCAGTCATAACAATGCAAGAAGCATCATCAATAAAGTTGAACGTGATGACTTGATCGAGGCATTGCTTGAGAACTATATTGAGACAAGATTAAAGTAGAGACCGTGATATTATGAGAAGAATATTAGGGTTAGATTATGGGACAAAGACGGTCGGAGTAGCATTAAGTGATGAACTTCGCATTACTGCACAGCCGCTTGAGACGATCACAAGAAAAGATGCGAATAAGTTAAGAAAGACATATGCAAGAATTGAAGAACTTGTGAAAGAATATGATATTGAGAAGATCGTTTTAGGACTCCCAAAGAACATGAATAATACAGTAGGTGAACGCGGAGAAGATACTCTATCTTTCCGCGATGCCTTAGTGCGTCGTACAGGATTAGAAGTAATTCTATGGGACGAGCGCCTGACAACAGTAGCATCAGAGAAAGTGCTGATGGAGAGCGGCGTAAGACGCGAAAACCGTAAGAAAGTGATCGATCAGATCGCTGCATCTATGATTTTACAGGGATATCTTGATTCCCTATAGGAGGAATAGACAATGAGTAAAACAGATAATAAGATTCTTTTTCTGGACGAAGATGGATCAGAGATTGAATTTCGTGTCATAGAACAGACAACGATCGCAGGACATACCTACCTTTTGGTAGAAGATTGTGAAGCATCAAGTGAAGATGAGAGCGTTGTACTGATCATGAAGGAAGTGCAGCTAGAGGATGATTATGTGTCCTATGAGATCGTAGAAGACGATAAAGAACTGGATATGATCTCAGATATTTTTAATGCATTACTAGATGGACTTGAAGTGAGTTTATAATATATATAAGAGTGTTTAAAACAATAGATTGTCAGACTTACAAAGATATGGAGGAAGAAAGTTGAAGGACAATCAGGTAAGACAGCAGGCAAAAACAAAACGAAACAATTATTATTCAAATGATAACAAGAGATCATACAATAAGAATAATTATCAGGCAAGAGGAAGAAGACCAATGCCTAGAAGAAAGCCTAGCTCAGTAAAGATCATTCCACTTGGCGGACTCGGCCAGATTGGAATGAACATCACAGCATTTGAATGCAATAACCAGATTTTGATCGTGGACTGTGGACTTGCGTTTCCAGATGAAGATATGTTAGGAATTGATTTAGTTATTCCTGATATCACATATTTAAAGGACAATGCAAGCAAGATTCGTGGACTGGTTATTACCCATGGTCATGAGGATCATATTGGGGCGATTCCTTATTTTGAGAAGGAATTGAATGTACCGATCTATGCTACAAAACTTACAATGGCACTGATCGAGAATAAATTAAAAGAGCACGGTATCTTAAATAACGTGGAACGCCATGTTGTAACACATGGTGACAAAGTAAAACTTGGAATCTTTAATGTAGAATTTATTAAGACAAATCACAGTATTGCGGATGCAGCAGCACTTGCGATCACAACACCAGCTGGTGTGATCGTGCATACTGGTGACTTTAAGATTGATCATACTCCATTATTTGGAGAAGCAATCGATCTTGCAAGATTTGCAGAACTTGGAAGTAAAGGGGTTCTGGCACTGATGGCAGATAGTACAAACGTAGAACGACAAGGCTATACACCATCGGAGAAGAATGTAGGTAAACGTCTGGATAGTCTGTTTGCAGAACATCTAAAAGGGCGTATGATCATTGCAACATTTGCATCGAATGTGGATCGTGTACAGCATATCATTAATTCCGCACATAAGTATGGAAGAAAAGTTGCAGTAGAAGGACGAAGCATGGTAAATATTATCTCAACAGCGTCCGAATTAGGGTATATCAAGATTCCAAAGAACACATTAATTGAAACTGATCAGATTAAGAATTATCCTGACGATCAGATTGTTTTAATCACAACAGGAAGCCAGGGAGAGACAATGGCAGCATTATCCCGTATGGCAAACTCAACTCACAGAAAAGTATCCATCGTACCAAGTGATACGATTATATTCAGCTCAAGTCCAATTCCTGGAAATGAGAAGAACATCTCAAAGATCATGAATGAGCTGGCATTAAAAGGTGCACAGATCGTATTTGAAGATACACATGTTTCCGGTCATGCATGCCGTGAAGAATTAAGACTTATTTATGCACTGACGAAGCCGAAGTATGCAATCCCTGTTCATGGAGAATACCGTCATCTGATGCGTCATCGTGAACTTGCCATCGAGATGGGAATTCCAAAGGAGAATGCATTTGTATTGGCAGAAGGTGATGTTCTGGAGCTCAATAAGAGACAAGGAAAGATCGCTGGAAAAGTACAGGCAGGAGGAATCCTCGTTGATGGACTTGGTGTCGGAGATGTTGGTAACATCGTATTGAATGACCGTAAGTTACTGTCTCAGAATGGATTGATCATTGCAACAGTTACTCTGCAGAAACATGGCAATATGATCCTGGCAGGTCCAGATATCGTATCTCGTGGGTTTGTATATGTCAGAGAATCAGAATCTTTGATGGAAGGTGCAAGAGATGTTGCAAGAGATGCGGTAGAGGAATGCTTAGAACGTAATATCACAGACTGGGCAAGGATCAAGACGAAGATCAAAGACGAGCTTAGTAATTACATTTGGAAGAAGACAAAGCGTAATCCAATGATCCTGCCGATCATTACAGAGGTTTAAGATGAGTCTTTCAGAAGAGAAGAAGTTTTTTCATTCCGAAGGATGGCAACTGTTTTTTAGGACATTAAGCAGAGTATTTTTAATCTGTGCGATCTTCTGTATTTTCTATGGGGCGTATTTTGTGGCAGAACAGACATTTTCGAATCAGCCATATAATGCACAAAGCCATAAGAAAGTAACGGTCATCGTTACACAGAATGAGTCAGATGAGAAAGTTGCCGAAACCCTTGTTTCAAAGAAGCTGATCTATGGAAAGACTAGATTTGTGATCCGCAAATATTTCTCAAAATACAAAGATAAGTCGTTTATTTCAGGGACATATGAATTTACACAGTCTCAGGGAATGGATGACATTATGGGTATTTTATGCGGAGATCACGTATCAGAGGAGATCATACAATGATAGTGGATTTAAATATCACAGAATATATCCGCTCATTGATGAAAGAAGAGAAGAACGATTTAAGCCATATTGAATCAGAGGCCAGAGTCAATCATGTTCCGATCGTCAAACCAGAGACGAAGGAACTCTTAAGGACTCTGGTCCTTTTAAAGAAACCGATGAAGATCTTAGAAGTCGGAGCAGCAGTGGGATTTTCTTCTCTTTATATGAACAGTTACCAGCCGGAAGGCGGAACGATCATCACGATTGAGCGAAATGAAAAAAGAATCAAGAAAGCAAAAGAGAACATCAAAAATCAGGGAAAAGAAGAACAGATCACCTTAATAGAAGGAGATGCGATCGAGATCTTAAAAGGACTTGATGGAAGTTTTGACCTTATTTTTGTAGATGCAGCCAAAGGACAGTATATTCATTTCCTTGATGATGTACTAAGACTTCTGGCACCAGAAGGTGTGCTGGTTTCAGATAACGTACTTCAAGACGGAGACGTTGCCAGATCACGTTATGCGATCGAGCGAAGAGACCGCACCATTCATAAACGAATGAGAGACTATTTATATACGATCAAGAATCACCCACAGTTAGAGACAACGATCCTTCCGGTAGGTGATGGCGTAGCAATCAGTATCAAGATGGGAGAAAGTAATGAGAGACGTTGAATTATTAATTCCAGCAAGTAACTTGGAAGTATTAAAAGTTGCTGTGTTATATGGAGCAGATGCCGTTTATATCGGTGGAGAGATGTATGGACTACGTGCCAAAGCAAAGAATTTCTCCATGGAAGATGTTAAAGAAGGAATTGAATTTGCACATAAACACGGAGTGAAAGTTTATATCACTGCTAATATCGTGGCACACAACGAAGATTTAGAAGGAATCCGCAAATATTTTGAAGAATTAAAAGAGATCAAACCAGATGCACTGATCATCTCAGATCCTGGAGTTTTTATGATTGCAAAAGAAGTTTGTCCAGATATTGACCGCCACATCAGTACACAGGCAAACAGTACCAACTATGCAACATACAAGTTCTGGTATGATCAGGGAGCGAGCCGTGTCGTATCTGCAAGAGAATTATCTCTGGAAGAGATCAAAGATATTCGTGCTCATATCCCAGATGATATGGAAATCGAATCATTTATTCATGGTGCTATGTGTATCTCTCATTCCGGAAGATGCCTGTTAAGTAACTACTTCACAGGAAGAAATGCAAACAGCGGAGAATGCACACATCCTTGCAGATGGAAATACTCTGTGATGGAACAGACAAGACCAGGAGAATATATGCCAGTGTATGAAAATGAACGTGGAACATATATTTTTAACTCCAAAGACTTGAATATGATTGAATATATCGATCAGATCTTAGATGCGGGAATCGACAGCTTGAAGATCGAAGGACGTATGAAGACAGCTCTTTATGTAGCAACGGTTGCAAGAACTTACAGAAAAGCGATCGATGACTGCAAGGAGTCCGTAGAAAAATACAGAGCAAATATGGATTACTACAAAGAAGAGATCGCAAAATGCACATACCGTCAGTTTACAACAGGATTCTATTTTGGAAAGACAGACGAAACTTCCCAGATATATGACAGCAATACGTATATTAAGAACTGCACATACATCGGAATCGTTCAGGGACATAATGACAAAGGATATGCACTCTTAGAACAGAAGAATAAATTCTCTGTCGGAGAGACGATCGAAGTTATGATCCCAGACGGAACAAACAAAGAAGTTATAGTGAAAGCGATCGAAGATGAAGACGGAAGACCAATGGAATCCGCCCCACATCCAAAACAGATGATCTATGTTGATTTTGGAGAAGAGATCAAAGAAGGATATCTGCTTCGAAGAAGAGAAGAAGTCGAAGGAGAGAATTAAGATAAGATCGGCAAAAACTTCAGAATAGAAATGGAAAAGCACTTTTCTAAGCAAAGTATCATAGTATGATAAAAAGGCTTAGAAGGGTGCTTTTCTTTTGCAAGAGTTTTTACAACCTTTATTACCAGAGGAAGAACGTCATTATCTGATCCTAAGCCGCCAGGGAGACATGAATGCGAGAAATCTGTTAGTGGAACACAACCTTCGTTTGGTTGCACATATCGTAAAGAAATATCATAATCTGGACAGGGAAAAAGAAGATATGATCTCGATCGGTGTGATCGGGCTGATCAAAGCGATCAATACGTATGATATCAGCAAAGGCCACCGGCTTGTCACGTATGCTGCAAGATGCATTGAAAATGAATTATTGATGATGCTTCGTCAGGAAAAGAAAACATCAAAGAACACATCCCTTTATGAGCCAATCGGGATAGATAAAGAAGGAAACGAGATCCATCTGTTAGATATTCTAGGAACACAGGAAACGGACTTGATCAAAAAGATCGAGCAGAAAGAAAATATCAAAAGAATCTATGAAGAATTAGAGAAAATGGAGATGAATAAGGAGAAGAAAACACTGATCATGCGTTATGGACTTTATGGAAGAGAACCAATGACACAAAAAGAAGTAGCAAAAAAACTTCATATTTCAAGATCCTATGTAAGCAGGATTGAAAAGAAAGCACTAATGTTATTAAAAAGTAAAATAAAGACATGACACACTTATATCTTAGATATTAAGAGAAAATGGTAGTTTTTCTTTTATTAATTTAATAAAGTGAAAAAATCTTCACTATACAAAGAAAATAATCATAAAAATCTTCGAAAACAAAGATGCCATATCAAAAAGTGAAAAATTTTTCATATCATTTCACCCACAAAACAGGTAATATAATTGCATACAAAACACACGGACCGATAAGGAGGATAAAAATATGGACGCAAT
>OGDF01007623.1_pt1 | contig 10021 bp, 8 predicted proteins | sample 1570141 | NCBI WGS metagenome assembly OGDF01 (sample SAMEA4370581, study PRJEB24528) | human gut metagenome | reverse complement strand
CAAACACAGACCTTGACGGTGTATTCTCTACGGAGCAGGCCGACTTAACTGATACGCAGACCTCTCTCTCTGTCAGTGCTTTTTGAAATTCAGTACCTTTTATGCCCTCAACGCTCAGATTTAAAATATGCGGAACGCTATGCTTCGGGCTGTTAATCTGCACACGGCTGTAAGCAGACAATTCCTTTCGAAGCATATGATTGTATTCGCTTATGCGTGCATTTACCTCATCTTCCTGTGCCAATGCCATCTCAAGCGCCAAGGCTGATGTCACTGCCATTGCCAGTGCCGGCGTACCGCTTCGATAAATCGTGGTGCTGGCACCTCCATTTAATAATGGCTCCATCGCCACACCTTCACGTTTTAACAGAATACCGCTTCCATTTAAGCCGCCAAACTTGTGCGGTGCAAGGCTCATCGTATCTATGCCATCAAAAGAAAATGGGATTCGTCCAATTGCCTGCGTTGCATCCACATGAAGACGGCAATCTGGATATTTCTTCTTAATCTCAATGATTTTGTCAATCGGCTGAATAGTACCAAGCTCACTGTCAATCGCGCAGACAGAAATCAAGACTGTATGCTTTGTCATCAAATCTTCCAATTGCTCACAGTCCACCATGCCATCTCTCATGATGTCAATCAAATCAATCTCGCTGTCCTTTTCCTGCAGAGCTGTCAGTGTGCCGCTTACAGAAGAATGCTCAAGCGGTGTTGAAATAATATGACGTCCGATATGGCGCGATGACTGTACAATTCCCTTGATAGCGGTATTGTTTGACTCAGTTGCGCCTGACGTATAGATGACTTCATCTGGCTTTGCATCCAGAAGACGTGCAATCATCTGTGTGGCTTCCTCCATCCGTTCCTTCGCACGTATTCCTGCCGGATGAACAGAGTTAGGATTTCCAATATATTCGTTTTCAATTCGGCAAAAACACTCCAGCACATTTTTCTGTGCCGGAGTGTTTGCCGCATAATCCAAATAAATCATACTTTGATTATGCCTCCTAATTTTTCACTTTCCTAGACTTAACTTTACTTAATACATTTTTACCGTATATTACTTGGCATCCAATCCGTTAACAGCTGCCTCTAGCTGCTCAAATGCCTGTTTTAATACAGAGCGCGGACATGCAACATTAAAGCGTTCAAAGCCCTCTCCGTCAGGTCCAAACATTGCACCGCTGTCTAGCCAAAGATTTGCCTTATTTTCGATCAGATCCTGCCTTTGTGCCTCTGTCAGACCAAGCGCACGAAAATCAATCCATAAAAGATAAGTACCCTCTGGTTCAATCATAGTAAGCTTTGGAAGCCTTGTCTGAATAAATTCACGCACAAATGCAATGTTATCTTTCAGATATTCCTTTAGCTGAGTCAGCCATTCTTCACCGTACTCATAAGCTGCCTGACACGCCTCTAAGCCCATCACATTAACCTGACTGTAGCCTGCTGCATCTACTGCCTTTTTAAACTTAAACCTAAGTGTCTCGTTTGGAATAAATATGTTTGAGACTTGAAGACCAGCTAAATTAAAGGTCTTACTAGGTGCCGTGCATGTAATGCTTATGTTTGCAAAATCGTCAGATAAAGATGCAAACATCAGATGCTTATTCTCTCCCCATGTAAAGTCGCTGTGAATTTCATCGCTTACTACAATTACTCCATAGCGGATGCAGATTTCTCCAATCTTTTCTAACTCCCATTTTTTCCATACGCGTCCAACTGGGTTATGCGGACTGCACAGTAAAAACAGCTTTACATGATTATCTCGAATCTTCTGTTCAAAATCGTCAAAATCAATTTCATAATGGTCGTCAATCAGCTTTAGCGGGCTATTTACTATAACACGCTCATTATCTGCAATTACCTCACTAAATGGGTAGTAAACAGGCTGCTGTAATAAAACTGCCTCACCTGGCTTTGTGTAAGCGCGCACTGCCGCTGCAAGTGCAAAGACAACACCTGGTGTCTTGATCAGCCATTCCTTCTGAATTTTCCATGAAAAATGCTTTTCATACCAGCCTAAAAGTGCCTGAAAATACGGCTCCTTAGCATCACTGTAGCCATAAATTCCATGCTCAGTGATTTTTCTAAGACGCTCACTGACCTGTGGCAGTGTTGGAAAATCCATATCAGCTACCCAAAGAGGTAAAATACCTTCGTGTCTGCCACGCTCTTTTGCAAAATCATATTTTAAACAGTCTGTACCTTTGCGGTCTGTAATTTTATCAAAATCGTATTTCAAATTGAAACCTCCACATCTTGTCTGCTCTGTCTTGTCAAATCATCATTTTATATCAGTCTTCTCCATTTAATGCCTGATCAAGATCAGCGATCAAATCATCTACATTTTCGATTCCAACTGAAAAACGTAGGAAGTCTTCGGTGATTCCAAGACGCTCTCTTGTCTCAACTGGAACATCGCCGTGTGTTTGAAGCATAGGATAAGTCATTAATGACTCAACTCCGCCAAGACTCTCTGCATATGTAATAAGACGAATACGCTCAAGTACGCGGCGTGCTGTTGCCTCACTGTCGGTGCGAATAGAAATCATGCTTCCAAATCCAGTCGTCTGCTTCTTATTGATTTCATATCCTGGATGATCCTCCAGACCAATGTAGTAAACCTGCTTAATCTTTTTCTGTGTCTGCAGCCACTTTGCGATTGCAAGTGCATTCTCCTGCTGACGCTCCATACGAATTGGCAGTGTCTTGATACCACGGATTAACAGATAGCTGTCAAACGGAGCCAGGCAGCTTCCAACTGTCTTATACAGATAGCGAATTTTTGCTGCCAGATCATCTCTTGAGGTAGATAAAAATCCAGCCAATGTATCGTTATGTCCTCCTAAAAACTTTGTTCCGCTGTGAATAACAAGGTCCGCGCCAAAACGGATTGGCTTCTGAAGATTGTACTTGTCTGCAAGACTCTTCATCTTTGCAAGGTCGGTGATCTGCATAGTTGGATTGCTTGGTGTCTCTATGTAAAGTGCTTTTGTGTTGCTCTTTATTGCTGCTTCCGTTGCTGCGGCATCTGCTGTATTTACATAAGTAAAGGTCAAGCCACGCTTCTCACCTGTTGTCTGGAACATACGAACAGATCCACCATACAAATCCTCTGAGCACACGATATGGTCTCCAGACTCAAACAGTTCCATGCACAGCACAATTGCTGCCATACCATTTGCACAAGCTACGGTATCTTTTGCTTCCTCAAGAGAAGTCACTATATCCTCTAACTCCGTTCTGGTTGGATTGCTCTCTCTTGTATAATTAAAGCCCGTTGTCTGTCCAATACCTGGATGATAAAAAGTTGCTGTCTGGTAGATCGGTGTGCATACAGAACCGTATGGATGGCCTTCCTCATGCTCATTATCTCTGTGAATACATCGTGTCTCAAATTTATAATCCATTTTCGTAATCTCCTTCTATATCAAAAGTTTAAACCTTTTAGTACTATTTTACTCGTACAATTCCTTTAAATCATACCTTTTTTCTAGGTTATTGTCTATAAGAAAAAAGTAATAAGTCGCTATAGGAATATTCTATAGCGACTTACTACAATAAATACACATCAAAGATTAAGTAAAATCAAGTCTGCCACAGACGCAAGCAGCAAAAATGCAGCACTTATCATCAGAACAACTGTCTTTAGACCAACTACGCTAAAATGCTGTCTCCATCCATTCTTTGCTTCTCTTTTCTCATCTGCATTTTCTTTTTTTCCTTTTGCAAGAAGCATTCCTGCCACCAGAAAAAGACCAATTGCACCAATCAGCAAAAGACCGTCCTTTACAACTTCAAAGCCGTTTACTATCTGAAAACTGCCAAAGAGAAATCCACATGCAAATAAAATGATAGCTGCGGCAGCTGCGGCTGCAACTCCGATTATAAATGCCTTTAATACATCTAATGCGGCCTTCTTTACCATCTCTTTTCTACTCAGTGTCATACGCATTTTCCTGTCTCACATCCATTTGATGGATCGCAAATATGACAGGCAACGAAATGACCTCCGCCAATATCACGAAGCTTTGGCATCTCCTGTCTGCAGATTGGCATTGCGCATTTACATCTTCCCTGGAACTTACATCCTGCCGGGGAATTGATAGGACTTGGCACTTCACCTTCAAGACGAATCTTTTTAGCATCTCTTTCCTGCTCGATCTTTGGATCTGGAATCGGAATTGCTGACAGCAATGCTCGTGTATATGGGTGCTGCGGATTTGCGTACAGCTCCTCAGAAGTGGTCAGCTCAACTAAGGTACCTAAATACAATACTGCAACACGGTCTGAGATATGCTTTACCATGGACAGATCATGGGCAACAAATAAATATGTTAAGCCCATGCGCTTTTGCAGGTCAATCAATAAGTTTACGATCTGTGCCTGAATGGAAACATCAAGCGCTGAAATTGGCTCATCAAGTACAAGAAACTCTGGCTCTACTGCAAGCGCGCGTGCAATACCGATACGCTGTCTCTGACCGCCTGAAAACTCATGAACGAAACGATTCGCATGCTCTCTGTTTAAGCCGACAAGCTCCAAATAATGGTAGATGCGCTCATTTCTTTCCTTTTTGTTTTTAGCCAAATGATGAATATCAATTCCTTCTCCAATGATCTCAGCAACTGTCATACGCGGATCAAGAGAGCCATACGGATCCTGGAAAACCATCTGAACAGACTTTTTGTAGTTCTGTTTTTCCTTTCCAGTCAATTTCTGCGGATCCTTTCCTTTAAACAAAACTTCTCCATCAGTTCTGCTGTACAATCCGATACAGGTTCGTCCACATGTGGTCTTTCCACATCCAGACTCTCCTACCATGCCGAGCGTTTCTCCCTTGTAGATCTCAAAGGAAACATCGTCAACGGCCTTTAAGGTAGCATTTTTGCCTACCTGAAAATATTTCTTTAAGTGGCTCACTGAAAAGAGCACTTCTTTTTCGTTGTTCATATTCAATATTCCTTTCGACATGCTTGAGCTTAGAAACGTCAAGCTTCTCCCGGCATCTCCACCTTTGGTGCTAATGGGTGATGCAACCAACAGCTCGCCTCATGTCCATCACCAAACTCTGTAACCTCAGGCATCTGCTCTTTACAGATTTCCATGCAGTACTCACATCTTGTACAGAATGGACATCCAACTGGCGGATTTAACAAATCTGGCGGTGTTCCTGGAATTGATGCAAGTACCTGCTTATTTTCAAGGTCAAGTCTCGGCACAGAACGAATCAATGCCCATGTGTACGGATGTCTCGGACGATAGAAAATATCCTCGCAGTTTCCGCGCTCTACAATCATACCGGAGTACATAACGGCAATCTTCTGCGCAATATTTGCTACAACACCAAGATCATGTGTAATCATGATGACTGATGTGTTATGCTCTCTTTGCAGTTCCTTAATGATATCAAGAATCTGTCCCTGGATTGTTACGTCAAGCGCTGTTGTCGGCTCATCACAAATCAAGATCTTCGGGTCACAGGCAAACGCAATTGCAATCATAACACGCTGTCTCATACCGCCTGAGAACTCATGCGGATACTGACGCACACGCTTTTCCGGCTCAGGAATACCAACTTTTTGAAGCATTCTTACTGCTTCCTTCTTTGCCTCATCCTTTGTCATATGCTTATGTGCCATCAGATTTTCCATGATCTGCTTTCCAACACGCATGGTTGGATTTAATGAAGCAAGTGCATCCTGGAAGATAATTGCAACCTCACCGCCCTTATATGCCTGCCACTGCTTCTTATTATAATTAAGTATATTATCACCGTGATATAAAATCTCGCTGCCCTGCTTGATCTCGCCCTGTGGTCCTTTAATAAGACCCATAATGGACTTTGCTGTAACAGATTTTCCACAGCCAGACTCACCTACAATGGCAATTGCCTCTCCTTCTTTCAAATCAAAGGAAACACCACGCACGGATTTTACTTCGCCTGCATAGGTATGGTAGGACACTTTTAAATTTTTCACTTCTAATATCTTATCATTTTTCTGGTCACTCATAGTTTCTCCTTTGTCTTACTGGCGAAGTCTCGGGTCAAGTGCATCACGCAGTCCATCGCCGAGCAGGTTAAATGCCATAACGATTACACATAAAATCACACACGGCCAAATCAGCTGTGTTGGGTAGAAATCAAGTGTCTGCTGTCCCTGTGAAATCAAAACGCCAAGACTGATCTCTGGTGCAGTCAGACCAATTCCAAGGAAGCTAAGTCCTGCCTCAGTGAAAATGAATGCCGGAATGGAGGTAGACATATTTAAGATCAAAATTCCAAGCATGTTCGGCACATAATGCTTTAAGATAATACGTGATGGCTTTGCACCAAGTACCTCTGCCGCATATACATACTCTGATTCCTTTAACTGCTTAATCATACCACGAACCTGTCTGGCAGTACTGCACCATGCAGTAATACTAAGTGCAACGAGAAGAGCAAACAAATTGTTGCCAAGAACCATCATGATCAGAATTGTGATCAAAAGACTTGGCAGAGAGTTGATTACCTCAATTATACGCATCATTACGTCATCGACCCAACCGCCAAAATGTGCCATTGCTGCACCATAAAGTGTTCCTACAATCAGTTTTAATGCTGTTGCCACAAGCGCAATAATGATAGATGCTCTTGCACCCATCCAAACACGTGAGAACAAGTCACGTCCCAGATAATCAGTTCCAAACCAGTACTTTGCGCTCATTCCCTGATTCTTCTCTTTTACATTCTTTGAAACAAAATCGTAGCCTCTAATATATGGTCCAACAATAACCATAATTAAAATCAGTCCAAGCACGACAAGTGATGCCATTGCAACTGGATTTTTCTTCAATCGTCTCCATGCATCCTGCCAGTAAGAAATAGTTGGGCGGTCAATACGCTCTGCTTCTTCTTTTGTATAGCCAACCCTTTTAAATTTATCAGCTGTAAGCATATGTTTCCTCCCTTATTTACTTCTTTTGCCTGGCATCTGGATTCTCGGATCGACAAATACATATAAAATATCCGTAATAAAGATGACAGCGATATACAGAATTGACAGCAGCACTGTTTCACCAAGTACAATTGACAAATCCTGATTATTTACGGCAGTTACATAATACTGTCCGATTCCTGGAATTGAGAAAATACTCTCAATAAAGAAGGAACCTGTAATACACATAGCAACAGACATTGGCAGCTGCGTCATAACTGGAATAAAGGAGTTACGCAGGATATGCTTACGAATGATTGCAGATTTGCTTAAGCCCTTTGACTCTGCTGTCAGTACGTAATCCTGATTTACAACATCCAGCATAGAGGTCTTTAAGAGTCTCGTGTAAGTTGCAATATAGGAGAAACATCCTGTCAGAGTTGGAAGAACAGTATACTTCCATCCTCCAAACCACAAATCCTTTCCCTCTGGCCATCCGATTGTCGGAAACCATCGAAGATTACCTGCAAAAACCTTCTGCAAAAGCAGTCCAAATATCAAATGCGGCACTGAAATAAGCAATACCGACAAGCCTACAATCAAGTAATCGATGAAGGTTCCTCGCTTCATCGCCGCCACAATTCCAAGCAATAAACCAAGTGTTACACCAAGTAACATCTGCTGAATACCAAGTCTTGCAGATACTGGAAGCTTTGTCTTTAACAAGCCTGTTACTGTCTGTCCGGCATATACGAATGATTCACCAAAATCACCCTTACACATTTTCTTCATTGTTATTAAATAACGTTCCATTACCGGCTTATCCAGTCCGTAGCGCTGGTACAAAGCAGTTCTCGTCTGTTCCGGCAAATGGTCTGCCCTCTGGGTTAACGGATCTCCTGGAACCGCCTCCAGCAGGAAAAAGGTAGCTGTTGCAATCAAAAAGACTGTCAAAATCAGCTCAGCAAAACGCCTGATTAAATATCTACCCATAGCCTTATCTCCTGTTCTTTTTTATTATCATTACGAAAAGGAAGGGACCCGAACAACGAGCCCCTCCAAACTTTTGGGTTTACTTTTGTAAAACCGTAATTTTAAGCATTACCTTCTACTAATTGCGCTCTATTACTGATTTTTTCCATCGATGTAAGTCCAGATAAACTCAGCACTTGCACCAAAAGAGGAAGTACGATAATCCTTAACCCAGTTCTGAAGCAGAACCTGCTTTGTAGCATAGTAGATTGGTGCAAATGCACAATCATCTAATAAAAGAATCTGCTCCATCTGCTTATAGATATCAAGACGCTTATCCATATCAGTCTCACCAACAAGCTGATCTGCTAATGCATCATAATCTGGGTTGCTGTATCCACCAAAGGACATACCGTAAGCATCAGTATAGTTAGTATATAAGAAGTCAAGCGGATCATTGTAATCTGAATACCAGCCGCCAAGGAAGAAGTCATAATTTCCTTCATTTCTGTCTGCGATGAACAGGGAACTATCACCAGCTACACTTAACTCAACAGTAAGTCCAAGTGTCTCTTCCAGAGACTGCTGAATGTACTCTCTCTCTGCCTGTACCTCAGTTGTGGAACCACTTGTCAGATAAGTCAGTGTGATATCTTCGATTGGAGTCTCTACGCCTAACTCATCAAGACCTTCCTGGAACAAAGCAACGATCTTATCTGGATCACCAACATACTCGTTATACTCATCCTCCATGATCTCACCTACCTGATCACGATAAGAAGAACCATTGAATGTGATAGCCGGTGCTACATAGCTGTATGCCGGATTGTATCTTCCATAAACAGCATCGATCATCTCTTCACGGTCAATACTGTAGGAGATTGCCTTGCGAATCTTTACATTGCTCATCAATCCGGATGTACCACCGTTAATAAAGTTGAAACGAAGTCCAATTGTTCCCGGATAATCTGTTACCATGTACTGATACTTGCCTTCTTCTGCTTCCTTTTCAAACTTAATTGCATAGTCACCAGTTGGCTGATACTGATCTAACTCACCATTCTCAAACATGGTAGCTGCTGTAGACTCCTGTGCTACAATGTACCAGTTGATTGTATCAAGATGTACATTCTCTGCATCCCAGTACTCAGCGTTCTTTGTCCATACCATCTTATTATCTACAACCATATCAGTCATGCAGAATGGTCCGTTATATACGCAAAGTGTCCAATCCTTACCCCAGTTATCGCCAGCTGCCTCAGCCAGATCCTCACGTGTCGGATATAGAGGAGTTGCTACTAACTTAGACTCGAATGTCGGGTCTGCTACCTTTAATGTAACTTCGAAGGTATAATCATCAACTGCTACTGCCATAACGTCATCAGCAGAACCTTCGCCAGAGTTGTACTCTTCTGCTCCTACTACATTATAGATGAAGGATGCATAGTCATATGCATAATCTGGATTTAACAGACGCTTCCAGCCATACTCATAATCATGAGCAGTAACCGGAACACCATCAGACCACTTTGCATCCTCTCTTAAATGATAGGTGTAAACAGTTCCATCATCAGAAATATCAACACTCTCTGCTCCTGCTAAGATGAACTCATCTCCATTCTCATCTGCTACATCACGGTATAATCCCTCGTAGCAAGCTGCCATCATCCATCTCCAGCCCATGTCCTGAACATCGTAGTTGTTTCCGAAAGCAGTTGTTCTTACATTGATTACCTGCTCATCAGTCAGCTCTTTAGCTGCCTCATCTGCAAATACGGATGGTGCAAATGTTCCAACAGTCATAACGCCTGCCAGTAATGCTGCACACATTTTCTGTATTTTTCTCATTTTTCTCCTCCTTGAATGTCGTGAAGTATGCTAGCCGTTATACCTCTTTTTTCAAAAAATGTCTAATGGTTTTTCTGCAATTTTCAGGATTTATGAGGAAATAGGCTTATCGGAAATACTTATGGCTGGCTATTATTTTTCTTTAATTCATAATGCAAATATCTGAAAAAGCATCATTCTCGAAAAGTATTTCAAACCCATCTGCCGGCTGAAATCTGCCATTCAGGATTTCTTTTCCATGGAAAGATATTTTTCTTACTTTATCTACTGCATCT
>OGDF01007620.1_pt1 | contig 10025 bp, 10 predicted proteins | sample 1570141 | NCBI WGS metagenome assembly OGDF01 (sample SAMEA4370581, study PRJEB24528) | human gut metagenome | reverse complement strand
ACCCTATAAAAATTTAAGGACTATGTTCGACCCTACAAGAATTTAAATATCCTTTATTTCTCAATGACTGTTTCTTGTCTTTTCTTTTGTCTTGAAAAATAATAACCCTAAGAAAAAGGGGGTTATTTATGTTTAAACTTGTTCAGAATCATAAAGTATTATATTTTATTTCGCTTATCCTTATTGTTTCGTATTCAGTAGTGGATCTATTGAAATCAATCTTAATGAGCTATATATTTGATGATCATCTTCTAGATTCAATTTCAAGCCTTATAGTGATCGTATTGGTATTTTTAGGTGTCTATTTAATTGTTTCCTCTTTGCAACAATATGTAGTGGAGGTGTTGAAGAATAAAATACGTTATAGTTTAAATAAAAATTTGTATCAATCGTATGCTTCCAGGAATATAGAATCATTTCAAAAAAAGGATAGCAGTGAAATATTGAATGAATTTAATAATGAAGTGAATGTGGTAATTGATAATTATGTTTCTTCAAAATTAAATGTGTTCTCATTAACCATTTCATTGATATTGGGAAGTCTATATATCGCAAATCTAAGTGTAGAAATATTAATGTTTCTGCTCTTTTGTGCTTTTATAACGATTTTTATAAATAGTATTTTTAAGAATCGTTTAAAGAAGAATCAAATGAATTATTTGGCTTCAATGAAGCAATGGCTTTGTTCTATTAAAAATCTGTGTCGCTGTTTTAATGATATAAAGGTTTTAAATTTGGAAAAAGTATTTTGTGACAATCTGGACATTGAGAATAAGAATTTAGAACAAAGTACTCTAAAAAATAATGGATTTATAAAAATACTTACTTCTATAAATTCTTTTATTTCTCAAGCCATGTTTTTTTTGACATTGCTCTTTGGCATTGTATTAATACATTATAATCGATTAACAGTTGGACAATTATTAGGAATTGCACAAGCTAGTAATATGGTGATCATGCCAATCGTTAATTATGCAAATCTTCGAAACATGATTCAATCTTCTAAGCCAGTTCTACAAAAACTGTTGGATAATTCAATGTGCTATGAAGAAAATAAACCAATTGTTTTTGATGAACAAATTCATGACATTAAGATTAAGCATTTAAGTTATTCTTATGGTGCTCGTCTAATATTGGATTTAAATAGTTTGGTAATAAATCAGGGAAAAAAGTATTTAGTCATTGGAAAAAGTGGAGATGGTAAGAGTACGTTTTTAGACATTTTAACAAAGCAGAAGAAAGCAGATGGCATTTATGTGAACGATAAGGATTTGAAGGATGTTCAATTTAGCACATATGCCGAAAAGTTTTCTTATGTGAATCAAAAAAATGATTTATTACCGTTTTCCTTTGAACAAAATATTACTTTAGGAAGGAAAATGAGTAAATATTCCTTGAAAGATTTAGTAACTATATTTAATTTAGAATCAATATTTGATAAGGAAAGAGACAATCTTGATTTTGAACATTTGAATTTAAGCGGTGGAGAGAAGCAACGTATTTGTTTGGCAAGAGCGATATATAGAAATAAAAAATGGCTTTTCTTGGATGAAGCTTTTTCTGCAATCGATAAAGCAAATTCAGATCGAATACATCAATTCATTTTATCCAATCCAGATCTTACAGTACTATCTATTGAACATAAAGTAACAAAAGAAACAGTTTCTTTATACGATAAAGTCTTACTGTTTGAAAACAAAAAGATTGTATCTATGGATGTAGAAGAATATATAAATAGTATCTTTTAAGAAGAATAAGTGTCATTTATTTTAAATCGTATTTAAATTCATCCCAGGTATCTACCTGCTACCTGAATATTCCGTGTTGACTATGCCACCATGGAATATTCATTAATTCAGAAACATAAAAATCATTACCAAAATTATAAAAAAATTAAAGCTTTGGTAATGATTGATGCACATGACTTTTATCTGTTTTTATATATATAATAAAGCTCCTTATATCTTCTTTGAATTAAATATACTTCCTCTAGATCAGCTAGATAAAATTTCTGAAATCCATATGAAAATATATTTTGGCTATTTTGAAAAATAAACTCAATATCTTCTTGGTATTCTTTATTACTTAAATAATCAGGCTCTTTTAACTTGATGGCTGATCAATCCGATGGAGCTATTGAGAAGATTGTTGAAAAGTATGGAAAAGATGCGCATAAGTATGTTGAGGAATATGTTAAAGAAATGGTAGAAGCGATAAAATAAAAGATCTCAGTCCAAGAAAAGGGCTGAGATTTTTAATTGAAATTATAATTGAACTTTAGTGTAGAAAGTCAAAATTTATCAGTTATAACTGATAAAATATAAAAATTAATGAAAGATTTAAGATATGAATTTAACTTTTGATGATAGAAAAAAACCCATAAGTAAATATGGGCAACATTGTAAATCTTTAATTATGTTGTTTGGTTGATTCATTCCAGTTCACAGAACACTTTAAGATTTGATTTGGAATCTGTTTGTTTTCTCCTTTTAATGAATCAATTAAGATCGATGCAGCTTGATAGCCTTCATCATAGGCAGGCTGTACGATCGTTGTTACGGTTGGACTAGAGAAGTTAGTCCATTCTGTATTGTCAAAGCCAATTAATCCAATTGTATCTGGCATTAGGTTACGATAATCTTTTAATGCCAAATAAACTCGTGGTAATAAGAAGCAGTTGGCTACAAAGATGAGGGTGCGAACACCAAAACGTAATTCATTATATAGTAGATCACGTAATGCATCGCTTGTTACATCATCTGCTACAACGTGAGTTTTGCATGTTTTTCCTTTTGTTTCTAAAGCGTGTAAAAAACCAGTTGTACGCTCTAAACGTGTACTTAATACATGAGGATCTGCCGTAATCATTATGAATTCATCATATCCATCATTGATTAGGTGTGTTCCTACATTCAATATGGATTCATAGTTGTTTGTCTTGACCCATTTTTCTTTATCCATAGAAACTTGTGAATCAATAAATACTACGTCTTTATTTTCTTGTTTGATTTTTGGAATCAATTCGGCAAAATGACTGGATGGCTGGATGATAAAACCATCAACTCCCATTGCCAACATGCGATTGACGTATCCTTTTTCATTTTCAAAATTATAATTACTGTTTCCAACAATCAACTGGTAACGATTATCTCTTGCGAAATCATCGATTCCTTTAACGATTTGATTAGCAAACGTGTTAGTGATATCTCCAATGATAACGCCAATTAAACGTGTTTCTTTTGCGTTTAAAGAGCGTGCTGCAATACTTGGACGATAGTTTGTCTCTTTGATGACTTGAGCAATTCTTGCTTGGGTTTCCTCTGACATTTTGTCCGTCTTACCATTTAGAAAAAAAGAGACAGTGGTTTTAGATGTTCCAGCGCGTTCAGCTATATCACGAATGGTTATTTTTTCTTTCATAAAGCGGATCCTTTCAATACTCTAATTTTAACAAATATTACATTTTCTAGCAAACGCGTTTACTAGGCACGAACAATATATGTTTTTACTTTATCTTTTTTCTTATGTACGACAAATACTTTGCAATGGAATGGTTCACCATCTAAGAATAATACTTTCTTTCCTTTATAGATTTCCTTATGGAATATGGCTACACTATAAGATTCATCTTCTGAAAGTATAAACTTTTTGGTGTGTACAATCGTATTATCTAGTTTTGTATCGTTGTTTTGAAGAACAAAATCATCTTTTGTTTCAATCGCTTTATCCACAAAACAAATGCATTGTTCGAAATGATCCGTGAAATCCTGTTCAAAATATAAAACATCATGCTCTAATTCTTCATTATAACGAAGGGAACATGGCTCAATATGCTTTGTGTATGGAATGTTGGATACAAGCTTTAAACCTTTTAAATCACTAGCATCTGGATCTAAATGAAACCGTGTAACAGCATGATGGTTACCGTCTTCTTTTACTTCATCTACAATCATCCATACACCTATATCAAGGACAATCACTTTTCTTGTCCATACTTGTAACGGATCATGTCCTAATAGTGTACCTTCATAGTAGTGAATGCCATCTTTATGATAGACATAATTCTTTAATGGAACACCAAAATCTTCATATCCCCAACTATCCTTAGGTACACATGAGCAATGTTCATCTACAATCACACCATTATGACTTGCCATAGATTTTAAGTGTACTCTTAGTGGATGATCTTCACGATATGTTAAACGTCCAGTATCAATACATACAGGGTTTCCCTTATAGTAAATGGATACATGTAAGTTATCACTATGTCCATGTCCACTGCCTAATGATCCGTTAGTAAACATGGTAAAGTTAGCATCTTCTTTCCAAGAACTCCTTGATGTATACATACCGCTATCATTTCCATCAAAGTGAAGTTCGTTGGATTCAATAGCTTGACTTTCTAGATAGATCTTGGCATTTTTAGCTCCTAATGTATATAAAGATTCCATGTCAAAAGTATGAAATGCGATTGACTTCCATGTGGGTTCATTAAACAAGAAGCTAGCACGTGTCATGACATCTTGAATATTACTGCGATCTGTATCCCCGAATGTTTCAATTTCTTTATGAGGGGTAGCCTGTAAGAAGATGGCTCTAGCCAAAGCATGAATTTGTGGCAATTCTTGTTCTGAATAATACATAGCTTTCATGCTGTAATTTAAGACTTCAATATGATACATCGTGGATTGTTCCCAATGCATACCATCTGGATACACTTGTGCTTGGATTTGTCTTTTCCATTCATTGAATGCCCAAGCATAGATATCACTTTGTTCTTCAATCATAGGTAATATGCTGATCATAGCACATGTTTGAATGCTTCCCCAATTTGATGTTATGTATTTTGGAATGTAATGCTCTTTTAAATACGCACACTGATCCAACATGGATTTGGCAATCGTAGTGATTTCTTCATCACTTAATAAATTGTTTGTGTACAAATAAGGCAGGGCTTCAAAGAAGTTCATTAAACGAATGCCTGTATCGAGTGTTCTTGTGCTTGGTTCTGGTTGAATTGTTGGATGGGCTTCTATCCAGTTTAAAATGAGTGTTTTGGCATATTCAATATGATCAGAAAGAACTAGATAGTTTAGGTAGTCCATACGATTGAGCATGAAGCACCATTCTTCATCATCGTTTAATTGTATGTTCCAATCTAATGTTTCTAGCTTGTAAGGAATTTGGCAACGTTCCATGTCCCATGGTTTATCAAACGTAAAGATGTTTTGAATCAGTTCTTCTGATTTTCTTTTTACTAGAATTTGATCTTCTTTCGTTAATAATTTTTTTACGTGCAGTACATCCTTCTTGTCTGCCCAGAATTGTAGTTGTTTTTTTATGTAAGATAGATTCATAGAGTTCTCCTTAAAAAGAAAAGGAAGCAAATTTGCTTCCTTTATGTATTAGGCTAAGATTCCTAAGCAGCTTAATGCAACACCGATAACAACAGTGATCAATACTAACCAATAAGTAGTAACACCTTTTTTCTTGATTAAGTAATACATTAATGCTGTATATAATACTGGTAATAATGCAGGAGCAACTTTATCTAACATTGCCTGAATATCTACTGTAGATTGTTTAACACCTTCTTCAATAGCACCAGCAGAGAATGTGATTGCGACGTTCATTTTAACGAATGTTGCAGCTAAACCAGCGATAACAGTAACACCGATCATACTTGCAGCTTCAGAAATAACACCCATTTTTTCAGATAATTTGTCAATCATGCTTGTTCCTAGACGACGTCCATATCCACCCATAACAAGTTTGATTGCCAATAATGTAACGTTTTCGCAGATTAAGAATAATAATGGAGCAATTGCCACACCATCCATAGCCATAGAAGCAAAGATAGTTGAGAATAATGGAGCAATACAGAATTGTGATAATGAGTCACCAATACCTGCTAAAGGACCCATCAATGCCATCTTGATACCACGAATTTCATCGTATTCCATTCCGTTTTCTGCCATTGCCAAGTGAATAGAAGTGATAAATGGTAAGAAGTTAGGGTTTGTGTTATAGAATTCACAGTTATTGTCTAATTCTTTAGCCAATTTAGCTGGGTTATCACCATACAATTTTTTGAATGCAGGATACATTACTAAAGCGTATCCTAAACCTTGATAGTTACTATAGTTAAAACCATTTTGTAAGAAGTAAGCACGTAATGTAGTCTTAGTGTAATCCTTCTTTGTTAATTTAGATCCAGTCATCGTGTTCTACCTCCTCAGTTGCAGCTTGTGCGACAGCGACATTTCCAGCATCGTTATAGTGTTTTAATGCGAATACAGTTCCGACAATAGCAATGCCGATTACTGGTACGCCTAAATAAGCGGCTAAGAAGTATCCTAATAATGCGAATGGAACAACTTCCTTCTTTAACATAACGCTCATGATCATAGCAAAACCGATAGCAGGTAACATACCACCAGCAACTGTTAATCCTTTTAATAACCAAGCTGGTACTAATGCTACTAATTTACTTAATGTATCCATGCTGTATGCACCTAAGAATCCTAATAAGAATCCAACAAGGGCAAATAATAATATTGTTAAGTTAGAGTGTAAACGGAATTTTGCAAAGTCTTGTTTTTTCAATGCGTTGTTTGCACTTTCTGGTGCACCTGCACGAACTGTATAGATAGCTGTTTGTAAGAATTGAATTGCGACTGCAAAAGGAATAGATAATGATAATGCACTTTCTGGTGTAACACCATCCATAGTGATTGCCATTAATGTACCAATGATACCAGGTCCGATTGGGTTAGGAGGAACAGTTCCACCGGCACCAACACCGAATCCCATGAATGCTAATTCAGCAATTGCTCCACATTGCAATGCTGTCTTAAGATCACCACATACAATACCAACACCGAAGCTTAATACTAAAGCACGGTTCGTAAAAATACCCCACAACATCCCTGAGTAGCAGAATGCTGTCCATAGACCGATGATTACGGCCTGTAACAATGTAATTTGCATATTCTTTTATCTCCTATAAATAATTTTTAATATCTACTAATACACTTCCATCAGAACCACTTGGTGTAGTTTGTGTATTAAATTCAACGTTATACTTTTCAATCATTTCTTTTAATGCAGCCTTGTCTTCAGTACCCAAGAAAATAGAACGAGTTACTTTTTCTTTACCTTCACAGTTGTGAATGTTTCCAATGTTGATTTGTTTGATTGGAACGCCACCTTCAACTAGGCGTAAAGCATCTTTACAATCTTTTACAATTAAGAAGATTGTTTGAGCAGGATTTGCCTTGTGAATGATGTCGATAACTTTTTGTACTGAGTAAAAACGCATTGCGACTTCCTTAGGAATTACAGTCTTCATTAAAGTTTGTGCCATTGCATCTTGGCTTGCTTGATCGTTCGCAACGATTACTGTGTTAACGCCTAAAGATTTTACCCATAATTGACCTTGACCATGAACTAAACGTTCATCGATACGTGTCATAACGATGTTTGGTGTTGCCATTTTATCTCCTCCTTATTTTTACCAGTATGGATCCCATTGCTTGATTTGACGCATTAATGCTTCCATATAGTAGTAGTCGCCCCAGATGTTTCCTTCATCTACGCCTTTACCGCTATGCCATGAATATACGCCATGATACAAGATTGGATCGCCTGGTTTGTGATCATTGTTAGTGTAGTTTTGAATCAATGAGCGAGTGATGTTGTCACAAGCTTTTTGATACACCTTTTTACTTGGATCCTCTTCTTTGAGCCATTGATCCATTTCAAGCATTCCACATACGGCAATAGCAGCTGCACTTGAATCTCTTGATTGTTCTGGATCATCTGTAAAAATTAAATCCCAGTAACAAATATTGTCTTCTGGTAAACGATTTAAGAAATAGTTTGCCATTCCTTTATATAGATCAACGTATTCTGTGTTTTTCGTGTAGCGAATATTTAATGGGATTCCATAAATACCCCATGCCTGTCCACGAGCCCAAGAACTATCATCTGAATATCCTTGACGTGTAGCACCATGACTTGGTCCTCCAGTAACTGGATCCATATAGAATGTGTGATATGCACTCGCATCATCACGAATTACATATTTACAACTTGTTGTGAAGTGTTTTGTTGCGGCATCCGCATAGTGATTATCACCAGTAACTTCACTTGCCCAATATAATAATGGGATGTTTAACATGCAGTCGATGATGAATCGATAATGTTCAGGACTGTCTTTAGGTCCCCAAGCCTGCAAGAACTGTCCTTTTTCTTGCCAACGCTCCATCAATTTATCAGCCGCCAACAATGCAGCTTTTTTTGCATGCTCATTTTTTGTAAGCTTATAGCCACTTACGCAAGATAGCGAATATAAGAATCCAAGATCGTGGTGATCTAATTCAATTCGATTTTCAACACGGTGCAAGAAGCTTTCGATATTTCGATCAGCTAATTCTTTATATTTCTTATCATTCGTATATTCATATGCCAACCACAACATACCTGTCCAGAATCCATCAGTCCATTCGATGTTGTCGATGATTGGATACTTTAAACCTTTAGTACATGAATATGGGAATCGATCTTTGAAATATTCCATATTTAAATTAACTTGTTTTAAACATTCTTCAAACGCATTTGTTAATTCTTCTTTTGTAAGGGCGGGTGTTGCTAAAAACTCTTGTTCTTTAGTAAATGGTTCGATATTTACTGTACGTACCATAATCTCCATAGCCTCCTCAAAAAAGTAAACTGGTTTACTAGACAACACCATTATTGCACCTCAAAAATGGATTGTCAACACATTTTGTTCAAAAATTAACAAACTCCGAAAACGCTTACCTATAATATATACGAAAAAATTAAAAAAATAAAAAAATAGATTATTTTCACTTTTCAAGTTGACAAAACCGGTTTACTATACTAGACTACAGGTGAACTGGTTTACTAAAAAGTAAACGCGTACTAGACACACGCAAAGTATAGAAAATGGAAGGTGGAACTATGGAATCGTATATGAATCGTATTTCCAACACAGGAATCGTACCTGTTGTTAAGATTCTAGAAAAAGAAGATGCATACCCATTAGCTAAGGCACTGTTAAATGGTGGAATCGATGTTATTGAAGTTACATATCGTAGCGAACATGCAACGAGTGCAATCCAAACTATTTCAGAACAATTACCAGATATGTTAGTCGGTGCTGGAACTGTATTATCTGTTGAACAAGCAAAAGAAGCTGTTGAAGCAGGAGCTAAATTTATTATTACACCTGGATTTAATACGAAAGTTGTTCAATGGTGTTTGGATCATGACGTGGAAGTGTATCCAGGCGTATCAACAGCGAGTGAAGTTGAAATGGCTCTTTCAATGGGATTAACACAATTAAAGTTCTTCCCAGCAGAATCAAGTGGAGGCGCTAAGAAATTAAAAGATCTAAGTGCTCCATATGCGAACGTTCACTTTATGCCAACAGGTGGCATTAACACAAAGAATATGCATGATTATCTTTCATTGCCAAATGTAGAAGCAATCGGCGGAAGCTTTATGTTGCCAAATGATTTGGTTGTCGCAAAAGATTGGGATGGAATAGAAGCTTTATCAAAAGCAGCTATCAAAAGTTTGTTGGACTTCCAGTTAATTCATGTTGGAATTAACACAAATAGTCCTGAAGAATCAAAACAAGTGACAGATACATTATGTTCTTTGTTCCACTTTACACAATACACAAAGCCAAAATCAAATTTTGCTGGTGTAGGATTTGAGGTTTTACATAAAAAAGGCCGTGGAGAAAATGGTCACATCGGAATCTATACTCCATATCCTGAAAAAGCAATGTATCACCTTTCTAAACAAGGTGTGAAGTTTGTCGAAGAAAGTATTACACGTAATAAAAAGACAAATCGAATCAACTTTGTTTATTTAGATTTAGAAATAGCTGGATTTGGAATCCATTTGATTAATCCAGATTTAAAAATGGAGATTTAATATGAAACAAAAAGTAGTCACTTTTGGAGAAATCATGTTACGTTTAGCACCAGAAG
>OGDF01007619.1_pt1 | contig 10026 bp, 2 predicted proteins | sample 1570141 | NCBI WGS metagenome assembly OGDF01 (sample SAMEA4370581, study PRJEB24528) | human gut metagenome | reverse complement strand
GGAGGTAAGCTGATCGAGCGCGTCATGCGCATAGCGATCCGTCAGCTTGCCGTAGGTCTTGCTGGTCAGCGTCTTTTGAATCAGGCTGCCGTTCTTATCATAGCTGTACGCAATCTTGCTTTGACCGTTGGTCATGCCCGTGAGCTGATTGGCCGCATTATACGCCATTTTCAGTGTCACGTTCTGGCCGTCCGTCCCGGTAATCGCCTTTTCCAGCATGTTTCCGGCCTTATCATAGGCGTAGCTTTCGCCGTAGCCCGTGCTTTGCAGGAAGCTGGTCAGCTCTCCGAGCGCGTTATACGCATAGCTGTTTTCCGTCTCCGTTCCGTTTTCCGTGCGCTTTTCGCCCGTGATGTAGCCGTTCCTGTCATAGCTGTAACGGAACGCAATGTCGCTTGTGCCGCTGGTGGCCTGCTCCGTCAGGTTGCCTACGCTGTCATACGCATAGCGCGTGGTCATGTTCCCGGAAACCGTCTGGATTCTTCTGCCCGCCGCGTCGTAGACATAGCTTGTCGTTTCGCCATCCAGCCCCACAACGCCGACCATTCGGTTCATCGCGTCATAGGTATAGCTGACCGTCCTGCCGTCAGGATAGGTCATGGACGTTTTGTTGCCGTATGCGTCGTAGGTATACGAAACCACGTCTCCATTGACATTCTCCACGGAGATCAGGAATCCCTGCTCATTGTACTGATAGCGAATCGTTCCGGCTTCGCTGGATACCTCTGTGAGCTTTCCGATTTCGTTGTAGCTGCTCGTGACGCTCTGCCCGTCCCCAACGTTCTGACGGGTCAATGCGCCCGTTTTGTCGTATTCAAACGTCATCACCGCGCCGTCCGCCTTGGTGACGCTGCTCAGCCAGCCCTCCGGCGTGTAGGCATACTGCACCCTGTTGCCCAGCGCGTCGGTTTCGCTCGTCAGGTTTCCGTCCTTGTCGTAGGTGTACTTCGTCGCATGGCGCAGCGCGTCCGTCACCTGCACAATATGATCCATTGCGTCATAGGCATAGCTGGTTTTGCCGCCCAGCTCGTCAACAACCGCAATCAGCCTGTTGGCCTTGTCATACTGGTATTGCTTAGCGTTGCCTTCCGCATCCGTTTCGCCGATAATGTTGCCTGCAAGGTCATAGCTCAGGCTTTGACTTGCGCCGTTGGCATACGTCACCTGCTCCAGCAGGCTCTCCGCCGTGTAGCTGAACGTCGTCTGGTTGCCCAGTTCATCCGTCTGACCGACAAGGTTGCCCAGCGCGTCATAGGCATACGCGGTTTCCGTCCCGTCCGCCGCAATCTGCCTGACCATGCGTCCGAGCAGGTCGTATTCGTAGGCCGTCGTCTGTTCGCCCTGCGTCATGCGAACGACGTTTCCGCTTTCGTCATACGCGTATGCTGTCGCCAGCCCCGTGCGCGGCGTAGATTGAACCACACGGCCCAGTGCGTCATATTCGGTTACGTCCTTCGTTCCATCCGGGTAGATGATCTCCGTCGGATTGCCGTTCAGGTCATAAGTCAGCTTTATGCAGCGCCCTTCCGCATCCGTAACCGAGGAAACGTTGCCCATTGCGTCATACTCGTACAGGCTCTCGTTTCCGTTGGTCACAACAGAGATCAACTGGCTGTTTTCGTCATAGCCGTATTCGGTCACAAGCCCGGTTGCGTCTGTCTGCGTCGTCAGTCTGCCGGAAATATCGTAGGCATACTGCGTAACGGCGTTGCCCGGCGCTGTGATCTTGGTCACGTTGCCCAGAGCGTCGTATTCAAACAGCGCTTTCTGTCCCAGTGCATCGGTGATCTCGCTGACCAGTCCTGTCTTGCCGTAACGGTATCTCGTCGTGTGCTTGTTGGCATCCGTTTCGGAAATAACGCGTCCTGCTTTATCGTAGGCCGTCGCCAGCACACCGCCGTTCTTCTGAATAGCCGTCGTCGCGCGCCCGTTCTTGTCGTATTCCAGCCCGACGGCCTGTCCGAGCGCATCCGTCATGCCGATGAGATTGCCTGCCGCGTCATAGCTGTATGTCGTCGTATGGCCCAGCGCATCGGTGGTTTCGATGAGATTGCCCACGCAGTCATACGCATAGACAATTTTGCCGCCATTGGGCGCAATTTCCGCCGTCACGCGATTCAGCGCGTCGTATTCATACGCCGTCACATTGCCCAGCGCATCCGTCACGGAGAGCAGATTGCCGTTTGCATCGTAGCTGTACGCCGTCGCCGCGCCCATCGGGTCGGTGATTGCGATGATTCTGCCCAGCAGGTCATATTCAACGGTCGTTTCGCCGCCAAGCTCGTTGACTTCGCGAATGACGTTTCCGCTTTCGTCATAATCCGTTCGGATGGTCGCGCCGTTGGGCAGCGTCCGCTCGACCATGTTGCCCATTACGTCGTAGCGATAGGTCTGCGTCGCGCCCGCCGCATCCGTCACGGAGATCGGGAAGCCCTGCGCGTCGTAGCGATAGGTCGTCACGCCGCCCGCCGCATTGGTTTCTGAAATCAGATTGCCCGCCGCGTCGTACTCGCTGGTCGTCGTATGACCGAGCGCATCCGTTTCCGTCAGGCGGTTTCCATTGCCGTCATAGGTGTACTTCGTCTGATTCAGCAGCGCGTCCTTGACTGTCGCCAGTTGGCTGTTGTGCGTGTAGGTCGCCGTCTGGGTCGTCTTATCCGGCAGCGTCGTTTCCAACACATTGCCCAGCGCGTCGTACTTGTAACGCGTTACATTGCCCAGCGGGTCGGTCGCGCTGATCTGCCTGCCAAGCGCATCATAGGTATAGCTGACGCTTGTTCCGTCCGCAAAGACGACGTTCAGCAGATTGCCGTTTGCGTCGTATTCATACTGCGTCACGTTGCCCAGCGCGTCCGTCATGCTCGCCAGATTGCCGTTCGCATCATAGCTGTATGCCGTTTCGTTGCCCAGCGCATCCACGGTTTTGGCCAGCAGGCCGTTGACATACGCATAGCTCGTCTGATTGCCCAGCGCGTCCGTCTTTTGGGTCAGACGGCCTTTGTGGTCGTATGCGTAGGTTGTCACGCCGCCATTCGGCGCGGTTTCCCGAACCAGATTACCATCCGCATCGTATTCATACAACGTCACCGAGCCGTTCAAATCGGTCAGCTTTGTAATCTGGTGATGATCGTTGTATTCCCTGTGAATCGTGCCTCCGTTTTCCAGCACGGTTGTGACGATATCGCCCGCATCGTTATAGGCGTAGGCGGTCACATGCCCCAGCGCGTCCGTCTTGCTGACAATTTCGCCCTGCTCGCCGTAGGTAAAGCTGGTTTCACCGCCCAACGCATCCACAATTCGAGTAGTGCGCTTTTGCTCATCAAAGAAATAGGTAACGACATTTCCTTCGGCATCCGTTGTTATCGTCTGACCGTCGCCGTACTGCATCCGATAGCGACCGTGGTTGCCGTCTTGCTGCTCGACAACGCGATCCTGTTCGTCGTATTTGTTCAGCACCTGACGCTGACCGTTGCCGTCATACCATTCGGTCATGCGGCCCTTTTTGTCGTAGGCATACTTTGTCGTCTTGCCTTCGGCATCCGTAAAGGAGCTGAGCTTCTTCCCGGAGTAGGTATAGCGCAGCGTCGCGCCGCCCGGCGTGGTGATGCCGACGATATGTCCGGCCTGATCCATTTCGACCAGCAGTTCTTCCTGACTGGGCGAGATGATCTTCGTCATCAGGCCGTCCTCGTCCCGGACGATTTCCGTAATATGCTGTCCGCTGTCCTTTTCAATGCGTTTGAGCAGACCGCCGGACGCAAACGCATAAACCGTCCCGTCCGTCAGGCTGATTCGATATTCGGTGTGCGCCGCGTCATAGGAGAGGAATTCATACTCCGTCGAGTTGCTTTCAAACGCCCCGTCCGCCTGCGCATAGAAGATCACTTCGCTGCCGTCCGCTCTGCGGTAGCCGACGCTGCCGTCATTGAACAGGCGGAGGTGCTGGCTGTATTCCGTCGTCCACTTTGCGCCGAACGGCCCGTCCGTTTCGTTGCTCTGCGTGTTATACGTTCTGACCACATCAAAGCCGGACGTTCCCAAATCTGCCAGCGCGTAATCCCGCGTCTGCAAATAGAAATTGCCCGTATTGAAGTTAATCGGTTCAAAGCCGAGCGAGCAGAAGCGATGCGGCCCCAGCAGGCTTTGATCCAGCGCGAAGCTCAGGCTCGGCGGATTGGGCGTGTCGGAGAAGGTATAGTTGCCGCCGTACAGGTCGTTGAGGTATTCCGACTGCGTGAAGTTTTCAACGTTGTGCTGTACGCCTTCAATGCGTTCCTCCGCCGCCAGACGCGTCATGGCCGCCTTCACCCATCCGCTCGTTCGGGTGAGTATCGAAGAAAGCCCGTCGCCCGGATCGTCGTATTCTCTGCGCGCCCGAACATGATAGACTGCATCTGCCTCATAATCGTAGTCGGTATACCGATTTTTCTGCGTCGATGCAATCTTCCGCCCGTTGCGGTAAATGTCAAACCAGAGCTCGTTTCCGCATGTGCCGTCGTCGCGGTTCGCGTCCGTCCATGTGAGTTCGTAGCGGCGGAGCTTTTCGTTTTCGTAGTAGTCGCCGTAGTCCGTCGCCTGCACGTTATAAGGCGCTTTCACCAACGTCGTTTTCAGCGCCCGCGTCTTGGCCGTCACGCCTTCCAGATGAATGGCTCTGAGCGTCACGCCGGAGGGCATGGTTGCCCGGATATACAGCTTTTTCGTGCCTTTGCTCAGGAAGGTATAGCCGCCCGTCGTGAAATCCGTCCACGTCGTTCCATCATACGAATACGCATACTTGCCGTTTTCTACCGTTTTTCCCGCCGCGTCGATGCAGAGCGTTTCCAAACGAATGGCATACGTTTCGTCTGCAAGCTCCAGCGCCGTGGATTGCCATGTGTCTGTCGCGTTCAGCGCGGTTCGCATGAGAATCGACGCAGCCGCACCGCTTCCGTAAAGCGCGCCGTCCGCATCCAGACCCAGCGCCGCAGCCTGATGAGTTGTTCCGTCCTCAAAGGGAAGCATATCCGCCGTAAAGCTGTTGCTGTTCCATTGTCCGTCCATGTACAGGCGCTGAACCGTCAACTGCGCCGCACAGTCCGTCGAGAGGGTCGGCATGGCTTCCGTCTGTTCTTCTTCATGCGTCAGATTAAACGCCGTCACAGGCCGAAGCAGTCTGACGCTGAAATGAACGGGATTCGATTCGTATACACCCACAATGTCCAGACCTTGAAGAACCGTTCCCGTCCCTTTCAAATGGGTGCGAACCGCCACTTGATTCTGCGGCGTGTCAAATTTGACATCGTATCCTTCTCGAATCGCCGTCCACGTTGCGCCGTGGTCGGTCGATACCTCATAGGAGATAGAGCCGCCCGCCGCCGGATTTTCAATGGTATGCAGTCGCACAGCCAACACAGGTTGCGCGGCTGTAAAGTTTTTGGACACCAGTGTGCCGGAATCCGCCATCACTTCCGCGCCCATATCCGACAATGCAAGTCCGTCGGCAGATTCAACTTTATTTTCGTCTTTCCAGATATCGCTCAGAATCAGCGATCCGGCCATGCCCTGCGAATAATGCAGCGCGCCCTGACGGTCAAGAGAAAGCACGGAGAGGGCATGAACGCTGTTTTCCGGGTAGAGAATCGGGTATATCGGGAATTTCAAATGGGACGTTGCGCCGCCCGGCTGTCCGTCCAGCACGAAAACGCCGCTGCTCTCCGAGCCGCTGTAATCGGCGGTATATTCGCCCTGCTTATAGGAGACGGTCAGGCACTCGCCCTGCTGCGGCGCGGTAATCGTTACGTCTGCCGAAACAGGCTTTGCGCTGTGATCGGCCTTGACGTATATGCCCTGAACCGTGCTCTCGTGCGCGGCAGCGTCATGCGCAGTCAGGATGATTTCAATGGTTTCTCCATCCGCAAATTCACCCGTGTCCAACACGCCGAGCTGTTCGGACAGCCTTTCGGTCGAATCGGCGTGAACGGTCACTTCTTTGCCGGACGAGCCTTTGGCCGTCAGCGTCCAGTCCGTCAGCGAAATATCCGAGACAACGCCCCAAATATCCAGAACGCCCGTCACAACCGCGCCGTTCTGCGGCGTAAGCAGCTCGACAACAGGCGGAGTGTGATCCAGATAGATCGTATGTTCCCATGCCGCAGCATTTTCAAGCGCATCCGTCAGACGCAGCGTAATTCGATGTTCGCCGTCCGCCAGCCCGCCGATTTCAATTTCCCGGCTTCCGTTTTCGTTCACGTCGAGCGCTTCCCAAGCGCCGCCGTCAACGGCATACTCCATCCGGGCAAGACCGCTGTATGCGTCCGCCGCGCCTTCCCACGTCAGCATAACGCTGTCCGCCGCCGTCCATGCTGCGGGTTTAACGGAAGATTGGGCCAGCGTCGGCGCGCTGCGGTCGATCTGAATCGACGCAGTCCCGGCTTCTCCGACGTTTTCGGCGATATCCACGCCCCGGATGCTCAGCGTATGCAGCCCGTCCGCAAACGACGAGATATCCGCTTCATATCCCGAACAGGTTTTATCGGAAAGCCCGGTTGTCTGGTATGCACCGCCGTCCCACGAAAGCTCCACGCGATTCAAATCGTTCAAATCGGCGATATTCGTCCATGAGATCGACGCGGTATTTTCCTTTGTCCAATCGTCAGGCAGTACGGACATGTCCGGCTGCGTCGGCGGCGTTCTGTCCACCTTGAGTTCCGCGCCTTTGGGCGCGCCGTAGTTGCCGTAGGTGTCTACGCCGCGCACATAGACCGCATGAACGCCATCCTCCAAGCCCGCCGTCGAGACGATCTGTGAGCCGTTTGCAGCGTTGGAAGCCGTATTCTGCCACGCCCATGCGTTCGCATCCGTTCCGATTGCAGGATCAAGGATAAACTGAACATGCCCGTTGTCGCCCAGCGTATCCCTGTTCAGCGGCATATCCGTCAAGCCTGCCCACGTGACCGTCCGAGCCTCCGCGTTGCTCCAGTCTGCCGGAGATACGCTGACCGTAGACGGCTGGTTGGGCGGCGTGGTGTCCGGCAGCGAAGCCTGCGCCTGACCATGCTGCGAGCCTGTCTGCCCGTAAGCGTTGGCAGGCAAGACCACGAAATAATAATTCAGGTCTGTTTTATCCTTGCGAGGAATATTGGGCAGCTCCTGCCCGGTTCCGTCCCAGTGCAGGGTATAGTTGCCCGCGGCTATTTCAGCGTCGGTCGGCCAAATCTTTTTGCCGCGCGTCGAATACGAGGTCGTATTGCCCACGTCGATATACTGGAACGTGCTGCCGTTCGATATGCCCAGCCGATACCCACTGGCCAGCGGAACGCTGTTCCACGATACGTCGATATAACCGCTCTGCGAATTGACGCCGTTTCCGTAGCCTGTCGCCTTTACCGTAGGCGCGGGCAGATCGTCCGTATAGGAAGCGGAGAACGACATACGCTCCTTTCTGGGCAGCACATCCGACGAACAGATTCTCGCCCACGAGCTGTTGCTTGTCACCGCAAATCCGTAATTTCTTTTCTGATCCGACGTATTAAACCATGCGGAGAAAATCTTCGTCAAATCCACGTTATTTTCGCCCGTGTGCAGGGTAATCGTCTGGCGGATATCCGAACTGAGGCTTGGGCGTGAATTATACGTTACCGAGCTGGTATTCCAGTCGCTTGTCACAAGCGCCACTTCAAACGTGCCGCCGCCCTCATGAACAAAGACCTTCCATGTGGCGTTCAGAATCATGAGACCGCTGGTCGTCGGGAACTCCGATACTTTATTGTCGCTCCCGGAAAAGCCCGTCAGGGAAGGAATGATATAGGCAATGTTGCCGTTGCCTGCATACAGATTCGTTCCTTCAAGGTCATGATTATATTGCGGATTGCCTTTTTTAACCGTATGGTCGTAATGATGAGACGGGTTATCGCTGGAAACAAACACGTCGCCGATTCCCGTGGCGAGATCGTTGAAATAATTGCCCGTCGGGTCGATGGTTACAGGGTAAGCGGCGCTCTGCATCCATTCGTCATTGGGACGATAGGTAACGCGGTAGCTTCCGCCGCCGCCCTCCAGTGAAACGGCAATATCCGTGCTGTAACGGCCTTCTGCGTCCGTCATGTGCGGCGCTTCGACTTTCGCCATCATGTCTCCGTTCTCGTTATAGAGCAGAATTTCCCGCCCGTTTTGAGCGGCGGTCAATCCTTCCGTCGTCATCTGATACGCGTAGACATGGTTGCCTGTATACCGATTGACGATGATGTTTTCCTTGATGCCCGTGGAGGTCATGGAAAGCTCAACGTCCGTCACAGCGTCAAACAGTCCGGGGTAGGTGATCCACTCGCAGCCTGCGCTTCGGGAATACGACTGCCGTTCGCCCCGGATGCTGGACGGCGCGCTTTCTTCCGCATGAGCAGCGTGAAAAAGCCAATGCCAAACAGACGCGCTTTGTGCAGGCTCGTTTTCTTCTGCATTTTCCCCGGCAGGCTGTTCTTCGGGTTCGTCAGCCGATTCTTCCGAAATCTCATCTGGCGATTCTTCGGGTTCCGGCTCGTTGTTTTCCGTTTCCTGTTCCGGCTTTTTCTCCGGCTGCTCGGCAGGTTCTTTGGTCGGCTGCTCGTCGGGGGGGTTCTTCCGGCTTCTCCGTGGGTTCTGTTGCGGGTTCATCCGTGGGTTGTTCTGTCGGCTGTTCAGCCGGTTCTTCCGTAGGCCTTTCGGTGGGTTGCTCCACAGGTTCTTCCGTAGGTTCTTCGGTCGGCTGTTCCGCGGGTTCATCCGTGGGATGCTCTGTCGGTTCTTCGGTCGGAGACGGCGTTTCTTCTCCTTCCTGGCTTTCGCTGGGTTCCGGCGTGTCGGTATCTTCGGGCGATAAGCTCGGCGTGGCCGATGCTTCAGGCGTAACCGACGCGTCCGGCATAACCGACGCTTCAGGTGTGATCGATACTTCAGGCGTAACCGACACTTCCGGCGTAATGGTCGGTTCGGGCGTAACGGTCGGCTCCGGCGTAGGCGTTTCTTCCGGCAGTGGGAAATAGTTATCCAGCATGATCGGCGCAAACGCAAAGCTCGTCCCCGAAAGCGAAGATTGAGTGAGCTTCTGGTTTCGATAGTACGTTCCCTGTATCTCGGAGACGACGACGCCTTCCTCGTTTTCCAGCACGTCTCCGTGATCAATCATGGAAACGTCGTATTGCTCCAGTTCTTCCAGCTTTCCCGGAATCACATCAGCCGTAAATGTGAAGTGTTTAACAGTTGCGGATTTCTTCCCGTCCTGTTCCTCCGCCGCATAAGCGGGCGCAAGGCCGTTTAACAGCATGGCTGCCGAAAGGATGGATGCAATAAAACGTTTCATTCTTCATGCCTCCAAAAGTATTTTGTTGCTTTTGTGGATGTATCTATTCAGCATCAGTATAGCATAGCTTCCCATGTTATCAAAGACATTTCTTGCGTTTTTATTCACATTCTTCACATTTTTGCCACTTTTCGGTTCGTCGTTCACGAACGTGCGCTGCCTGCACATCGCCGCATCACGTTTTGTCTGTTTTTTCGTTAAAATAACGGCTCATTTTTATTTGGCCAAAAGAAAAAAGCTGAATACCGCCAGCATGTGATAGACGATATTCAGCTCTTGTTTTTTGGGAGTGGATTTTTTTACATAGGAACAATTTCTTCCTGCTGTTTCACCTTCTGTTTTTCCTGTTCCTGCGGCTGCCGCGCGGCTGTCTGCGTCGCTTCATCTTCAACCGGTTCCAACTCCGGCCGATTGCCCGCCGTTTCCATCGCATCCTCAATCGAAACCCTCCCATCCGACACGCGCGGCAGCGCGTCAGGGATGACCTTGCGTGTCCAATATCGGATGCGATTCAGCTCCGCCAATTCTGCATTGATTTCTTCGAGTTTCGGAAGAAGGGCTTCGCGTTCCGCTTCTAGCTGCATACGCTCTGTTTTCAGCGCCGCGCGTTGTTCCTTATCGAGAGGAGATGCAAGCCCCAGCGACTTCACGAGCTTTTCGCGCAGCCAGATCGCCTTTTGCAGACGGTTCAATTCGTCGCCGTGTTCGGC
>OGDF01007607.1_pt1 | contig 10047 bp, 8 predicted proteins | sample 1570141 | NCBI WGS metagenome assembly OGDF01 (sample SAMEA4370581, study PRJEB24528) | human gut metagenome | reverse complement strand
TACATTTGCAACACCTTATCTCGTTCGCCCGATCGAGTACGGCGCAGATATTGTTGTGCATTCCGCTACCAAGTTCATCGGTGGACACGGAACAACGATCGGTGGTGTCATCATCGACAGTGGTAACTTCGACTGGACATCCAGTGACAAATACCCATGGTTAACAGAGCCGAATGTATCTTACCATGGAGTAAGCTTTGCAAAGGATACAGCACCTGCTGCATTTGTTACTTACATCAGAGCGATCCTGTTAAGAGATATGGGCGCAACTATCTCACCGGTACATTCATTCATCTTCCTTCAGGGACTTGAGACGTTATCCTTACGTGTAGAACGTCTTGTTGAAAATGCACTTAAGGTTGTACAGTATCTGAAAGATCAGCCACTGGTTGAGAAGGTAAATCATCCATCTATCTCAGAGGATCCTGAACAGCAGGCATTATATAAGAAATATTTCCCAAATGGAGGCGGATCAATCTTTACATTTGAGATCAAGGGCGGAGCAAAAGAAGCACAGGCATTTATCGATCAGCTTGAGTTATTCTCACTCCTTGCAAATGTTGCAGATGTAAAATCCCTTGCTATCCATCCGGCATCAACCACTCATTCAGAGTGCAACGAGGCTGAGCTATTAGATCAGGGTATCAAGCCGAATACAATTCGTCTGTCCATCGGAACAGAGAACATCGACGATATTATCGAAGATCTGGATGAAGCATTTAAGGCAATTGCAGAATAATCAATAATAAAAACAGTAGATAATTGAACATAAAAATAATAAAAAAATATGGGTGATCGAAGATCATCGGTCACCTGCAAAACGAAAAAATAGAATCAGAATAGGAGATTAAAGTTATGAGTAAAATTTATAAAGACGCAACAGAGTTAATCGGAAATACACCATTAGTAGAGTTCAATCACATTGAGAAAAAGGAAGGCTTAAATGCAAAGATCCTTGCAAAGTTAGAGTATTTTAATCCGGCAGGAAGCGTAAAAGATAGAATCGCAAAAGAGATGATCGAAGATGCTGAGAGAAAGGGCACATTAAAGCCGGGCGCTACGATCATTGAGCCTACATCCGGAAATACAGGTATCGGTCTTGCATCTATCGCTACAGCAAAGGGGTATAAGGCAATCATCGTTATGCCGGAGACCATGAGCGTTGAAAGAAGAAATATCATCAAAGCATACGGCGCAGAGATTGTTCTGACTGAAGGTGCAAAGGGTATGAAGGGCGCGATCGCAAAGGCAGAGGAGCTCTCTAAGGAGATCCCTGACAGCTTCGTTGCAGGTCAGTTCGTAAATCCGGCAAACCCGGAAGCACACAGAAAGACAACAGGACCGGAGATCTGGAATGATACAGACGGAAAGGTTGATATCTTTGTAGCAGGTGTTGGTACAGGCGGAACTGTAACAGGTGTCGGTGAATATCTGAAGCAGCAGAATCCGGATGTTAAGGTTGTAGCAGTAGAGCCGGCTACATCACCGGTTCTTTCAAAGGGAACTGCAGGAGCACATAAGATTCAGGGTATCGGTGCAGGATTTGTACCGGATACATTAAATACAAAAATCTACGATGAGATCATCACAATCGACAATGATGCAGCATTTGAAGGCGGCAAAGAGATCGCAAGTATAGAAGGTATTCTCGTTGGTATCTCATCCGGTGCAGCTTTCGTAGCAGCAAAGGAACTTGCAAAGCGTCCTGAAAATGCAGGAAAGACAATCGTAGTTCTCCTTCCGGATAGTGGTGACAGATATTACTCAACTCCGCTCTTTGGCTAAGATGTAATTTAAACGAATGTGAATATATAAGTCCTTTTAGAATAAATCATTTATCTCAAAGCAGACACGCTCCACCATACAGCAATGTGGTGGGGCGTGTTTGCTGTTACAGGCATTTGCATCTATATTGTTGTGCCATTTACGTCTGTGCTGTTGTACCATATACCATGATAAAAACGCGTGTTAGTAATGTTTTATATCATGGTATATGGCACAGCGGCACAGGCGTAAATGGCACAGTAGTTTAGATGCAAATGCCTGTAACAACAAACAGCCTTTTATGTTGTCGGTGAGCGTGTGGATATGGTATAGTATATTTATATGCGGATATATATGGAAATTAGATAAAAGGTAATAAGTTGAGTATGAAGAAATTAACAGAAACACAGAAAAGTATTATAAAGTGGGCATTTGTGCTGGTGCTTCTCGGCTTGATCGTCTATGTGTTCCGGGATATGGCAGGACCGATCGCAAAGCAGCTTGTGAAGACAAGCCCTTGGATCGTCGTGCTGATCCTTGTGGCGACATTGCTGTATGGTGTGTTTGAGAGTACGATCACGATGTTATTTGCCAGACAGTATAATCCGACGTTTACATTCAGACAGGCGTTTGGAATGACATATTTTGTGTCATTTTACAGAACGGCGACACTTGGAAGCGGAGCGGGTGTGTCGGCTCTGGTTTACCTGAATGAGTATGGAGTGAAGACATCAGAAGCATTTGGTATGTATATGATTGAATATGCAGTGCACAAATTAAGCATCGGAATCATGGCGGTGATCCTGTATCTGCTGCATTTCCATTATATGAATGAAACCTTTGCGGAATATGAAGCATATATTGGAATTGGATTTGTGGCTACGGTTATTATTACGATATGTTTACTGTTGTTTGTATGTGCCGGATGGTTCCATCAGATCTTAAAGAAGCTGATGGATCTGGTGAATTACAAAGGACGATTTACAGAAAAGTTTGATAAAATCAAAGAACAGTGTGATATCATGGAAACGGAATCAAAGAAATTGCTGCGCCATTGGAAGCTGCTGCTTGGCGTTCTGCTGATCACCATTTGAAAATTTTCTGCTGGTTTATGATTCCGTATATCGTACTGTACAAGAGCGGTGCATTTTCGCCGGATGTGGCATTGGCGATCACGACGGTATCAGTCATGCTGGCGGCAGTTATTCCTACGCCTGCAGGAATCGGTTCCAGTGAGTTTGTAATGATCGCAATGTTTGGTGCGATCGTGGGAAGTGCGAAAGCAGGAGCTATGGCACTGCTATACCGTTTTGCAACATTTGTATTTCCATGTGCACTGGGCGCGGCCTATGCAGCGAAGTTTGCAGTTATAAAACAGAGAAAGAATAAGAAGAAGGAAGTCTGACCCGTATGAAATGCGGGATGGATGGAAAAATATCCATCAGCTATATGCTCGATATGATATATGATGGACAGAAACAGGGTAAATACAGATATGAAAAAGTTGGTGGTGGGTATTCTTGCCCATGTTGATTCGGGAAAAACTACATTATCGGAAGCCATGTTATATACGGCAGGCAAGATCCGTAAGCTTGGACGGGTGGATCATAAGGATGCTTACCTGGATACGGATGCACAGGAGCGGGAGCGTGGGATCACGATATTTTCCAAGCAGGCGGTATTTACATATGATGGCATGGAGATCACACTGCTTGATACGCCGGGGCATGTTGATTTCTCGGCGGAAATGGAACGAACCTTACAGGTGCTTGACTATGCGATTCTTGTCATTAATGGCATGGACGGGGTACAGAGTCATACCGATACGTTATGGAAGCTGTTGAAGCGGTACGAGATCCCGACATTTATATTTGTAAATAAGATGGATATGGAAGGGACAGATAAAGATACTGTTTTCCAAAATATACGAAAAAAGCTGGATGGGGATTGCGTTGATTTCTCATCCGGGGACAGAGATGAACAGATCGCGATGGCAGACGAGAGACTGTTAGATACCTATCTGGATAGTGGTATGGTTGAGGTAGAGGATATCATCGAAGCAATTCTTGACAGAAAGATATTTCCTTGTTTCTGGGGATCGGCACTCAAACTCTCCGGTGTGCAGGAATTATTGGATGCGATGAATACCTATATGGTGATGCCTACATATAATGCAGAATCGAGAGATGCAAAAGGGGAACGTCTTACCTATATGAAGGTGACCGGAGGAAGCTTAAAGTGCAGAGAGCAGATCGAGGGAACCGAAGGAAAAGTCAATCAGATACGGATTTATTCCGGTGCGCGTTACGAGACAGTAGAGGAGGCTTCTGCCGGAACGGTATGTGCGGTCACCGGGCTTGGTGAGACATCCGCAGGTCAGGGCGTTGGATGTGAACAGGAAAATGTATTTGCCGGACTGGAACCTGTGTTATCCTATAAAGTCAGCTATCCGGAGGACAAGGATGCAGTTGTCGTGCTCCGGGATATCAGGCAGTTAGAGGAAGAAGAACCGGAGTTACATGTTGAATTTGCACAGGAGACCGGAGAGATCTTTGTGAAGGTTATGGGACAGGTGCAGCTTCAGGTGCTGACGCAGATTATAAAAGACAGATTTGGCTATCTCATATCATTTGGTATGGGAAGGATCATATATAAAGAGACACTTGCAGAACCGGTAATGGGAGTCGGACATTTTGAGCCGCTTCGTCACTATGCCGAAGTGCATTTGCTGATGGAACCGTTGGAGCCGGGAAGTGGCATGCAGTTTGATACGATATGCAGCGAGGATGTACTCGATAAGAACTGGCAGCGGCTGATCCTGACACATCTGGAAGAAAAGGAATACCGGGGCGTGCTGACAGGCGCACCGATCACGGATATGAAGATCACGGTGACTGCAGGACGGGCACATCAGAAGCACACAGAGGGCGGTGATTTCCGTCAGGCGACATATCGTGCAGTAAGGCAGGGGCTTATGATGGGAGAATGCAGGCTGTTAGAACCCGTGTATGCGTTCCGACTGGAGATTCCTACAGAGATGACCGGTCGGGCAATGAACGATATCACACGGATGCATGGACGATTCGCACAGCCGGAGATCGAGGGTGAAATGAGTATCCTGACAGGAACTGCACCGGTTGCTACGATGCAGGAGTATCAGCAGGATGTAACGGCATATACCAGAGGACAGGGTAAGTTATCCTGTACCTTGCAGGGATATGAGCCATGCCACAATGAAGATGAAGTGCTGGCGGCAAGTACCTATGATCCGGAGCTTGATATGGCAAATCCGGCATCATCGGTATTCTGTGCACATGGAGCCGGATATATCGTGGACTGGTACGATGTGTATGATATGATGCATGTAAAAGAAGATCCGGGATTTGCTCTTGCAGGAATGGAAGATGTCCTGCGGAATATAACGTCAGAGCCTACTGAGGCAGACGAAGATAACCGAAAACGGATGGCGCGCGAGCGGCAGGACGCAGGTGCTCCGGTGTATGATGAGAAAGAGTTAGAGGATATATTTGTCCGCACCTATGGTTCAAACAGCCGGGAAAATGCAGCTTATAATAAAGCAGGTTTCAATCGGCATAATAAGAGTGTATCGGAAGCGGACTGGTATGTGAAAAAGGCGGCAGAACATGGTAAAAGCAAAACTGCCGGTGCGCAGACACCGTCTGTCGGCTCAAAGACAGCGGATACCGGAATTGCCAGACCCGGAGCATACAGGAAGCAAAAGGGCGAGAAAGAATATCTGTTAGTTGATGGGTATAATGTGATATTTGCATGGGATGACCTGAAAGCACTGGCGGCGGTGAACATCGACAGTGCCAGAGATAAGCTGATCGATGTTATGTCGAATTATCAGGGCTATGTCGGCTGCGAGCTGATCCTCGTATTTGATGCGTATAAGGTGAAACAGAATCCGGGCAGCATCACAAAGCATGGAAATATCCATGTGGTCTATACGAAGGAAGCAGAGACTGCTGATATGTATATAGAAAAGACGACACATGAGCTTGGCAGAAAATATAAGGTGACGGTTGCCTCCTCAGATGGACTGGAACAGTTGATCATCATGGGGCAGGGCGCACTTCGGATGTCCTCCCGTGGGCTTCGGGAAGAAGTAGAACGTGTGAACCAGATTTTGAGAAATGATTATCTCAAATAAAACGGACATGTTTCTGGTATGATCCTGAAAAGATATTAGAGGGAATCGATTCCAAAACAGCTATATGTATGAAATTTGTTAAAAATAGAATGAAAAAGTGAGCATTCTTTTCACAAAATTATATTATATAGATAAAAATATTTGGAATGTTTAAATTAATTTGGAAAAAATAACCAAAGAAAACCATATATTCCTTGAAGTTAATAACAAAATCTGCTAAAGTGAATAGTATGAGCGTACGAATTCAGATGAGATATGGAGGAGGAAGTATGGGAAATAAATTATTTGTAAGACAGATGAAGAGAACCGTTGCCTGCGTTGCGGCAGCAGCTACTGTTTTCTCAATGAATCCGGCAGGACTTCCGTATGCAGGGGGACAGGCTGGGGCATTTGTTGTAGATGCAGCGACTGAGAGTACGGCAGTGGAGATCAGTACATATGAACAGTTTGCAGCTTTTGCAAAAGCGGTAAATGCAGGTACGGCAGAGGCATATGCAAGTGTAAAGTTGACAGCGGATATTACGATACCGGCAGGAACCACATGGACACCGATAGGTAGTGCAGCTAATCCATATACGGGAGTATTTGATGGGGATGGACATACAGTATCAGGACTTACGGCAAGTATAACGGCTGCAAAATATAGTCCTGAAGCTCCGTTTGGTTTATTTGGAAAGACACAGGGAGCAACGATCAAGAATCTGAAGATGAGTGATACGTCACTTACTGGAGCGTCATATGCGGGCATTGGTATTTTATGCGGTCTGGCTGAGAAGACCGAGATCAGCGGATGTACGATTGATAGCAGTTGTTCAATCGTAAGTGATGGTGCATTGATTGGTGGTCTGGCATGTATGCTTACAGGAAGTACGGTTAAGGATTGTGTGGTTGCTGCGGACATTCAGTTGAATGGACAGGCACCGTCTGGTGGTTATGTTTATCAGGCAAATGGTTCCCAAATTATTAACAGTGTGTTTAAGGGAACGATCAAGGGCACTGGTGCAATTGTATATACGGGTGGATTTGTTGGAATTAATAATGGTCTGATTGCAAACTGTATCTACTCAGGTTCAATGACTGCGGTTGCTTTTACAACCTGTAGTGCTTTTGCAGGAGAGGCATCGAATTCAGGAGCGATAGTTAACTGTTTCGCAAATGGTAAGTTTTCATTAACGGATGGTTCAACAGGTACTGCAACAGGTATTTTCAGAGGAAGTGGAAATGATAATAAAGTTGCAAACTGTATTGCAAATACTGCTATGGAACCGATGAATCTGATAGGCGTAGCAGGCAATGTTACCGATTGCGTATTCATGGAGCCATCAGAGATCGCAGCCGGTAATGCTTCTTACAAATTGAATGGATATGCAGCTTCTTTGGAAGATGTTGAGAAGGAAGAATACCATGCATCCGAATGGAAATCTTTTGTAGAAACAGACAATGGTTCATTGACATTCAGTTCAGAAACCAAGGTTACAAGAAAAGTAACATTTTATGATACAGACAATAATGTGATCAGCGGCGGTTCAAACTTCATGGAGGAGGGCGCAAAGCTCGTATATCCGGAGGCAGCAGATCCTTCCTATATTGCATGGGTAGACAGCAAGGGAAGAATATATGATAAGAATTCAGTTGTTGGTTCTGAGGATCTGGAGCTGTATCCATTGACAGAAGGTTATGTGGATTCACTGTTGAATATAAAACAGGTATCGATCACACTGGATAGTGATATTTCTCTGGTATATCTGGTAGATCCGGCTGTTCTGGAACGTTATCAGAATGCGACAATTGTGTACCGGGATGCATCCGGAACAGTACAGGGAGCATCGGGCTTGTCAAAAGAACTTACAAAGACTGTAAATGGCAAGACATATCTGTATGGAGAGTTTACAGGAATTGCAGCAAAGGAAATGACGAAAGATATAACAGCAACGCTTGAAGGTACCAGTGATGGTGGAATGACAAATTGCTACAGCAAGGCTTATACAACCAGTGTTGCTGATTATGCAAAACGGCTGATCGCAATGGATGGCACAAGTAAAGTATTAAAGACACTGTTGGTTGATCTGGTAAACTATGGTGCATCCGCTCAGACCTATTTTGGATATAACACTTCAGATCTGGCAAATGCAGATTTTGATGATTATCAGACCTATGCGAGTGCAAAACATACATTAACAGGATTTACAAATTCCGGAAGCTCAGTTACAAATTCCGGTAGATCAGTGGACGAACATTGGTGCTTGAGAACCGTGTTGGTATTGCGGTGATCATTGATACATCTGAATATGAAGGGAATATTGCTGATATTACGATCAATGTCAACGGAACAGGAGTTTCAGATGTTATAGCAGGTCAGGATCTAAAGCCATATGGCACAAACAAATATTATGGTGTTACATATGAGATCCTTCCGACAAAGATGGATGAAACTTATACATTTACAGTTCAGGTAAATGGTGAAGCGTCAGCACGTATGACCTATGGTATATCTGCTTATGCCTATAATATGAGAAACAACAGCAACACAAAGCTGGTTGCATTACTGCAGGATATCATGGAATACGGTAATTCCGCATTAAACTACTGGCTTGCAAACTAAGGAAGATAAGATATTAATATAAAGATATAGGAAATATAAGGAGGGTTTTAAAACATGAAAAAGCAGTATGAATCACCGGTTATGGAGATCGTAGAATTTGAGGCAGAGGATATTATTACAACTTCAAGTAATATGCTTCCAACAGATCCAGCAAGCCAGATGTTGGAATAAAAAAAGCTAAATGTATAACACACAAAATATAGTCACAATATGAAATTGTTTATTATAATATAACAGTTAACACAATAAAATACGGGGGCAGGGAAGTCTTGTACCAAAACCTGCCTCCGTATTTTGTTCATTTGTTATGGTAACGAGGGAAAACGCAGCATAAGACAGGCAGAAGTTAGAACAGCTTGAGAAATTGTTATTTATAAAGAGGATATACAATGCAGAAATACATAATGGCGCTGGATCAGGGTACGACCAGTTCAAGAGCAATTTTATTTGGAAAAAATGGAGAGATGGCTGCTGTATCACAGAAGGAATTTACACAGTATTTTCCGGAAAATGGCTGGGTAGAGCAGGATCCGAAGGAAATATGGGCATCTCAGATGAGCGTAATGATGGAAGCAAGAGAGACACTTGGTATTCCAGTAGAAGAGATTGCAGCGATCGGAATTACGAATCAGAGAGAGACAACGATTGTCTGGAATAAAGAAACAGGAGAACCGATTTATCCGGCTATTGTATGGCAGTGCAGAAGAACCGCTGACCGGATCGATGCATTAAAGGCAGAAGGGTATGATACTGTGATCCGGGAAAAGACCGGACTGATCGCAGATCCGTATTTTTCCGCTACGAAGATCGAGTGGATCCTCGATCATGTTGACGGAGCAAGAGAGATGGCAGAGCAGGGCAAGCTGTATTTCGGTACAGTGGACACCTGGCTGATCTATAAGCTTACCGGCGGCAGGGTTCATGCAACGGATTATACAAATGCATCCAGAACGATGCTGTTTAATATTCACACATTAGAGTGGGATAAGGAATTGCTGGAGAAATTCCGGATACCGGAAAGTATGCTGCCGGAGGTGCATAATTCCAGTGAGATCTATGGATACACGGATGAACGGTTATTCGGCGGTTCGATACCGGTTGCAGGTGTTGCCGGAGATCAGCAGGCAGCTTTATTTGGACAGTGCTGTTTTGAACCGGGAGATACGAAGAACACATATGGTACCGGCTGTTTCCTGTTGATGAATACGGGAGACAAGGCTGTTTATTCCGAACATGGACTGCTTACTACGATAGCGATCGGACTGAACGGCAAGGTACAGTATGCACTGGAGGGCAGCGTATTTGTCGCAGGAGCGGCGATCAAATGGCTGCGCGATGAAATGAAGCTGATCGAGAAAGCCAGTGATACAGAGAGAATAGCATTATCCGTTAAGGACAGCAATGGTGTCTATGTGGTTCCGGCATTTACAGGACTTGGCGCACCATATTGGGATGCATATGCCAGAGGTGCGATCCTGGGACTGACCAGAGGCACCACAAGGGAACA
>OGDF01007600.1_pt1 | contig 10054 bp, 10 predicted proteins | sample 1570141 | NCBI WGS metagenome assembly OGDF01 (sample SAMEA4370581, study PRJEB24528) | human gut metagenome | reverse complement strand
TGTTTTAGTTATATATTTAGTTGATATTTTATTTGCTATTGCTTCTATATTATATGCTATTGGTAATAGAGTACTTGGTACTAATATATATGGTATTATTATATATATTATATTATTGGTTTTGACTATATTATTAGTACTTAAAACTAATATTATTTGGAATCATGATAAAAAGAATGATAAATAATGATATTTTAATTAAAAATAAGTTACTGTCGCAAATTTTGCGACAGTTTTAATATTATATAAAGTGATAGATAAATGTTTGATAAAAAGACTATAGGCTTTTTATCACCTGATGAGATTATAGCTCATCAGGAAATGAGTTAATTTAATCATATTATTTTATTTATTAAATATAATTTAATAGAAAAGAGGAATAATATGATTAATAAGAAGAATTTGTGGTTTTTAACGTTATTTAGTTTAGTATTGGTACTATCAATTTATTATGTTACTATGCCTAGTGAAATTTTTGATAGTAAATTAGAGAATGAAAATGTTGATAAGAGTACTGTTAATGTAGAAGAGTCAACAGTAATTTCTGCTTTGAAGGTAGAAGATGAGAATGAAGTTAAGGAAAAGATTAATGGTTTAAAAGAAAAACTAACTAATAGTGAAGTTAGTACTAAAGAAAAAAATGAAGTATTTGAAGAATTAAAGCTTATTAATAAAAATTCTTCAAAAGAAGAAACTTTAGAATCTAAGATTAAAGATAGTTGTTCATGTGAAAATTTTGTTAAAATAGATGGAGATAATGTTAGAGTGGTACTTGATTCTGATGATAGTAGTGCTACTACTGCTAATAATATTATGAGATTAGTACAAAAGGAATTTGATGATAAGATGTATATATCAGTAAAATTTAATAAATAGGGACTAATAAACCTCACTTTATTTATGTTTTTGAATAGAATAATATGAATAAACATAACCACCCTTATGGAAGTGAGGTATTTATGAGTAAAGGTATATTAACCAAAAGAGAAAAAGAAGTTTTTTCGTTATTAGTAGAAAATAAAACTACTCATGATATAGCAGAGATATTGGGGATAAGTGAAAAGACTGTTAGAAACCATATATCTAATACTATGCAAAAGTTATCAGTTAAAGGAAGAGCTCAGGCAGTAGTAGAATTGATACGTTTAGGAGAAATTACTTTATAAGCACATAAGTGCTTTTTTTCTTTGTATATTTGTATTTTATTTATAGATTTTTAATCGTAAATATGATATAATTTTTTATGATTGGGAGGTATGAAATGAAAAATTTATTTGATTTAACTGGTAAGGTTGCTGTTGTAACCGGTGCTAGTAGTGGTATAGGAAAAGAGGCCGCTATTGCTTATGCAGAAATGGGGGCAGATGTAGCTCTTCTTGCTAGAAGAGTAGATAAGTTAGAAGAGACTAAAAAGGAAATAGAAAAAATTGGCAGACGAGCTATTTGTATAGAATGTGATGTTACTAAGGAGAATAGTGTTAAAAAAGCTGTAGATGAGGTACTAAGTGCTTTTGATCATATTGATATATTACTTAATGATGCTGGTGTTGCTGTACGTGGTGGAGTTGATACTTTAGAAGAAGAAGATTGGGATAAATCTTTTAATACTAATGTTAAAGGTATTTATTTGATGTGTAAATATGTTATTCCTGGTATGAAGGAAAGAATGTATGGTAAAATTGTTAATGTTTCTTCAGTTAATGCTATAGTGGCTGATAAGAATGATATGTTTATTAGACATTCTTATAATGCTTCTAAAGCTGCTGTTATTGGTCTTACCAAGGGTATGGCTTGTAGTTATGCTAGGTATAATATTACTGTTAATGCTATTGGACCAGGTTTATTTGAAACTGGTATGACTGAGAATACTTTATTTAAATCTGAAGAATTCTTACGTGGATATAATGCTTTAAATCCTTCTAGTAGACCTGGTAGACATGGTGAAGTTAATGGTACTATTTTATATTTATCTAGTGATGCTTCTAGTTATATTGAAGGTCAATTTATTGCTATAGATGGTGGTGGATCTATAGTATAATCATATACTTTATGGATAAGAGATATGAAATAATAAACGATAAGCTTAATAGTCTTAGTAAGAGTACTTTTAGGAATAGTTTTTGTCTTAAAGATAAGGATAAAAATTATATTAAAGATAAAGGAATGAATATTATAAAGGATCATGCTTATGATATTATTTTGAAGAGACTTGCTCCAATTGATATTAAGAATGATGGAAAGCAGACTCCTATGAGGGGACATCCGGTATTTATTGCACAACATGCTACAGGGTGCTGCTGCAGGGGCTGTTTATTTAAATGGCATGGTATTCCGAAGAATAGAGAATTATCTAATAACGAGATTAATTATATTGTTATGTTAATAATGGAATGGATAAAAAGACAAATGGAATAATTTGTCTTTTTGTATTGTGAAGTTGGTATTTTATATGGTATAATAAAGGGACGAAGAAGGTATAAAAATGAAGAGAAATGAAGTTGATAGAGAGAAGTTATCTCCTATGATGAGACATTATGTTGAACTTAAAGATAAATATGAAGATACTATTATTTTATATAGATTAGGGGACTTTTATGAGATGTTTTTTGAGGATGCTGAGATTGTTTCACATGCTTTGGAGCTTACTTTAACTGGTAAGAGTGCAGGACTTGAAGAGAAGGTTCCTATGTGTGGTATACCTCATCATGCAGCGGAAATATATATTGATAAACTTATTAAAAATGGATTTAAAGTGGCTATTTGTGAGCAGCTTGAGGATCCTAAAAGTGCTAAAGGAATAGTAAAGAGGGATATAGTAGAGGTTATATCATCTGGTACTATTATTAATGCTAATTCTTTAAATGAAAAAGAAAATAATTATATTGGTAGTTTATATGATTTTGGATATGGATATGCACTTACTTATTCAGATATTACTACAGGAGAAGTTTACTCTATGCTTCTTGGTAATTCTTTGGATATTATATATAAATTGTTATCTTTAGAAATTAAAGAGATTATTGTTAATAAGGAATTTGATAGGAATACTTTAGCTAAGATTAAAAATGAAAAGATACCTGCAACAATAGTAGATAATTATTTAGATGATATGTATACTGATATCTATAGTGATATTAGTGATGAGAGAATTATTAAATCTATTAAGTTATTACTTTATTATTTAAGTTATGAACAGAAAAGAGAATTATCTCATTTTCAAAAGGTTATTATTAAAAAAGAAGATGCTACTTTGATTATGGATATTCATACTAAGAGAAATTTAGAACTTACTGAATGTCTTAGAACTAAAGAGAGAATGTATTCTTTACTTTGGCTTCTTGATAATACTAAGACCGCTATGGGAAGTAGAAGACTTAAATATTTTATTGAGAATCCTTTAGTAGATATGGATATGATAAATAGGAGATATGATGTTGTTTCTAAGTTACTTGATGAATTTATTTTAACTGATGAACTTAGAAATGATTTATATTCTGTATATGATCTAGAAAGACTTTGTGGTAGAATTGCTTTTGGTTCTGCTAATGGGAAAGATTTACTACAACTCAAGACTTCTTTAGAGGTACTTCCTAGTATCAAGGAAAAGATTAATACTATTGGTTTTTATGATGATATTGAACCGTTTAGTGAACTTTATAATTTACTTGATAGTTCTATTAATGAGGATGCTCCTGTTGGTCTTAAGGAAGGATTTCTTATTAAAAGTGGTTATTCTAAAGAACTTGATGAACTTAAGAATTTAAGTAAGGGTGGTAAAGATTTTATTAGTAACTTTGAGAGAGAAGAGAGAGAAAGAACTGGTATTAAAGGTCTTAAAGTTGGATTTAATAAGGTATTTGGTTATTATATTGAGGTTAGTAATTCTTACTTATCTATGATTACTGATGATATGGGTTATACTAGAAAACAGACACTTGCTAATTGTGAGAGATTTATTAATCCAATACTTAAAGAGAAAGAAGATTTGATTTTATCTAGTGAAGATAAGATTATTAATTTGGAATATAATTTATTTATTGGTATAAGGGATGAATGTAAGAAGTATATTAATATTTTACAAAAGAATGCTAAGGTTATTAGTGAGATTGATGTTTTACAATCTTTTGCTTATGTTAGTGAGAAGTATAATTATACGAGACCTACTTTAAATAGTAATAATGAGATTAGGATTATTTCTTCTCGTCATCCTGTAGTAGAGAAGGTTCTTCGTGATAGTGAGTATGTTCCTAATGATATTATTATGGATAATAATACTGATATAATTCTTATTACTGGTCCTAATATGGCTGGTAAAAGTACTTATATGAGACAACTTGGTATTATTGCTATTATGGCACAAATTGGTTGCTTTGTTCCTGCTGCTGAGGCTAATTTACCAGTATTTGATAAGATATTTACAAGAATTGGAGCAAGTGATGATTTGGTAAGTGGTGAATCTACTTTTATGGTTGAGATGATGGAAGCATCAAGAGCTATTAAAGGTGCTACTAAAAATAGTTTAATTTTATTTGATGAACTTGGACGTGGTACTGCTACTTATGATGGTATGAGTTTAGCAGAGGCTATATTAGAATATATTGCTAAAAGAATTAAATGTAAGACACTTTTTTCTACACATTATCATGAGCTTACAGATATGGAAAATTCTCTTCCTAATTTGAAAAATAAACATGTATCTGCTATTGAAGATGGTGGTAATATTACTTTCTTACATAAGGTTAAAGATGGTTCGGTAGATAAAAGTTATGGTATTAATGTTGCTATGTTAGCTGGTCTTCCTAGTGAGGTTATTGATAGAGCTAATGTTATATTAAAGGAATATGAAAGTAAGAATGATAACTCTACTAGTAAAAAGAAGAAAAAGAATGATGATTCTTTTCAATATAGCCTACCTCTTGACTTTGAAGAGAAAAAGAGTGAAGTAGAGGAAGAAATTAAAAAGATTGATGTTCTTAATATTACTCCTATGGAAGCTATTAATATTCTTAGTAAGTTAAAAGAAAAAATAAAATAAATAGTAAAAATGATACAGAGTGAAAACAATAGTTTTCACTCTTTTTTTGTTTTTTATTAGAAATTTTGGAAAATATTACAATTTTATTAAAAAATTGGTGTTTATATATATGAGGAGGTAAAATATAGAAGGGAGTAATAATGATAGATGTAAAAGATAAGATAAAAATATGTAATGATGTAATGTTTAAAAGTATATTCTTAAGACAAAGAGATGCTCTAATTACGATGATTTATGATATTACTGGTATTAATGAAAAGATAAATAAAGATGAAATAATTACTGGTTATGAATTAGAGCCATATACTGTAAAAGGTAAAGTTAATAGGAGTGATATGTTAATAGGAATAGGAAAGGATAATTATCTAAATGTTGAAATTAATTATAAACATGAAAGAAATGTTACCGCAAGAAATATGATTCAACTATTTAGAATAACTAGTCAAGTAGTAGAATCTGGTATGACTGATAAAGAGTTAAGTCTTAAGATGGTAGGACAATTAAATTTAAATACTTTTAGAAATTTAAATAATAAGATAATACAAATAGGTGCTTATGCTGATTTAGATACAGGAAGAGAACTTGATTATGGAGTAATAAAAATATGGAACTTAGATATTGAAAAATGTTATAAAAAGTTGTATAATAATACTGAAAAGATTAAATATGCAACAAAAATGGAAAGATGGGGAGCAATACTATATTGTAGTATAAATGATATAGAATTAATATCCCAATTGTTAGGAGATGATCTTTTGACTATGGAAGAAAAAGAAAAGTTTATAGTAAAAATTAAAGATGCCAACAGCAGTGATAGAATAATACAAGATTGGATGGTAGAAGAGAATAATCGTCTTCGTCTTGAAGGACAACTTGCTTATGCCAAAGATGAAGGTATAGAACAAGGTATTGAACAAGGCACCAGACAAGGTATAGAACAAGGTATCGAAGAAAACAAAATAGATGTTATTCGAAGTATGTTAAAGAAAAAAATTGATTATAATACAATATCTGAGATAACTAATAAGAGTGTAGAAGAAATAAAAGAAATAGAAAAAAATATTTAATAATAATTTAAATATTTTACCCCTCAAATTAATCCAAATAGAAATTAATAATTTTTATTTGGATTTTCTATTTATAATAAAAGATATATAATTGATTTTATATGATTTTTAGTACTAATTATATATAAAAGTATTGATAATAAAATTAAAATACTTTATAATTTATTTAGGTGATGCAAATGAAAAAAATGAATAATAAGGGATTTACTTTGATAGAACTTCTTGCGGTATTGGTTATTTTAGTGGTTATTATGTCAATAGCTATACCTAGTATTACTTCTTCAGTAGAGAGAAGTAAGGCTAAACAAAGAGAACAGGTTATTAATATTGTTAAGGCACAAGCTGAATTATATGCTGATAAGCATAAAAATAATCTTCATAATGGTGATATTATTAAAATTTCTGAACTTGTTAGTGATGGATATTTGACTTTAGAAGAAGCTAAGGATCCGATGAATGAGAAATGTACAAACTTAACAGATGAAGATATTGAAAAAGCTGTAAAAGATGCAGAGGCACATGCTTCAGAAGACAAGAAAAAGAAAGAAGAAATTGAAGCTAGAAATAATGCAGAAAGCTTAGTTTATAATTGCCAAAAAACTGTAGATGAATTAGGAGATAAAATAAGCGGTGAAGAAAAAGCTAAAGCAGAAACAGAAATATCTAATGTTAAAAAAGCATTAGAAGGATATAATGTTAATATTGTTAAGAATAGAGTACGTATGTTTATTGAGACTGATGATGATGTTATGGAAATTGTTAATATTCTTAGTAATATATTTGGTATTCATAGTATAGTTATTGCTACTAGAGTTAATACTAATATTAGTGAAATAGAAGATAATGTTTTAAAGGTAGCTAGAGAAAATGATTTTAGAACATTTAAAGTAGAAACTGATAGAGCAGATAAATCATTTCCGATACAAAGTATGGATTTTTCTAGAAGAATTGGTGCTTTGATACTTAAGAATATTTCTAATTTAAGTGTAGATGTTCATAATCCTGATTATTTATTAAAAATTGAAATAAGAGAGGATTATACATATATATATCATAAAGAAGTTAAAGGACCTGGTGGTTATCCAGTCGGAGTAGCAGGACGCGGTCTTCTTATGTTATCAGGAGGAATTGATTCCCCAGTAGCGGGATATCTTGCTATGAAGAGGGGAATCAAGGTTGATTGTGTTTATTTTGAGTCACCACCACATACTAGTGAGATGGCTAAAAATAAAGTTAAGTGTCTTGTGGAAAAACTTACTAAATATAATCCGGATATTACTTTATATGTAATAAAATTTACGGATATTCAAGAGGCAATATATAAAAATATCGTCCCTACATATATGATAACCATTATGAGAAGAATGATGTATAGAATAGCCACTAAAATTATGGAAAATAATTCTTATTTATGTCTTATAAATGGTGAAAGTGTTGGACAAGTTGCTAGTCAAACTTTGACTAGTATGAATGTTATTAATAATGTTACTAATAAAGTTGTTATTAGACCAGTTGCTTGTCTTGATAAGATAGAAATTATGGATATTGCTAGAAAGATTGATACTTATGAAACTTCAATACTTCCTTATGAGGATTGTTGTACTATTTTTGTTCCTAAACATCCAGTTATTAATCCTAGTTTGAAATTATCTATAGAATATGAGAATAGTTTTGATTATGATAAGTTAATTGAAGAAGCTATTAATAATATGGAAGTAATAAAGATTACTAATAATTATAATAAATTTGATATATAGTAAAAATTACCATTAATTTGTTAGTATGAAATTTACAATATTTCACAACCTATTAGTGTAGGAGGTGAAATGATAATGAGTAATAGTAATAATAACAAAATGGTAGTTCCAGGAGCTAAACAAGCTATCGATAGAATGAAATATGAAATAGCTAACGAATTTGGTGTTAACTTAGGACCTGATTCAACTTCTAGAGCTAATGGTTCAGTTGGTGGAGAAATTACTAAGAGATTAGTTCAATTAGGACAAAACCAACTTAGTGGTTCTAATTACCAAAACAAATAAGTTGTTTATATAAAATAAAAAAGAGTCTCATATGATTAGTGAGACTTTTTATTTTTGGATAAAAAAAACAAGAGACTGACCCCCTAAGGAACAGTCTCCCAAAAAGAATAAAAAGGGGTTGGCTAGTGTGATACTAGCACCAATTCGCCTAAATCGAACTGGTGATTAATATAATAAGCGAAGTTCCTTGTTTTGTCAATAGTAAAAATGAAAAAAATTTAAAAAAACAACCATTTTGTTTAAAATGTCTAAAAATAGGTATAAAAGATATATAAAGACTTGATTTTTTTGATGTTTGAGTGTAAACTTATTTTTAGGAGGTATATGAATTATGGCAAATCAAAATTCAAAGAGTAAAAACAAAAAGAATACAACTAAAGCTAGTACTAATAGTAAGAAAGTTACTTCTAATAAAGATGTAAAAAAGGATACTAAAGTAGTTGCTAAAAGTGAAAATAAGAAGGTAGAGGCTAAGAAAAAGGATGTAAAAAAAGAAGTATCTAAAATTGAAGTTCCTAAATTTGAAAAGAAAGAGAAAGAAAAATTACATGAAAAGACTAGTAGTAAGAGTAAATTTTCTTTAACTGCTAAACAAAAGGATATTATACTTATTGCTTTGGTAGTAGTATTACTTATAGTAGCTGCTATTGTTACTGGTAATAAGGATAGTAAAGTAGATATTGAACTTCCTGTAGCTTTGGAAGGTGATGCTGGATTTAACGAGATTACTTATTCTAATTATTTAGAAAAGATTGATTCTAATGAACCATTCTTAGTAGTTATAGTTAAAGATGGTTGTGGTTATTGCGAAATGTATGAACCTATACTTAAGGAAGTTGCAGATGAATATAATTTACCTATTAATTATATTAATCTTACAAATTTATCTGAAGAAGAGTATAATAATTTAGCTCAATCTAATGCTTACTTGAAGAAGAATCAATGGGGAACTCCAACTACATCGGTGGATATGTTGATAAAGATAAATTTGTAGATTTTGTAAAAGAAAACTTTGTGGTAAATGAAGATGCAGAATAAGATTTATGAAGAAGTAAAAAAATTTAAAAGAAAATATCCTCTTACTATTGCTTTTAGACTTAAAAGTCATGCTAAAATAGCTGCTAAATTTATTGATGCTGATGAAGAAGTTAAATACGTTTTTGCAGCACAAAAGAATTATCAAAGTTATGAAATTATAAATACTAATATCATAGTTTTAACTAATAAGAGATTAATAGTGGTTACTAAGAGATTAATATTTGGTTATTTCTTTAGAATGATTACTCCAGAAATGTTTAATGATTTGACTATTAAAAACGGCATTTTATGGGGTAAGGTAATTATTGATACTGTTAAAGAGGAAGTAGTATTATCTAATATTGATTCTAGGGCTTTGTCAGAGATAGATGATAATATTACAATGTATATGCTTGAACAAAAAAGAAAATTTAAAGAAAGTGAAAATAAATAATACTTTCTTTTTTCTTACGGAGGTTTTATGAAGATAGATAGATATGAACTTGTTAAAAATAATATTTATAATGTTTATTTATCTAATGGTGAAGTATTAACATTAGATGAGAATGTTATTACAGATAATGAACTTTTATTAAAAAAAGAAATAGATACTACTTTATATAATAAGCTTAAAAGTGATAATGATATTATATCTTTATGTAATATGGCTATTAAATATATTAGTATTAGATTGCGTAGTATTAAAGAAGTAAGAGATTATTTGTCTAAGAAATGTGATAATAGTTATTATATTGATATGGCTATAGATAAACTTATTGGGTATAAATATTTAGATGATGATAGATTTACTAAAGCTTTTATTAATGATAAAATTAATTTTACGATGATGGGTGATTATAAAATAAGAAAAGAACTTGAAAGATATGGCGTTG
>OGDF01007592.1_pt1 | contig 10064 bp, 1 predicted proteins | sample 1570141 | NCBI WGS metagenome assembly OGDF01 (sample SAMEA4370581, study PRJEB24528) | human gut metagenome | reverse complement strand
TAGAAGATGAAAAACGCCGTACTTCTATTGCTTTAAGTGAAGCTGAAGAATTGCGTAAATCTTTAAAAGCTCAGCATTTTGATGTTTCTAGCAAAGAAAAAGAATTGATTGCAAATGCCAAACAAGAGGCAAAACAAATCTTGATTGACGCCAAAGAAACAGCTAATTCTATAATCAGAGATATGGGTAATACTAATTCTGCTTCAAAAGCTAACAAACTTAGAAATAAATTAAATGACGAAATTTCTTTACTTGTTGATGCAGATACTAATATCAATCAAGTTGAATTACCAGATAATTTGCTTCCACCTATCAAACGTGAAAATATCAAACCTGGTTTAAATGTATATGTAAATAGTTTAAATTCTGACGGCGTTGTTGTTTCCAATATTTCTAAAGATAACACTGTTCAGGTTCAGGTTGGTATAATGAAAATGAAAGTCGATGTTAATAACTTGTACGAACCAAAAACAACTAAACATTCTAATATAAAAACTAATATAGGTAGCTCTGGAAAAATTCTTGGTTCTTCAAACTTTAAGGCTCAAACAGTAAAACCAGAAATTAATGTTTTAGGTTTTACTGTGGATGAAGCAGTTCCGATTATAGATAAATACATTGATGATTGCTTTGTTGCTAAATTGTCTCCTATTCGCATAGTTCATGGTAAAGGAACAGGCGCTTTACGTAATGGTATACATCATTATTTAAAAACTAATAAATTTGTTGATACTTTTCGTCCTGGTACTTTCGGTGAAGGTGAAATGGGTGTTACTGTTGTTAATTTAAAATTGTAAAATAACTATTTAAAAGCCTGTAAAAAATTAAATTTTTACAGGCTTTTATAACATATCTTGACAATGTGAAAGTATTAATTTCATTTAATTTAATATCTCAAAAAGTTTAATTTTGTTCAAACTTTCCTATAATTTTTTTACTTTAAATAAAGTGTGAGACGAGAACCGATAGGGTCGTAGGTGTTAATAGGCCTATCGTTGAAGCGATAGTCCGTGTTACCGGTATCGTCCGTATAGTAATCGCCACCACGAGGAACACGGTACTGAGAATAGTACGCCTCTTGTGTCCACTCTCTAACGTTTGAGCTTAGGTCGAATATATTGTTCATAATGTCATTAGGATATTCCCCTGTAACAGACCTCGTTCCAGAATGGTTTCCTGTTCTTTGTGTTACTTTCACTTTATCGCTTCCTTCTAGTAAATAATTTAACATTGCATCATATTGACATCCCCATATCATTTCACTTGTTACACTTGTACTATTATAATATGGATTGTTTGCATATTCACTATTTGACCTTAAGTACATATCATACCATGTAGTTCTTGCCATTGGCGTTGCTCCTGCTACTGATTTTACTATATTTCCTGAATTATCGCTATTTGACGTTGAACTTGCATTCCATCTACTTGTTTCATATCTTCCTACATAAAATCCTCCATATTTTTTTACACTTTCTACCATTTCTGTGAATTTTTTATTCATGTATTGTCCAAATGTTTCTGGGGAATTTATATTATTTATTGTGCTTAAAATTTGATAATAATTTTTATTAGCATCATTTTCTGTTCCTGCCGCATATTGCCATGATAAGTTTTTATCACTTCCTGTTACTAAGCTTGGCTCTCTATAACTTGTTGTTACTCCTACTCTGGCCTTAACTTCATTCTCCATAACGTATGATTTTATTCCACTATAACTATATAATATTCCTTCATAATATGTTCCACTTGCCTTTGCATATCCATCTTGTACTCTTACCATTGGTTTGTATGTTGAACTATTATTTGACTTCGCATATTCTATAGTTTTATCATATATAGTATTTTTTACTGGTATCCATACATATTGATTTCCTGCTTCATCTTCTATTACTAATCCGTTTTTTACTGTACTATTTAATGATGATGTTCCTCTTCTAAATCCTGCTGGTACTACTACCGCATCTCCATTTGCATCTGGCTCTGTATCATTTTTAGTCTTTATTTCTGAATATGTCTCTAGTTCTGATACCTCTATTGTCTTGAATTCTGCTGAACTATTATTTCCATCAGCTATTCTCGTATATACTATATCTCCTACTGACAATCCTTTTATTATATATCCATCTGTAAATGTTTGGTTATTATTATTTACTTTTGCACACTCTTGCCAGCTATTTGTTATTGTTCCTCCTGTTTTTACTATTTGATATTGTATTCTATAATTGCTTGATTTATATTTATCTGCTAATGTTAAGTATACCGTTCCATTTCCTGTCTTTCCATATGTTTTTTGTAATGTTGAGGGGTCTTCTTGTACATTTAATATTTCTGTTTGTACCATTTTTGAATAATATACACCTGTTAATCCTGCATCATTTGTTACTTCTATTTTTATATAATATGGCGTATTTTGTTTTAATCCTGTAAATTCATATGACCATCCATAATTTTCTATTGATTTCACTATATAACTATCTGAAAAATCTGACGCATCAAATGCTTTATAACTTATTGTATATTTATATTTCTTGATTCCTGATTCGGTATCTGTTGCTTGTGTCCTTATTTTTACATTATTTGTTCCTACTTCTATTGTATTATCTGTTGCTGTTTCATCTATTATTGGTGCTGTTGTATCTTCTGTATTATTAACATATAGTGCCAATCTACTTCCATTACCATTTACTGTACTATCTCCTCCTGTATTAGTTGGGTTTGTATATATATATGTTACAGTCGGAATTCTCCAAGTATTAAATCTTGAACTTGCGCCATATACACCATATTTATCAGTTGTTTTTAAGTATGAACCACCTCTATAATTTCTATAATTGGTAGAAGTTGCTTCTTGTGTCCACTCTACCACATTTGCAGATAAATCAAATATATTTTTAGCTAAGTCATCTGAATATTGTCCTGAATTTGATAATTTTCCTGTCCTATTTCCTACTACTGTATTTGTTACAAAATTCTTGGTATTATTATCTTTTAAGAACCAATTCAACATTGCATCCCATTGACTTCCCCATATCATACTACTTGTTACATATTTATTATTATAATATGGATTATAACTATTTATATTACTGTCTTGATAATAATAATCATTATACCAACTTCTTGAATATATTGGCTGTTTATTTTTCTGTGATTGTACTACTGCTGAAGCTGATGTACTATTATTGACTGTACTTGCTTCATATCTTCCTACATAAAATCCTTTAAATTTATTTACACTTTTTACCATATTTGTATATTGTTCATTCATGTATTGTCCGAATTCTGTATATGTTCCAAATCCTACTGCTTCATTAAGGCTTGCATAATATGCTATATCATATGTTACACCTTTTGCCTTTCCATTTTCAATATTCCATGTATATTCTCCTCCACCTGTTATTAAGCTAGGTTCCCTCGTAGTATTACTTCCTATTCCTGAAGAATTTCTTTGTTTTGTAGAACTTGTTCCACTAAAATTGTATAAAATTCCTTCATAATATTTATCACTATTTGATTGTTTTCTAGCCATAGCCTTTTCAGTAGAAGTTGTATTATTATCAGTCTCTATTGCTGTTGGTACTGGTACCCATACAAACTCATTTCCACTTGCATCTTGTATAACTAATCCTGTATTTACTTTACTTGTTGAATCTCCTGTTCCTACTTTAAATCCTGCTGGAATTGTTGCTGTATTTCCTTCTTCATCTTTATATGTTACTGTCTTAGTTTTTGATGAATCTCCATTTGCATCTGTATAATATTCAAATCCCTCTAATCCACTAACTTTTAATTCAAAATTATCTGCTGACCTATTAACTCCATCAAACAAGCTTGCATAAATTATTTCTCCATTTGATAATCCTTTTATCGTCTCTCCCGTTTGCCAGTTTGCTTCTACTATGCTTCCTTCACTTGAAACTACTTGATATTGGATATAGTATCCTTGGCTTGAATATGTTGTATTTATTTGTTCTATTAATACTGTTCCTTCTCCATTTTGGCCATATTTACTCTTTACGCTTATTGTATCTTTAGCAACATTTCCTAGTTCTTTTGTGGTTACTGTTGTTATTGCTCCTTCTCCTACATTTCCGGCTCCGTCTGTTGCTGTTACTTTTATACTATATGTTGTATTTTGCTTTATTCCTGTATATGTATAATTTCCTGTTGAACCATCTCCAACTTCTTTCCATGCTGTACTATCACTTGAGTTTGTACTTTCTTTAATATAAAATGTATATTTACTTACCCCTGTTTCTTTATCTTGTGCCATTGATTTTACGCTTATTGTATTTGTTGTCGAACTTGTACTCATTATGCTTGTTACCGGTCCTGTCGTATCACTTGTACTTCTCACATACAATTGCAATCTTGAACCAAATAATGGTCCAGAATCTGTTGCTGTTACTGTTGCTCTTGTTGATGCTGTTCCTTTATTTGTTCTGTCATATCCTCCACCACGATATACTCTATTTCTTGTATCTGATGCCTCTTGTGTCCACTCGTTTGCATTTGAACCTAAGTCATATATATTACTAATGATATCGTTTGAGTCTTGGGCTGTATTACTTAATATATTTTTCTGTTCTCCTAACTGCGTTGTAACTTTTTTTGCTTCTGCTCCTGTTAATAAATAATTTAACATTGCATCATATTGGCTTCCCCATATCATACTTGATACTACACTTTTACTTCCATAGTATGGATTTTTTGCATATTTCCTACTGTCTTGGTACATGTACATTTGATACCAATTATATCCTGAAAATACTGCTCCATTATTTTTTGACCCTACTATTACATTTCCACTTGTGTCTTTAGTTTGTGTTGTTTCATATCTACTTACATAAAATCCTCCAAATGAATCTACTGAAAGTATCATATTATTATAATTATTTGCTATGTATTCTCCAAATTCTGATGCTGAATTAAATCCTAATATATCTTTATAATATTTACTTTCTGCATCATTATTTATTCCTGTTACATTTTCTACATTCCATGTATATTCCTTACTGCTTCCTGTTACCAAACTTGGCTCTCTATATGATGATTGTCCTATTCCTATTTTATCTGTTAGTCTAAATGATAATGTTCCATTAAACTTATATACCAATCCTTCATAATATCCTTTATTTGAGTTTTGTGCTATTGCCATTGGTCTATAATTACTATTTTGTGCTACTGTTGCATCTGTTGGGATTGTTGTGGTTCCATCATGTATTGCTTCATTTACTGGTATCCATACATATTCGTTATTGTCTCCATCTTTTAATACTGTTCCTTGTTTTTGTGTATTTTCTCCACTTGTTCCTGATACTTTAAATCCTTGTGGTACACTTATTGTATATCCCGCACTCACACTTTCTTTTTGAGCTGAATCTCCATAGCCGTTTGCTCCTGCTACTCTTGTTTGTAATGTAGTGCTATTGTCTATATATGTTGTATTTCCAGAATAGCTTGTATTCACATTAGCCTGTTCAGAAGTAATTACCGTCGCTGTATTTTGACATCTAGTTACATTTCCACTTTTATCTGTTACTAATACTTTTATTTTATATATTTCATTTGCTTCAACATCTGTTATAACTGCTTTATCGTCATAATATGAGTTTGTTGCTACTAATTTATAATCTGAATCATTTATTTTCTTGTAATAATAATTATACAATCTTCCTTCTGTGTTTTGGTCTATTTGTACCTCTATTTTGCTACTACTTGCTGATACTCCTAATACCTCATAATTCGCTCTACTTACTTTCGCAAATTCTGTTTCTGTATATTGTTTTACTGCTGAATTATTTATGGTTACAGAGGCATAACCCTTGGTTGAGTTTATACCATCTGTTAACCTTGCATATACTACATTTCCATCTTTTAAGCTATCTATATTTATTGTTTTCTCTGTTGATTTTGTCCACTTTGTATTTTCTGCTATATCTGGAGTTTGTGTAGCATTTTCTTTTACTTGATATTCTATATCATATTCTGTATTTTTATTATTTGCCGTTATTCTTGCATTCGAACTTCTCCAAATAATATTATTAAACTCTATTTCTCCTGTTGTATATAAAAATTCGCTTGTTGTTACTGTTATCTCTTTGGCTGTGCTATTTCCTAATTTGTCTTCTGTCTCTACTTTTATATAATATTTTTGGTCTGCTACCAATTTTTCAATTTTACAAGTTGTTTCTGTAATTTCTTTATATGTTGTATACGTTGTTTCGCCTTCTTTTCTATAACTATATTTATATTTTGTTTGTGTTGGCATTCCTGCTCCTTCATCTGTTGCACTTGCACTTACTGTTATAGAATTTATATCTTTTGCTTGCTCTGTTACACTTAATGTTGGACCTTTTTTGTCTATTTTTGTAATATCTATTGTTTGTGTTTCTATATTTCCGGCTTCATCTCTTACTTTTATTATTATTCCTGAACTGTTTTCTGTGTATGTTTTACTTGCTTCTGCTTGCCATGTTGCTCCTCCATCAAAACTATATGCCCCTCCTGTTGTTTCATCTGGTAAACCACTTTCTGAATCTTGTGCATTTACAGTTAATACTACATCATCTTTAGTCCACTCTGTTGGATTTCCCGTAATCGTTACTGTTGGTGCTGTTACATCTTTTACTTGTTTTTGTAACACTGCACTATTATTGGTTCCATCTGTTAATCTCGCATATACTACATAATTATTTAATAATTCTCCACATGTTATCTCTTTATTTTCACTTGCATCTACTGTTGTCCATCCATCCGCACTTGGTTTGTCTGTTAGATTCTTTACAACTTGATATTGTAATTTATAATCAGAATTATTAACTATTTTTACACTTGCTTTCTTGTCTTCCCATACTGGCTCTGAAATTGTAAAGTCTGTTGCTATACTTCCTGTTTCTACTGTTACTATTTTGCTTGTTTTATTTCCTAATTTGTCTTCTACTTCTACTTTTATGTAGTATGCAACTCCTTGTGTTAATCCACTATATACTTTACTTGATGCTTTTTCTTCTGATACTTCTGCACTTGCTAGTCCTGTTTCACTTGTTGCTATATAATATTTGTATGTTACTAATTCTTCTAATCCTGCTCCTGCATCTATTACATTGTTTACATTTATTGTAATTGTACTAGATGTTGACTTTGTGCTAACTTCAAATTCTGGTCCTGTTTTATCTATATTTGTGATATTTATTGTATTATATGTTTGAATATTTCCTGCTATATCTCTTACTTTTATAACTATTCCTGAACTATTTTCTGTATATGTCTTACTTGCTCCTGTTTGCCATGTTGTTCCTCCATCGAAACTATATGCTCCGCTTGTTTCTGGCAATCCGCTTTCAGAATCTTGTGCACTAATAGTTAATTTTACTTCGCCATTAGTCCAAGCAGTTGGTTCTTGTACAACATTAACTGTTGGAGCTGTTGTATCTTGAACTTGTATACTTGCATATTTTGTATAATTTGTTCCGTCATACAATCTGGCTATAATTACATAATTATTTTTCAAATTAGATACTGTGATAGTTGACTCCACAGTAGTTATCCATGCACTATCTTTAATCTCTTGTCCCTCTGCAACAACTTGATATTGCATTTGATTTTCTGTACTATTACTTACTTCTACACTTGCTGTCTTTTCTGACCAACTTGCTTTAGAAAATGTTATATCTCCTGTTATTAAATCAAATTTACTTGTTGTTGCAGTTAGACTTCCTTCTCCCTCATTACCTATTAAATCTTTCGTTTTTACTATAATTTCATAATTTGTATTTTCTACTAAATTATTAAATTTATATGTGTTTGCTGTTTGATTTTCTGCGGTTTCTTTATATGTTTTTGCTCCTTCTTCTTTTAGATAGTAATTATATTGGATGTTCTCTGGCATGCCTGCTCCTGTATCTTTTGCATCAACCTTTATTGTTATTGAGTTTGTCTTTGTTTCTGTTTTGGTAATTGTTACTTCTGGTCCGGTTTTATCTTCTACTTTTATCGTATCATCTAGTCCATAATTTCTTCCATCTGTTAATGCTATATAAATCGTTTCTCCATTTGTAACTGTTATTTCTCCTGTATACTCTTTCCAGCTTGTTTTATCTTCTTTATTAGTTCCATATTTTATTGTAAATCCAGTTTCTGTTGCTAGCTTTATTTTTGCTTGTGCCGTATCTGGTGTGCTCGTTGCTTCCCAGTTTATCTCTCTTGTTATATTTTCTTTTGCTGATGGTACTATCAATGTTTTTGCTGTTATTGTTGTGCTTCCTTTATTTCCTGCTAAGTCTTCTCTTTCTACTTTTATATAATATGTCATATTTGCATCTAAATTTTCAAATGTATAACTTCCTGTCGTATTGCTTCCATTTACGGCTACATTTCCTATTGCATCTAATGATTGAGCTATGTAATATTTATATGGCTTGTCTGTTGTTAATCCACTTTCATCATCTAGTGATGTTGCATTTACCGTAATTGCTCTAGTTGTAATACCAGTTACGTTCGCTGTTACTGTTGGATTTATTCCATCTGATATAATACAACTTGCATATTGTGTGTAATTTGTTCCATCATATAACCTAGCCACTATCTTATCTGCATATTTCAAATCAGTTAGTGTAATTGTTTTGGGATTTACTGTTATCCAACCTGTTGCATCTGTTTCATCTATCTCATCATTTGCTCCAACTATTTTATATTGCATGCTATATGTTGAACCATTTATTACTGTTACCTTGGCTTTATTTGTTTTCCACTCTGGTGTTGTAAATGTTATAATTCCCTTTGTATATTTCATTGTGTCCTCATCTATAATAACATCTGTTCCATAATCTATTTTTCTATCTGTTTTCTTTATGAAGATTATTTCATACGTATTTCCTTTTTCTAGCTTTCCTTTTGGTATTGTAAATGAATTCATTGTTGTTTGTTTTAATGGATATACTTCGTCAAGCAAATAATTTGCTTTATCTAATTCCAATTTTGTATTATCATATTTTATGTTTAAGTCTTTTTCTGGATTATTTACCTTTACATTTAATTTTATATATTCTCCATTTTCTGACTCTATTATTGTTCCTACGTAATTTGCTACTGTATGTACTGTTAGTTTTATATTACTGCTTATTTCTTTCGTATATGGCTCTGTTGAACTTATTCTTAATTGAACATTTATTATTCTTCCTTCTTCTATTTGTTCACTTTTGGGTGTTACACTTAAACTATAATTATTAGCTGTTAATAGTTCTTCTGCTGATTTTAACACTAAACCTGATACTTTATATGTTGTCTTTTCTGTTCCTTCTTCTGTCTCTGTAGTCACTACTGCTCCGCTTTCATCTTTTAGTACAAGATTAACCAACTTAGCATCTTCACTACTTATCTCTGCTTCTATATTGTATTTTATATCTTTTTCTGTTATTTGAGCGGTATCTAAGTAATTTTGAACATCAAAATTTATTTTTTGTTCTTCTTTCCCATTCCATTCATTTATTTGATATTCTTTTTGAGTTAAACTACTATTAAAATAAAACGCAGTCGATTCTACCGTATGCGTTTCTCTTCTTTCTATTTTATATTTCGAATATGTTATTGATATTATTCCTACTATTATTGTTGTTATTATTAACATTCCTATTAATATTTTTTGTTTTTTCATACTCTTTACCTTCCTTTTTTCTTCAAGTTACATACTTAAAGAAAAAATCAAAAGCCTTGTAAGTTAGTCAACTGTTGGATTACCTGTTTTTACCTATTTAATAAATTGTTACTTTTTTCTGGTAAGAAGATATTTATTTCAAATGTCGAAAAATCTGTTGATAAAACTGATTTTTATTGATATAATGAAATTGATTACTTATGTCTTTAAGTATGTAACTTAAAGAAAAATGGCCACATTACTGTGTCCATTTTTCAACATATTATATCTTTTTTGGTATATTTATTACATTTTTTTCTATATAATAAATCGAGTAGGAACTAAGTGATTATTTCACTTAGTTCCTCTCACATATCTGCCACATTTACTGTATGAGCCTCGGATAGCTATTGGGCTTTGTTTTGTT
>OGDF01007589.1_pt1 | contig 10065 bp, 4 predicted proteins | sample 1570141 | NCBI WGS metagenome assembly OGDF01 (sample SAMEA4370581, study PRJEB24528) | human gut metagenome | reverse complement strand
ATGGTAGGTTGTACAGTAGCTTGTGCTGTTGACATAGCTCAGGCTTTGGGTAAGTAATTTATTACTTTTATACATAAGGAGAGTGCTCAATACAGCACTCTCCTATTTTTATTTAAAAACAAAAACTTTTGGAATAGCGTTTCCATTCTATATTTATAAAAAGATATTGGCATAAACACCAAAGAATTATTATATAACAATGCTAATTTATCAACTGAACTTTGTTGGATATAAACCTAATAACCATATCTGCATAAGCTCATAATCAATAAAATTATGGAATACATCAACGAATTTCACAAGCAATGGATAGAGCGTACTCGCAAGTCAATAGCATTATGGAGCAAGTAGCCAGCCTCATTAGAAGAAAAAAGGAAGCAACAAGAACGTTTGGATCAACAGAGAGCTATAAGAGAAGGCAAATTGAAGAGTTAATTTCATTTGCCAATTCAGACGATTTATGGATCCCCCCTCTAATTTGAATATAGAATTCTTAAGTAAAGATGGAGAAAATGAGTCTATACAGGAGATGAAGATATAGTTGTAAAGCTGAACAACTTTAAGTACACAGGCGATACTTTATGGAATAGATGGAGATTTGTATTTTATTGATATACAATTAGATTGAGAGCTCAATCCTAACGAAAGTTCTATTTGAGAACTATTATACAACTTCACTTGTTTATATAACAGATACTAAACATTATACAACAATGCTACTCACATTCTTAAATACACTCGCCACTATCATCAGTGTCATCAGTCTACTGATTGTGACCTATGGTGTGCTCGTTGGTTTCGTTGCCTTCCTGCGCAATGAGATAAAACGGTTCAACGGAACTTATACTATTAATAATATCCGGCAACTTAGAGCAGATTTCGGCAGTTACCTCTTACTAGGACTGGAATTCCTTATCGCATCCGACATACTGAAAACTGTAGTTGATCCTACTTTGGATGAACTGGCGATCTTGGGCGGAGTAGTTGTAGTAAGAACTATACTTTCCGTGTTTTTGAATAAAGAGATTAAAGAATTGGCAAAAGATGATTCTGTCAAGGACATAAAGAAATATAAGATAGGTCAGCATTATTAAATGTCTCCAAAGCTGCATATTTTTATTACCGGATATTTCTACTTTTAGCTACCTTTGCAAAAGCAAATCCTTTATAAAGAAGCTAAAAGAAAAATATCCATGCATCTGATTATATATAGCTCATTTTTATACTCTATGCAACTCCAAGCAGTTCCACTTCGAATATCAATGTCGAGTAAGCAGGAATAGAATCAAAAGATTTAATACCATATCCCATTGCATAAGGTATATAGATAATCCATTTATCTCCAACGTGCATTTTCTGAAGTGCTACCTGCCATCCTTCTATTACATCACTAAGACGTAAGGCATCGGGACAAGTACGTTCATAAGAATTATCAAACACCCGGCCATCAATCAGACTTCCTTTGTAATGCACGGTAACAATACTCCGCGCACCCGGAGAAATCGTACCTTCACCAGTTTCCAAAACTTTGTAATAAATTCCACACGGCAACGCAAAAACACCTTCCTGAAATGACAGCTTTTTCAGAAATCGTCGATTGGCCTCTTTGTATTCTTTCTTTTTCCCCATAAATAAATTGATTAAGAACTTGCAAAAATAATCAGAATAACAAAGGATTTAGCATAAAAACTGTATATTTGTTTGTTGAACTATAAAAAAACTCATCGCTATGGGACTAACAAAGACTACACGTAGCATTAGTACTACCGGACTACTCCTACTTATCATGATGACTGTGGGCCTATATTCATGCACACGTACTCAAAAAGACATCATTCCTTCTGCCGATTATGCACCGTATGTAAATGCGTATACGGGAGGAGTTATTTCACAGAATTCAACCATACGCATAGAGTTGACCCATGACCAACCCATGGTGGATCTGAACAGTGAGTTAAAAAACAATCCGTTCAGCTTTTCCCCTTCATTAAAAGGAAAAGCATACTGGGTAAGCAACAACACCATTGAGTTTGTGCCGGAAGAAGGAACATTGAAACCGGGAACGCTCTACGAAGGAACTTTCCAACTGGGAGACTTCATCGAAGTGGACAAAAAACTAAAAGAGTTCAACTTCTCATTCCGTGTGCAGGAACGTAACTTCACTTTGCAGTTGGAGTCGTTACCAATTACAGCTACCCAACCGGATGAAATAAATATTAAAGGAGAAATACGCTTCAGCGATGTAGTGAAAAAAGAGGAAGTGGAAAAGATGCTGACTGCCAGCGATGGCAAGAAGAGTTATCCGGTAGAAGTCACCGCGACAGACAACCTTACCCGGTGTCAGTTCAACATCAGACAAATACCCAGAGAAGCTGATGATTACCCATTGACCATTACAGCCAATGGTAACCCAGCCGGCATTGACCGCAAACAAAGCGAAGAAGTGCTGATACCGGCTAAAGATTGCTTCCGTTTTATGTCTGCCGAACGCATTGAACAACCGGAAAACGGAATTGAGATTGTTTTCTCCGCTCCTTTATCCACTACCCAGGATTTAAAAGGACTGATTGAGATTCCGGAAGTCTCCTCATCTATCTTCCAAATCAGCGAAAACAGAGTCTTTATCTATTTCGAAGCAAACACACAGAACAAACTGACGTTGAATATCCATGAAGGAGTCAAAGACAGTCAAGGTAAAGCGCTGGGAACTTCACATACGATCTCGTTCAGTGAAGTTAGTCTGAAACCACAAGTAGAAATGTCTACCTCCGCCGCCATCCTGCCCGACTCGAAAAGTCTGATTATTCCTTTCAGGGCTGTCAATCTGTATGCCGTGGATTTGAGCGTGATCCGCATCTTCGAGAATAATGTATTGATGTTTATGCAAACCAATTCACTCGCCTCGGCCAATGAACTACGCCGCTCGGGAAGACAGGTTTACAAGAAAACATTATGGCTTGCCAAAGATGCTTCCAAAGATATTCATCATTGGGGAGATTACTCAATAGACCTTGCCGGGTTGATTCATCAGGAGCCGGGTGCCATATACCGTGTCATACTTTCATTCCGTCAGGAATACTCCGCTTATCCTTGTGGAGGAAACGAGAATCAGGATATGAAATTCGCCGACAGCAGCACCTCCGACGGGCTGACCAAAGTAAGTGGAAGTGTTTTGTCCGAAGAAGATGAAGCAATCTGGAATACTCCCGAGGCCTACTATTATTACAACGGAGGAACAATGGACTGGAGCGTGTACCGATGGACGGAACGCGACAATCCATGCCATCCATCTTATTATATGAATTCAGACCGAATTGCTGCATGTAATGTGTTTGCTTCCAATCTGGGGATGATTGTAAAACGGAATTCACTGAACAAACTATGGATTGCCGTAAGCAATATTTTGGACACCAAACCGATAGGAAAAGCACAAGTAACAGCATATAACTTCCAGTTACAGCCCATAGGAAAGGGAGAGACCAATGGAGACGGGTTCGTTGAAATCACTCCGAAGGGCGTACCTTTCATTATCGTGGCAGAATCGGAAAAGCAAAAGGCGTATGTGCGCGTTGTGGACGGTGAAGAACAGTCCGTCAGCAGATTCGACGTGGGAGGAAAAGATATTCAAAAGGGACTGAAAGGATTTATATATGGCGAAAGAGGGGTATGGCGCCCCGGAGACACGCTGCACATTTCCTTTATATTGGAGGACCGCGAAAAGAGAATCCCCGACAAGCATCCCGTAGCACTGGAAATATACAATCCGAGAGGACAGTTCTACACCAAAATGATTTCAACGCAAGGAATGAACGGATTTTATACATTCGACGTTCCGACACAGGCTACAGATCCAACCGGGCTCTGGAATGCATATATTAAAGTAGGAGGAACCACCTTCCACAAAGGTCTGCGTATCGAAACCATAAAGCCCAACCGCTTGAAAATAAACCTGGCATTGCCGAAGATTCTTCAAGCTACGGACAAGGATGTCTACGCCCCACTCACTTCAACCTGGCTGACAGGAGCCACTGCCTCCAAATTGAAAGCTAAAATAGAAATGTCTTTATCTAAAGTGAATACACAGTTTAAGAATTACGGACAATATATCTTTAACAATCCGGCTACGGATTTCACGACTATCAAAACAGATATATTTGACGGCACACTGGATGCAGAAGGAAAAACCAGCGTCACACTGAAAGTTCCGACCGCAACCGAAGCACCGGGTATGTTGAATGCAACTTTCACCACCCGTGTATTCGAACCGGGAGGAGATGCCAGCATCTACACCCAAACAATCCCGTTCTCGCCATTTACATCTTACGTCGGTATCAACTTGAACCAACCGAAAGGCAAATATATTGAAACGGACAAAGATCACGTATTCGATATTGTGACTGTAAACACGCAGGGACAGTTAGTGAACCGTACTAATCTAGAATACAAAATATACCGCATCGGCTGGAGCTGGTGGTGGGAGAACAGCGGTGAATCTTTTGGCACTTACATCAACAACAGTTCCATCACACCTGTTGCCAGCGGCAACTTACAGACAAGAGGCGGGAAAGCATCCTTCAAGTTCCGCATCGATTATCCGTCATGGGGACGATATTTGGTTTACGTAAAAGACAAAGAGAGCGGACATGCCACTGGAGGAACCGTTTATATAGACTGGCCGGAATGGCGCGGACGTTCGAGCAAAACAGATCCCAGCGGTATCAAGATGCTTGCTTTCTCTCTGAACAAAGATTCGTATGAAATTGGAGAAACAGCCACAGCCATTATTCCTGCAGCAGCGGGAGGACGTGCACTGGTATCTATCGAAAACGGTTCGACAGTATTACGTCAGGAATGGATAGAAGTCTCCAACGGAGGAGATACGAAATATACATTCAAGATTACGCCGGAGATGACTCCGAACGTATATTTGCATATCAGTCTGTTACAGCCTCATGCGCAAACAGTCAACGACCTGCCTATCCGTATGTACGGTGTTGTTCCAGTATTTGTCACTAACAGTCAGACAGTATTGCAACCGCAGATACAGATGCCGGAAGTGTTACGCCCGGAAACCAACTTCAACGTGACCGTCAGCGAAAAGAGCGGTAAACCGATGACTTATACATTGGCGATTGTAGACGACGGTTTATTGGATCTTACCAACTTCAAGACCCCGGACCCATGGAATGATTTCTATTCACGCGAAGCGCTTGGCATCCAGACATGGGATATGTATGATAATGTATTGGGAGCTTCTGCCGGAAGCTACAGTTCGCTTTTCAGCACAGGTGGAGACGCCACACTGAAACCTGCCGATGCTAAAGCAAACCGTTTTAAACCGGTAGTCAAGTTTATAGGTCCTTTCTATCTGGGAAAAGGAAAGAGCCAGACGCATACATTGAAACTTCCGATGTACGTAGGTTCGGTACGTGCCATGGTGGTTGCCGGACAGGACGGTGCTTATGGCAATGCGGAAAAGACTGCCTTCGTACGAACTCCATTGATGATGTTGTCTACTTTGCCTCGTGTGCTTAGTATTCAGGAAGAAATTACCGTTCCGGTCAATATCTTTGCGATGGAGAATCAAGTAAAGAATGTGACCGTATCCCTTCAGGCATCCGGTGGAGGAGTACAGATTGTAGGAACTAACCAACAATCGCTCAAATTCACCCAACCGGGAGACCAGCTTGTCTTCTTTACCTTAAAAACAGGCAGCAAAACCGGAAAGGCTACGATCCACCTGACAGCAAATGGCAGCGGACAACAAACCAAAGAAACCATTGAAATAGACGTACGCAATCCGAATCCGGTAGTAACCCTGCGCAACAGTCAATGGATAGAAGCCGGACAAAGCAAAGAATTGTCATACAACCTAAGCAGTTCTTCCGCAAATAATCAGATCAAGCTGGAAGTATCCCGCATACCTTCGGTAGATATCAGCCGTCGGTTCGACTTCTTATACAATTATCAGCACCATTGCACGGAGCAGTTGACTTCCAAGGCTCTGCCTCTTCTGTTTGTCGCTCAATTCAAGACGATAGATAAGACGGAAGCCGAAAAGATAAAGACGAATGTACAGGAAGCTATCCGGCAGATTTATGGTCGTCAGCTCCCCAACGGCGGATTTGTATATTGGCCGGGGAATGCTGCTGCCGACGAATGGATTAGTTCTTATGCTGGAATGTTCCTGACGCTGGCACAAGAAAAAGGATATGCCGTTCATGCGAATGTACTGAACAAGTGGAAGCGCTTCCAACGTGCAGCCGCACAAAACTGGCGTATGCCACAGGAGGCAAGCGGTTGGCAGCAATGGCAGTCGGAATTGCAACAAGCCTTCCGTTTATATACCCTTGCATTGGCAGGAGTACCGGAATATGGAGCTATGAACCGAATGAAAGAACAGACCGGATTATCAATTCAGGCCAAATGGAGACTGGCAGCCGCATACGCACTGACCGGAAAGATGAAACCGGCTGAAGAACTTGTGTATAATGTAGAAACAACGGTGAACCCCTACTCTTCCATGAATCAGATTTACGGTTCTTCCGATCGTGACGAAGCAATGATTTTGGAAACACTCATCCTGATGAACCGGGAACGGGATGCTTTACAACAAGCAAAAGTCGTTTCTAAGAATCTGTCACAAGAAGATTGGTTCAGTACACAATCTACCGCTTTTGCTCTGATGGCAATGGGACGTCTGGCAGAAAAGTTATCAGGCACACTGGATTTTGTATGGTCATGGAACGATAAACAGCAACCGGCTGTAAAATCAGCCAAAGCTGTGTTTGAAAAAGAGATCGCTACCACTCCAAAATCCGGCACTGTTTCTGTGAAGAATCAAGGAAAGGGAGCGCTTAGCGTAGACCTTATCACACGTACGCAGTTATTAAACGATACGTTACCGGCTATCAGCGATAACCTCCGCATGGATATAAGATATGCTAACCTGAACGGTACACCGCTCTCTGTCAATGACATCATACAGGGAACTGACTTTATGGCTATCACCTCAATATCCAATATCAGCGGTACTTCCGATTACACTAATCTGGCACTGACGCATATCATACCATCCGGTTGGGAAATATACAATGAAAGAATGGTTGCTCCCGAAACGGAAAACGCAGCAGCCGACGGCTCCGGTCAATCAGTCAGCAAGTACAGCTATCAGGATATACGTGATGACAGGGTGTTGACCTATTTCAATCTGCGCCGCGGTGAGACAAAGGTATTCACTGTCAGGTTACAAGCGACCTATGCCGGTAACTTTATTCTCCCTGCCGTTCAATGTGAAGCGATGTATGATGTAAACGTACAGGCACGAAGCAAAGCAGGAAGAACCACTGTCAGTCGATAATATTTGGCACGGATTACACGGATTACGCGGTTTAAGTGAACGAGTAGAACCGTGTAATCCGTGCCTAATTATTTCGTACCTTATTATTTCTTACTTAATCATTTGTCACAAAGATATGTCTCTTAGCTTTTAATATTTAAATGAATCCTATAAAATTCTTCAAACGATTATCTGTCACTAAGAAAGTAATGACTATAAGCATTACTCTTTTGATAATAGGATACATCTTTTGCCTTCCCCGGCAACTGTTTCATGTACCCTACTCCACCGTCGTGACTGATCGAAATGAAGAATTATTGGGAGCACGCATCGCCTCGGACGGTCAATGGCGGTTTCCTCCCCGAAAGACAACACCCGAAAAAATCAAGCAATGCCTCATTACCTTTGAAGACAAACACTTTTATCACCACTGGGGAGTTAATCCGTTAGCTACCGGAAGGGCACTCTATCAAAATTTAAAGAACAAACGTGTCGTAAGCGGAGGAAGTACTCTTACCATGCAAACCATTCGTCTCGCCCGGAACAAGCCCAGAACTCTCGGAGAGAAAGTCGTTGAAATGATATGGGCTACCCGTCTGGAATTTCGGGCTTCTAAAGAGGAAATCTTATCCATGTATGTCTCTCATGCACCATTCGGAGGAAATGTAGTAGGACTGGATGCTGCTGCCTGGCGCTACTTCGGTCATTCTGCCGAAGATTTATCATGGGCGGAATCAGCCATGCTGGCCGTCCTGCCAAATGCCCCCGCCATGATTCATCTATCCAAAGGACGGAAGACACTGCTTTCCAAACGCAACCGTCTATTAAAGCAACTTCTTGAAGAAGAGATTATCGATGCGTCTACCTACGAATTAGCTGTCAGCGAACCGTTACCCGACGAACCGCATCCGCTTCCTCAAATAGCTCCCCACCTAGTCAGTCGTTTCTATCAGGAAAGAAACGGGCTATATACCCGTTCAACCATAGACAGAGGAATACAAAGCCACATAGAGAGTTTGGCAGAACGGTGGAGCAACGAGTTTAATCGAAGTGATATCCGCAACCTGGCAATTCTGGTTATCGACATTCCCACCAATCAAGTAGTAGCATACTGCGGAAATGTACATTTCGACCGTAAGCAAGGGGGGAATCAAGTAGACGTGATTCAAGCTCCCAGAAGTACAGGTAGTATTTTAAAGCCCTTTCTCTACAATGCCATGCTACAGGAAGGAAGTTTACTGCCGAAAATGCTGTTGCCGGATGTACCGGTTAATATCAACGGATTTACTCCTCAAAACTTCAGTATGCAGTTTGAAGGAGCAGTCCCCGCTTCCGAAGCCCTTGCCCGTTCGTTGAATATCCCGGCTGTAACCATGTTACAAAGATATGGAGTACCCAAGTTTCACCATTTGTTGCAACAGATGGAATTCAAGACCATCAATCGGACAGCCTCTCATTATGGTTTGTCACTAATTTTAGGAGGTGCAGAAGCAACATTATGGGATGTAACGAATGCCTATGCACAAATGGGACGAAGCCTTTCCAGCAGCCCCTCCCCGACCGTATCTCAAGGAAAGGAAGCACAGATACTACTGGAAACAGAAAATACAGAGCAAATAAACAATGATACGAAGCAAACAAGCCGTAATCATAAAAGCAATCATAACAAGCAGGAAAAACGAGAACAAAGTAACTCCAGTCCTCTCTCCGTAGAAGAGGATTCGGAAGAAACCACTTCGGCTAAAACAGGAGCAGCTTGGCTCACCCTCTCCGCCTTAACAGAAGTCAACCGTCCCGAAGAGATTGACTGGAAATCAATTCCATCCATGCAAACTATCGCATGGAAAACCGGAACCAGCTACGGATTCCGTGATGCGTGGGCAGTGGGGGTGACTCCGCGCTATGCAGTAGGCGTATGGGTAGGCAATGCAACCGGAGAAGGAAAGCCCGGATTGGTTGGTGCACAAACAGCCGGTCCTGTATTATTCGATATATTCAGTTACCTCCCTTCTTCACCGTGGTTCGAACGTCCCACAGGCGTTTTCGTTGATGCAGAAATATGCCGCCAGTCCGGTCATCTGAAAGGACGTTTCTGTGAAGAAACTGATACCGTATTGATTCTTCCTGCCGGATTACGGACAGAGGCTTGTCCTTACCATCATCTCGTCACTCTATCTGCTGACGAAAGCCACCGCATCTATGAAAACTGTGCAAATACCGAACCTACCATTCAGAAATCATGGTTTGCCCTGCCACCTGTATGGGAATGGTACTATAAGCAGCACCATCCGGAATACAAACCACTGCCACCTTTCAAAGCCGGCTGTGGAGAAGATTCTTTCCAATCCATGCAGTTCATCTACCCTCCGATGAACGCCCATATCAAGTTGCCCAAACAATTGGACGGCAGTAAAGGGTTTCTCACGGTCGAACTGGCACACAGCAACCCCAATGCGACTATCATTTGGCATCTTGACGACACTTATCAGACACAGACGCAGGATTTCCACAAAATTTCCCTGCAACCCGCTCCCGGCAAACATTCCCTGACGGCAGTAGACGGAGAAGGCAACACAGTTTCCACTACTTTCTTCATCGAATAAACATCTTATTTTATTATCTTTGCCGCATGAAACAGCCATTAAAAGAAAACGGAGGACTACCGGCATCCATCCTCTGGACACTTGCTATTGTGGCAGGTGTCTCGGTAGCCAACATCTATTATA
>OGDF01007588.1_pt1 | contig 10065 bp, 9 predicted proteins | sample 1570141 | NCBI WGS metagenome assembly OGDF01 (sample SAMEA4370581, study PRJEB24528) | human gut metagenome | reverse complement strand
ATTTAAAATGGCGAGATGCGTTGCTGGTCGCACATCGTGTGAACAGTAACAATAAGAGGAAAGAGAGGAAGACAGGTATGAAAGATCTTACATTATCTCAGCAATATGCATTACTTGCGTTGGACGGACAGGAGAGTATTCATCCAAGCGTGGCAAAAAGTGCTGTATTGAGAGCTGTTTCGGCTGCGCGGGTGTTGGAGACAGAATTAGGAAAAGCAGATGCGGATTCATTTTCAGAATTTTCTTCAGCACTGCAGAAAGCGGTACAGATGGCAAAAACATTAAAGAAAAAAGAGGAGACTCAGATTGAGAAAGAAGTGGCTGCTGTTTTGGAAGCAGAAGAACTTCTAAAGGAAGTACCGGATATTTTGGGCTGTGATATGAATTATGATACATCAGGTGTTGAACTAAAGGCATACCTTAGTGATGAGACAAGTTATATCAGAATAAAAGAAGGACTTCGTGCAGAGATTCTAGAGGATGGTCCAATTAGTCTGGAAGATGCGGTTCTCTTATGGCTTCTCCGTGAAAGTGGCTGTATCCATGACTTATTTTCTGTATCAGAGCAGAACCGTGTAGAAGAGCGTATGACAGAAGCTGCCGTTCAGGGTGAGAAGTACCGTGCATTATGGGAAGCAGAATTTCATAATGTTTTTGAAGGATTTATGAATCGGTTTGTGAAGACTAAGAGCAAACTGCTTAAGAATCCATATTTAGAGGGTGTTAATCTTGTATTCCCGTATCTTGACAGAAGAAAATCTGTATTTATTGATATGGTTATTTTTGGAACTAACGTGGCGGACAGAAGAGTTGCGGCTGTAGAATATCTGAAGAAAAAAGGCTTTGCGGTAGAGGAGATCAGAGTAGGCAGTGAGACTTTACTAAAAATAGGCAATATATATTACCGTATCTTTCCAATGACGAAAACAGCATATAAAGTACCGATTCAGGGAGTCAACCTGGTACCGGCATACTGGCAGTAGGAAGAAAGTACTGAAATACTAATTATGTAGACAGTAGAAAAGGTGAGCAGATGTCAAGACAGAGAAGCATGGAAGTAATAGAGCAGGCAGAATATGTGACAATCGGAGAGCTTGTGCGGCTTACGGCAGTGCGTTACAGTACTTTGAAATTTTATACAGAGGAAGGAATGCTGCCGTTCGAGCAGGCAGAAGAGAATCTGACCAGAAGATACCGCAGAGTTGAGAGCTTAGAAAGGATTGCGCAGATTCGTCGGTTAAGAGAACAGAAGAAGACGATTCCGGAGATTAAAGAGATTCTGGGATGTGGTGAACTGTAAAATATGAATATTATCTAGAAAAAATACGAATCTCCAGAAGAAGTTCAAGTATAAAAATACTGATTTCTACTGGAGATTCGTATTTTAAGAATATGTGTTAATATTGGAAAATTATGCATCCAGTATGCTTTCTGCAACTTCTGGAAGAATTTTACTGACTGCTCCATGGTAAGCTGCGGTTGCTTTTTCATCCAGATAATGTGGTTCCTTGTGGATTACGATCAAATCTTTGCCTGTGAAATGTGGAAGCATATCTTTGCACAGACTGGAATTCAGGTTCATTCCGAGAACGAGAATCGTATCAGCTTTAGCGACTTCTTCCACAGCATGGCTAATGACAGTATTACTGAGCATTTCACCATGTAAATAAACTCCAGGATGAATCACAGTTGATTTACACACATCACAAAGAGGAACTTTATCACTGTTTTTGATATATTCAATCGGGAAAATCTTTCCGCAACGTGGACACGCATTATTTTCATAAATATTTCCATACATATTGATCACATTTTTACAGCCGGCTTTCTGAGGCATATTATAGATGCCTTTTGTAATGATTGTCTTTAAATATCCTGCCTCTTCTAATCTTGCAAGTGCTTCATTTCCCTTTCCTGCCTCCAGATGTTTGGAAAGAATTTCATTTCTATAATATTCATAGAATAATTCTGCATGTGTGTTAAACATACGGGCACTGAATAATTCTTCCGGAGAGTAGCCATACTTTTCTTCAATCCGATAGGATTCGTCGCTGTCTCGATGATATGCGACATTTTGCTCTCTCATAAATTCCATTCCGGCGAGACAAACAAGATATTTAGATGTTCTAATTGTTTCTTCAAGATAGTTTAAATTCATAATCATCCCTGCCTTTACAAAATGCTGCTGTTAACGAGTTACTATAATGCTAGTATAGCATAAATAAAAAGAATTGTCTGAAAATTCAAATAAAAACAGGATAAAATTTAAAGAAAAACTGGACAAAATAAAATTTACAGTTGACAATAACGGGAGAATAGGCTATATTAAGAATATAATAATAGTAATTATTATTAAAATAAAAAGGAGGTTATCACATGGAGAAAAAAGCACTTTATAATTTGTCTTATGGAGTATTTATGTTATCTACACGTTCCGTTGAGAAAGTAAATGGCTGTATTACCAATACATGTATGCAGGTAGCGAATGACCCAGTTCGAATTGCGATCTCTGTTTTGAACAGTAATTATACCTGTGATCTGATCAAAGAAAGCGGAATTTTTGCACTGAGTCTGTTGGATGTAGAATGTTCCTTTGAGACAATTAAGCATTTCGGATTCCAGTCAGGAAGAGATGTGGATAAGATGAAAGATCTTACGTTACCGGTGGATCAGAATAATATTCCGTATATGGGATATCAGGCATGCGCCGTGATCAGTGGTAAGGTTCTGGAACAGCAGGATCTCGGTACACACACTCTGTTCATTGCAGAAGTAACAGATGCAAAACTGCTGAATGAGAATGCACCGCTTACTTACGCCGACTATCAGAATCGCGTAAAACCAAAGAAGAAAGAGATACCTCAGGATAAGAAGATCGTTGGATGGAGATGTAAGATCTGTAATTATGTATATGAAGGCAGTGAACTTCCGGCAGATTATATCTGTCCAATCTGCGGACATGATGTCAGCGATTTTGAACCGATTTTTGAAAATTAGTGGTAATGATTCATTGATCTTGTTGTGTAGTGAATGGATGCAAGGTCAGGAATAATTATAAAAATGAAGATGAAAAGAAAAGGAGATATGAAATTATGAAAAAATATGTATGCGATTTATGTGGATGGGAATATGATGAAGAGCAGGGATACCCGGAAGGCGGTATCGCACCTGGAACAAAGTGGGAAGATGTACCGGAAGATTTTGAATGTCCTCTGTGTTCCGCAGGAAAGGATCAGTTCTCTGAGGAGTAGGGGAAGCATCGCGTAACCGGATAGTGGTACAGGTAACTTATAAGAAAAGTCCTTTCTCAGATCAAATAGTAGATCATGAGAGAGGACTTTTTATCAATTAACTGACGAACTTTTCTATATATTTATAGTCCCAGTTCTTTTAATAACTTTGCCTGATATGCAGCATCAGATACTGCTTTTTTCAAATCTTCAGTTCTTTCCTGCTCTAATAAATACTTGGTTAATTTATTGATTCTTGTTTCACCCTCAGTGCGTCCACGTTTTTCGCCAACGCGTTCACCTTCTGCATATGCTTCTTGTCGTTCAATCTCTTTTTCTTCCCATTTTTGCATGTATTTAATCTCCATTTCTTTGCTGGATTTAAGCTTGGTGATACGTTCATGCATCTGATGAATCCGTTTACTTTCACACTTTTTTGCCACAGTATCTGTTGATTTTTCCATATACTCCAAAAGTTCGATTAACTCTGGATTGACGAATTCTGGATGTTTTCCATGACTGTTCAGAAAAATTCTGGTTGCGCCATCCTCTAGTTCTAACTCTGAAATTTCTTCACATTTCATTCGAAACGTGTACTGATATAATTCATAACCGAATAAATCAAATGGCATAATCATTATGATGATAACGGTATTTAATGCGTTAAAGTCAATACTTCCAGGTGGTAGTAAATTGGAATCGATGAGTCCTTGATATAATCTACTTCTCTTAGGCAGATTTTTGGTATTCTGTTTTTGAGGTTCTGTGTCATATACAACATCATCTTCATCAATTGCATAAACATCGAGTCTTATCTGGCGATTTTCTTTAGAATTTCTGAACTCTTTTTCTGTTTGTGGCGGGTATTTTAGATGTGTGTCCTGTCCAAGGACAATATCAAGAAGTGTCTTCATATTATCCTTGTCTTCCATTGCCTCATCAAATAAGAACTTATCCATTAGGTTTAAATCTTTGAGTGTTCTTTTGTCTTTTGTCACTATAGCTTCTCCTTTCCTTTACAGATAAACTTCTTGTTTGCAAGAAAATGCTATAGCTTCTATCCTAAGATTAACATATACTTTCAGCAGATTCCAGTGTATAAAGAGGATTTTTTCATTTTCTCAAACAGTATTTATCCGTTTACGTATCATCACTTTTGGGAATTACTGCCGATCTATCATGGCTCCGAAAAATAGATGAAATGAATTTAGATACTTTGTACAGATGACTAGATGTATCATCTGTGTGCAGCTAGCATAACATAAGCAAAAGATAAACTCAAGAAATATTTTGTGATACTAAAGGAGGCATCATGTATCAATAATACATAGTGCCCATCAAAGAGGATATTTTTAACAGTACATTAAGTCAATTCTTACTGTCGAATTGCCATCAATACTAACACGGGCATTCATTTTAATTACATTTTTGTACATTATAATAATTAGCTTTATCCGTATAGTTATATAGTATAATAAACGGAATTATACAATATACTGAATAGAAATTATAAATAAACACACAAATCAAGAAATAAACTGAATATTAACATAAAAATATAAAAATAAACAGAGAAATATAAGACAAAATAAAATAAAAAAAGTTGTTGACAGACAATAATGAACGTGATATTGTATGCTTGTACAAAATAATAGACAAAAACAAAGAGCAAAGGTGCTTACATTTCGTAGTAGCTTTGCTCTTTTTGTTTTTGTTTATTATAAAAATTTTTCAGCGCGCGATGTATTTGACAATTAGTTGAGATTAAGGCAACTGTGAAACAGCTGCAGATTCAGGAGGATTTGACAATGAGATTAAAAGACACAGGATTAACAGCACAGGATATCAAAGACAAAGTAAGCAAATACATGATCGAGACTTATGAGCGTTTCGATTTTCTTGCAGAGACAGCCGAGGGGATGTATCTCTATGATGAGAATGGAACACCATATCTTGACTTTTATGCAGGAATCGCAGTAAACAATGCGGGAAACAGAAACCCGAAGGTTGTAGCAGCAGTCAAAGACCAGGTGGACGATATAATGCACACATTTAACTATCCATATACCATTCCACAGGCGCTGCTTGCTGAAAAAGTATGTAAGACACTTGGAATGGACAAGATCTTTTATCAGAACTCAGGAACAGAGGCCAACGAGGCAATGATCAAGATGGCGCGTAAATATGGTATTGAGAAATATGGCCCAAACAGATATCACATCGTTACAGCAAAGGATGGTTTCCATGGAAGAACATTTGGAGCAATGTCAGCAACAGGTCAGCCGGGAAATGGATGTCAGGTTGGATTCGGACCTATGACTTACGGATTCTCTTATGCACCATATAATGACCTGAAAGCATTCAAGGATGCATGCACAGAGAATACGATTGCAATTATGATCGAGCCTGTACAGGGCGAAGGCGGAGTTCATCCGGCAACACAGGAATTTATGAAAGGACTTCGTGAATTCTGTGATGAGAAGGGAATGCTCTTACTTCTGGATGAGGTACAGACAGGATGGTGTAGAACCGGAGCAGTTATGTCTTATATGAACTACGGAGTAAAACCAGATATCGTATCTATGGCGAAAGGTCTTGGTGGCGGAATGCCAATCGGAGCAATCTGTGCAACAGAGGAAGTATCCAAAGCATTTACAGCCGGATCACATGGAACAACATTTGGAGGACATCCGATTAGCTGTGCAGCAGCACTTGCAGAGGTTGGAGAACTTCTTGACAGAGACCTTGCAGGAAATGCAAAGAAGGTCGGAGATTATTTTGCAGCGAAATTAGAGAAGTTGCCACATGTAAAAGAGGTAAGACATCAGGGACTTCTGGTTGGTGTTGAGTTTGATGATACAATCTCAGGAGTTGATGTAAAACATGGATGCTTTGACAGAAAACTTCTTATCACAGCAATCGGAGCACATATTATCCGTATGGTTCCACCACTGATCGTCAGTGAAGAAGAGTGTGATAAGGCAGTTGAGATTATCGAAGAGGCTGTAAAAGCATTATCATAAAAAGAGAAGAAGTATAGAAGACAAGGGCGTCACGAGAATGATCGTGCGCCCTTTTTCTTCGTGGTTTCTAGAATCGTTGAGACGATAATGAAATGCTGTTCACTCTCGTGTAAATCAGAAAAATCATTCAGATGATTTGTATGGGAGTAAGCAGCAGAAATAGAAGAGAGGGTGAATGATATGGCACATCTAGTTATTACAATCGGATGCGAATACGGTGCAAAGGGAAACCAGATTGGCCGGAAAGTCGCAGAAGATCTAGGAATTAAATTTTATGATCGAGACACAGTGGATCAGATCATAAAAGAAGTCGGAATACCGAAAGAGATTATGGAGAAAGTTGAGGAAGGTGTTACAATCGCAGGAAAAGGAGCGGAAGGAGATGTTCGTGGTTCTTTTTCAAAATATGCAGATCTGACAGATCGTGCGATGCATGTTCAGAAAACGATTATACGAAAACTTTCGGACAGAGAATCTTGTGTGATCATCGGGCGATCAGCAGATTACATTTTGAAGGAACATCAGCCAATTCTCAGAGTATTTATTTATTCTCCAAATGAAGTGAGGATTCATAACGTAATGAAGAGTCACAATCTTTCAGCAGACGATGCAAAGCTTCTTATCATAGAAAAGGATAAGAGGTACCATAAACGTCACCTGGCACTGACCGGAAGCAACCGTGGTGACCGTCATAACCGTGACATGCTGATTGATAGTAGTCTTCTGGGAGTAGATGGAACCGCAGAGTTGATTGAAGATGTAGCAAAAAAGATAATGAACAAGTAGGAGGGAACAGGTTATGACACAGAAAAAATCAGAGTTTAACAAAGTATTGAATGCCTGGGACATCCTTGTAATCGCCTTTGGCGCTATGATTGGATGGGGCTGGGTTGTATCAACAGGTGGTTGGATTGAAAAAGGCGGAGTTATCGGAGCTGCACTTGGTTTTGCAATCGGTGGTATCATGATCTTCTTCGTGGGTCTGACATACGCAGAGCTGACAGCAGCAATGCCACAGTGTGGTGGAGAGCATGTATTTAGTTACCGGGCAATGGGGTCAACGGGATCTTTTATCTGTACATGGATGATCGTACTTGGATATGTCAGTGTAGCATGTTTTGAAGCTTGTGCATTTCCAACGATCATTACTTATCTTTGGCCGGGATTTTTAAAAGGTTATATGTATACAGTTGCAGGATTTGATATCTATGCATCCTGGCTGATCACGGCGATCGTAATCGCATTTTTGATTATGTTGATCAATATTATCGGTGCAAAGACAGCGGCTATTCTGCAGACAGTTCTGACTTGTATCATCGGTGGTGCAGGAATCTTACTGATCGTTGCATCGGTGATCAATGGAACAGTTGACAATCTGGATGGACAGATATTTGCAGGAACTACAACAGGTGTGAATATCAAAGCAATCATCGGAGTTGCGGCAATGTCACCGTTTTACTTCATTGGATTTGATGTTATCCCGCAGGCGGCAGAGGAAATCAATGTTCCACCGAAAAAGATTGGAAATATCTTGATTTTATCTGTAGTGCTTGCAGTTATCTTTTATGCATTTGTTATTATAGCAGTTGGATTTGTTATGAATCCTGGAGACATTATCGCGTCACAGGAAGCAACAGGACTTGTAACGGCAGATGCGATGGCAGCGGCATTTAACACGAAAATCATGGCAAAGGTTATTATTGTTGGAGGAATGTGTGGAATCGTTACATCCTGGAACTCCTTCTTACTTGGTGGTTCCCGTGCAATGTATTCCATGGCAGAGTCTTACATGATTCCAAAATTCTTTGCAAAATTACATCCGAAGCACAAAACTCCTGTAAATGCTTTGATCCTGATCGGTATTCTGACAATGCTTGCTCCGTTCGCAGGAAGAAAGATGCTTGTATGGATCAGTGATGCCGGTAACTTCGGATGCTGTTTCGCTTACTGCATGGTTGCTCTGTCTTTTATGATCCTGAGAAAGAAAGAGCCGGATATGCCGAGACCGTATAAGGTTCCATGCTATAAATTTTTCGGAACTATGGCAGTTATCATGTCAGGATTTATGGTTGCAATGTACTGTATTCCGGGAAGCGGTGGAAACCTGATCCTTCAGGAGTGGCTGATGGTACTTGGATGGTCAGCACTTGGTGTTGTGTTCTATGTTGTATGTAAAGTGAAATACAAAGAGTCCTTTGGTACACTTGTTGAGATCATCTCTGATGAGGATGCAGCAACTCTGATGCCGGAGGCAGATGAAGAAGAGCTTGATAAAGTGATCGATGCAGCCATTGATCGTGTATTGATGCAGAAAAGTGATTTGATTGGAGGCACAGTTTAATAATGAATGAATTTAGTTTTTCAGTTCCACAGAATATTACAGTAGGAAAGGGAAGCCTTGCAAAGCTTCCCGAGATTGCTAAGAAGTCAGGCGGCTCACATGCATTTCTTATGTCCGGACCGCATCTGGCGAAGATGGGGCTTGTGGAGAAGGCGGCAAATTCTTTGAAATCTGCAGGGATTTCCGTTGATACATTTACAGATATAGAAGGAAATCCTTCTGTTGAGACAGTGGATAAGGCAACAGCAGCATTCAAAGAAGCAGGCGCAGATTTTATCGTTGCATTTGGAGGAGGTTCTCCGATGGATGTGGCAAAAGCAGTCGGTGTTACTGCGAAATATGGCGGAAGCATTACGGAATATGAAGGTGCCCACAAAGTTCCGGGACCGATCATTCCGTTGATCGCGATACCAACAACAGCAGGAACAGGTTCTGAGGTAACCGCATTTTCAGTTATTACAGATCACAGCAGAGACTATAAATTGACGGTATTCAGTTATGAGATTCTTCCGGCATATGCAATCCTGGATGCAGAGCTTTTGACAACAGCTCCGGCAAGCGTTGCAGCAGCATGTGGAATAGATGCATTTATCCATGCGGAAGAAGCATACATTTCTACTGCGGCATCACCGTTTTCGGATGCGATGGCAGAGAAAGCCATGAGTCTGATCGGTAAAAACATTCGTCGTTTCGTTGCAAACCGTGGAGATATCGAAGCAGCAGAGTCAATGCTTGTCGGTTCACTTTTCGCAGGAATTGCCTTTTCCTTTGCAAGACTTGGAAATGTACATGCAATGAGCCATCCGGTCAGTGCATTCTTTGATGTACCGCATGGAGTGGCAAATGCAGTATTGCTTCCGGTAATCGCAGAGTATAATGCACTGGCTGATCATGGAAGATATCTGACAATCTATAATGATATCAGTCCGATTCCGGCTTACGCAGAAGAGTTTGAACCAATGATGCTGGTAGATGCAATCCGTGAGTTATGTGGGGAGATTGGAATTCCGGCGAATCTGACAGAAGCGATTAATAATGCAAGCAAGACAGGACCGGTGAGTACAGAAGAGATTGAGAACAAGATTGAAGCAATGGCAGTGGATGCCATGAAGAGTGGAAACATTGCAGTGAATCCGAGGTCTTCCAGACAGTGTGACATTGAAATGTTGTACAGAAAAGCGTTGTAAGGATGAAGTAGATGGACTATTTATCACATAATGTATCAGAAAACTTGAAGAAAATTCGTAAAGCAAAGGGAATGAGTCTGGAATTTGAGACAGACCAGCCACATGTGTACCGGAACCAGGGAACAGAAAAGGTATGTTGTGTGTGCTTCTTCCTGGATTATACGAGAATAATATAAAAAAGAGATTTTAAATATAAAAAACAGGTGGTAGAATAAACACAGAACTATTCTATCACCTGTTTTACGTTACGAAAGAGAGGAAGAGAAACATGTATCAGGCAGCAA
>OGDF01007587.1_pt1 | contig 10066 bp, 11 predicted proteins | sample 1570141 | NCBI WGS metagenome assembly OGDF01 (sample SAMEA4370581, study PRJEB24528) | human gut metagenome | reverse complement strand
ATGAGCACGGCTGGGATGACAACGGCGTATTCAACTTCGAGGGTGGATGCTATGCAAAAGTTATCAACCTTGACAAAGAGTCTGAGCCAGATATCTACAATGCAATCAAACGTGACGCTCTGCTTGAGAACGTTACTCTGGATGCAGAAGGCAAAATTGATTTCGCTGACAAGAGCGTAACAGAGAATACACGTGTATCTTATCCGATCAACCATATCGAAAACATTGTTCGTCCGGTTTCTTCCGCACCGGCAGCTAAGAATGTAATCTTCCTGTCCGCAGATGCATTTGGTGTACTTCCGCCGGTATCTGTTCTGACACCGGAGCAGACACAGTATTACTTCCTGTCTGGATTTACAGCAAAATTAGCCGGTACAGAGCGTGGAATCACTGAGCCGACACCTACATTCTCCGCATGCTTCGGACAGGCTTTCCTTGAGCTTCATCCGACAAAATATGCAGAAGAACTTGTTAAGAAAATGGAGAAGAGCGGAGCAAAAGCTTACCTTGTAAATACAGGATGGAACGGAACAGGAAAACGTATTTCTATCAAAGATACACGTGGAATTATCGACGCTATCTTAAATGGTGATATCAAAAATGCTCCGACAAAGACAATTCCATACTTCAACTTTGAAGTACCGACAGAGCTTCCGGGCGTAGATCCGGCAATCCTTGATCCGCGTGATACTTACGCAGATGCTTCTGAGTGGGAAGCAAAAGCCAAAGATCTGGCAGACAGATTTGTTAAGAACTTCGCAAAATACGAAGGAAACGAAGCTGGTAAAGCGCTTGTTTCTGCAGGTCCTCAGGCATAAGATTTATATAAAAGCAAAAGTTGGATTTTTAAATATTTGAATATTTGATTTTTCGAGATGTGGAAAATTCGCATAACAGTGGATTTCCACATCTTTTTTGTTGTCTCTAAGTTTTCTTATTAAACGGTTATGTACACCATTTTTTATATAAGAAACCCCTGCAAATTTTCAAAATTTCCAGAAACAGACTTTTTTCATGGAAGAAAAGGGCGAAATATGTTAAAATTAGAGAGTATATATTTGAACGCAGGCCGCAAAGCGACTGCGTTCATGAGCAAGTAGTGAAAGCGGATTGCTTAAGTCTGCTTTATATGGAGGAAAAATATTTTGATTTCATTTGCAAGTGATTATGTAGCCGGAGCACATCCGGAAATTATAAAGAGATTAGCAGAGACAAATATGGAAAATTTGTCCGGGTATGGGACAGATCTATACTGTGCACAGGCAGCGGAGAAGATCAGACAGTATTGTCATTGCCCGGATGCAGAGGTTTATTTTCTGGTTGGTGGAACACAGACCAATCAGATTGTAATCAGCACGATGTTACAACCGTATGAAGGTGTAATTGCGGCAGATTCAGGACACGTCAATGTACATGAAGCAGGTGCGATTGAGTACACAGGGCATAAGGTTTTATCGCTTGCAGGTGCGGATGGTAAAATTGCTGCAGCGGATCTGGACAACTATGTGGCGCGATTTTATGCGGATGACAGTTATGAACATATGGTGTTTCCGGGAATGGTTTATATTTCATTTCCGACAGAGTATGGAACATTATATTCGAAAAAGGAACTTCAGGATATTTATGAAGTATGTCAGAAAAGAGATCTTCCGTTATTTATTGATGGTGCAAGGCTTGGTTATGGACTTGCCAGCAGTGAAAATGATGTAACACTGGAAGTATTGACACAGTTGTGCGATATTTTTTATATTGGCGGTACAAAAGTTGGTGCTTTGTGTGGAGAAGCAGTTGTATTTACCAATCACCATGCACCGAAGCATTTCGTGACACAGATCAAACAGCATGGTGCCTTACTGGCAAAGGGACGTCTGCTTGGAATTCAATTTGATACGCTTTTTACAGATGATCTGTACTTTAAAATCAGTGAGCATGCGATCCGTATGGCGGCGAAATTAAAACAGCTATTTGCAGAAAAAGGCTATCGTTTTTACTTGGATTCTCCGACGAATCAGCAGTTTATTATTCTGGAAAATGAGAAGTTACAGGAACTGAGCGCAAAAGTAGATTTCAGCATCTGGGAAAAACAGGATGAAAAACATACGGTTGTTCGTTTTGCAACAAGTTGGTCTACACAGGAAGCAGATATTGAGTATCTTTCAACGTTATTATAAAAGCAGATTTTAGAAGAAATAAGAAATATATCTGTAGTGGTGGTGGCGTGAAAAACGTATCCTTCACTGACAGAAAGAGCAAGGCACAGCAAAAAAATTGACTGTGAGTTGAAATAAGGAGCATTTATGGAAAAAAGAGAATCATTTCAATCAAGATGGGGCTTTATTTTAGCCTGTATTGGTTCAGCTGTGGGGATGGGTAATATATGGATGTTTCCGACTCGTGTGTCTCTGTATGGAGGTGGAGCATTTTTAATCCCATATATTATTTTTGTGGTGTTGATCGGATCTACCGGTGTCATCGGAGAGATGAGTTTCGGGCGGGGAACCAGGTCTGGTCCGATCGATGCATTTGGAACTGCCTGTGAGCGGCATGGAAAAAGAAAAATCGGAGAAGCACTTGGTATGATACCGGTGGTTGGTTCCATGGCAATGGCCATCGGCTACACCGTTGTTATGGGATGGATTTTAAAATATGCCATAGGTGCTTTTACCGGAACGACGCTTGCGCCGGAGCATGTGGATGATTTTGCGGATAAATTTGGCAGCATGGCATCTGCGTTTGGAAATAATAGATGGCAGGTTTTAATCTTGTGCATTACCATGGCAATTTTGATGTTTGGCGTTGGAAATGGAATTGAAACGGCAAATAAGATCATGATGCCGATTTTCTTCTTTTTGTTTGTTGGACTTGGCATATATATCGCATTTCAACCGGGGGCGGCAGCGGGTTACCATTATATTTTTCGTATTGATCCGGTGGCATTAGCAGATCCAAAAACTTGGATTTTTGCATTGGGACAGGCGTTTTTCTCACTGTCAGTAGCTGGGAACGGAACGTTAATTTACGGTTCTTATCTGCCAGATCATGAAAATATTCCGGCAGCGGCCGGTCGTGTGGCATTTTTTGACACGTTGGCAGCGATGCTGGCGGCATTGGTAATTATTCCGGCGATGGCAACGACCGGAGCCAGATTGAATCAGGGTGGACCGGGACTTTTGTTTATCTATCTGCCAAATCTGATCAAGTCCATGCCGGGTGGCAGGCTGATCATCATTATTTTCTTTGTGGCAGTATTATTTGGTGGTCTGACATCACTGATCAATTTGTATGAAGCGCCGATTGCAACGGTTCAGGAGAAACTGCATGTTGGAAGAAGAGCAGCCTGTATGATTATCGGAGCGATTGGCTTGGGTGTTTCACTTTTAATCCAGGAATCGTATCCGGTTGGATGGATGTGCTTTCAATCTATATCTGCCCGCTGGGAGCAGGACTGGCAGCGATTATGTTTTTCTGGGTATGTGGTAAAAAATACGTGGAGGCACAGGTCAACAAAGGAAGAACAAAGCTGTTTACAAAATGGTATTATCCGATTTGCAAATATTTGTATGTGGCAGTTTGTTTTATTGTGCTGATTCTTGGAATTGCATTAGGAGGTATTGGATAATATGAATGAAATAATAAAAAGCATATATGAGAGAAAATCTGTGCGTGCCTATGAGGATAGATCAATTCCGGAAGAAATGAAACAGGTAATTCTGGAAGCGGCAGCGCAGGCTCCGACCGCAGGTTGTCAGCAGTTGTATACCATACTGGATATTACAGATCAGAAGGTGAAAGAAGCACTGGTGGATACCTGCGATCATCAGCCTTTTATTGCAAAAGCACCATTGGTTTTGATATTTTGTGCGGATTGTAAAAAATGGTATGACGCATTTTGGGAAGCTGGAAGTGAACCGCGCAAACCGGATGTGGGGGATCTGATGCTGGCGGTATCAGATGCTGTGATCGCAGCGCAGAATGCTGTTGTGGCGGCAGAAAGTTTTGGAATTGGTTCCTGCTATATCGGAGATATTATGGAAAATTATGAGGAGCAGCGCAGATTACTACAGCTTCCGGATTATGTGTTTCCGGCGGCAATGCTTGTGTTTGGATGGCCAACCGAACAACAGATGCAGCGACCGAAACCACAGCGTGTAGATCAGAAGTATATTGTACATGAGAATACTTATCGAAACATGGATGGAAATGAATTGAGAGATATGTTTGCGGGCACTGCAATAACAGCTCTTTTGAAGATTGGATGATGGCATTTTGTAAGCGTAAATACAATTCTGATTTTTCAAAAGAAATGTCACGTTCTGTACATAAATATCTGGAACAGTATGCAGAGGGGGAAGAATAGAATTGATTCAATCAGTGGCAGTATTAGGTGCAGGAGCCGTTGGTTCTTATGTGATCTGGGGCTTATCGTCACGAGATGATATCCGTCTTGGAGTGATCGCAGAGGGAGAACGTGCGGTGCGTCTGAAAAAAGATGGATGTGTAATTAATGATACGGTATATCATCCGGAAGTGTGGGCACCGCAGGAAGCGCACGATGTAGATTTGCTGATCGTGTGTCTGAAATATGGTTCTTTGCAGGGAGCGTTGGACAGTATAAAAGAAATCGTTGGAGAACATACCACCGTTATGAGCTTGATGAATGGCGTAGACAGTGAAGAAATCATTGGCGAAAAAGTGGGAGAATCCCATGTATTATATTCCCTGATCAAAGTAGCCTCTCATAAAGAAGAGACTGGTTACTATTTTGATCCGGAAACAACGATTGGTATCTTTTTCGGAGAGTTACAGGCACCGCATGACAGTGATCGTGTGCGGGCAATTGAGAATTTATTTCAGGATACCGGAATTCATTATTTTTCGACTGAATATATTCTGGCAGAATTGTGGAGCAAGTTCCGTTTGAATGTATGCAACAATCTACCACAGGCGATTTTAGGAGCAGGTGTGGGTTGTTATCATGACAGCGTACATATGAAAGCAAACAGATATGGTTTGGGAAAGGAACTGGAAGCCATTGCATTGGCAAAAGGTATTGATCTGACAAAAGCGGGATCTGCTTCTGTACACGGAAGTCCGGTGCCGCCTTCGGCACGTTATTCCACGTTACAGGATCTGGATGCGGGACGACATACGGAAATTGATATGTTTTCCGGTGCACTGATCCGCATGGGAAAGGAACTTGAAATCCCGACACCATATAACGAATATACTTACCATATGATTAAGGCATTGGAAGAAAAAAACGATGGTAAGTTTGACTATACAGGAAAAAATAAAGAACGTACCTGTTCGAAATAAAATGTTTTGAATGCAGATGGGGACCATTCTTCACCGCCTTTTTCGCTGCCTCTTTGACCAATCAGTTTTGTCTGGCCAAGACCGAAAAGGTATTCCACATCATCCGGTTCCTGATACCAGAGCGCCAGTCTGAATCCCACGTTTTTAAAATAACCGCCATTTCCTGAAAATTCATACTGGACATGACCATCCCGCAGACGTCGTGCAATAATACTTGTATCTCCCATATAATATTCCCCCTGTTACTGTTCGATACTATAACGGTGTACCGTTATAGTACAATTCTTATCTGTTACATGTAGCTGCCAGATCCGTTACAGCCTTTGTAAATATTTTACAGGCACTTCTTTTGTCAGCCAGACACCATTGACCGATAAGTAAAATTTATAACCATCGCGACACATCTGTCCGGTCGCTACCTGAAAAATAACCTCTTTTCCATGTCTTTTTCCAACTTTTATTGCTGTATCAATATCTTTGGAGAGATGGACATACAATCGGCTCTTCGGAATTAGTCCCTGCTGTAGAATGGAATTTACATATTTTTTTCCAGTTCCGTGAAAGAGCAGTTCCGGCGGTTCCATCTCAGACAATTCCACGTCAACCGGAATGGAATGCCCTTGGTTGGCACGGATTAATGTCTTGTCGGGATTGAAAGAGTAACGCTGTTTATTGTCTGTACGCACAATTTCTTCTAATACATCCATATTAAATCCAGGGTTGTTTTTTACAATACCAGCAATCAGGTCATGGATGTTCGCCCATCCATGTTTATCTAAGGTAATGTCGATAGCCTCTGGTTTGTGCCGTAGAATGAGGCTTAGGTATCGGCTCAGATTTGTCAGGTTCATGGTAACACCTCCTGTTCTATAGTTATTTATTCAGTAGCCAGTCCGCAATATCGTGTATATCAACTACTTTCACAGTTTGCCACTTTCAAAACTTTAAAATTTTTTAATTTTCGAAACCGACATTTGAAAAAAAAGAGTAAAGAAAAAGATACAGTAACCAGCGCAAGCATTACTGATTATGTATCCTGTGTTTTCAACAAAAGAGCCAGATTTCTCTGACTCTTTCAAGCATATATCCGCAAATATATGCCCCAATTACGGTTATCATATCACATTGAAAAGAAATGTCAAATCTGCCGTTGGGTTGTCGCGTTGTGTGCGGATCCGGCAGCAGCAGTGGATATTATTCTTCGTTGGAATCCACATTACCGTCCCTTTTCTCATCATATTTATAAATTCCACCACCGTAATACCAACCATGGCTCTCTACAAAGTCAATGAAAGCATCGCAGAAAGCTTCTTCTGACACGTCATCCGGGATTTCTACACATCCGTTCAGTACAATTTCTTTACTCATATGTTACCTCCATTATTTCCTCTGTTTATGATAACATGGCGGTGAGAGGAGTGCATTAAACTAGTGGTTGAGCTATTTACTTGCGATTATTTTATCTGTTTAGTACAATAAGTGAAAAGACTGTGGAGTGTGAGTATATGGAAGAAAAAGATAGAGGTCGCGCATTTTTGTTTTCAAAATACTATGGTTTTATAGATAATGAGGATGAAGATGGGGATTATCAAATATATTCCGATGGTAGCGGATATTACCATGGTTCTGACGGAAGCGAAGCTCAGATATATTCTGACGGTAGCGGTTATTTTCATGGAGCTGATGGTAGTGAAGCTCAGATATATTCTGATGGAAGCGGATATTATTATGGAGCTGATGGAAGCGAAGGACATATATACTCAGATGGAACTGGACGCTTTCGCGGAGCGGATGGTAGTACGGGGCACCGTAACAGTGATGGAAGCGGATACTTCGAGGATGAATATGGAGATACCGTGAGATATGATTCTTATTCAGAGCGTGAAAATGAGTCTAATGCATCAGAGGAAAAGGATTTCGTATCGGGTATTACTGAGATATTGCTAGATGCAGCATTTAAGGCTGGCGCTGCGGCAATCAAAAATGGTGTTGCTAAAGCAAAAGAACAGGCGAGGCAGGAAGAAGCGGAACAGTTAGAAGCTCAGAGAATAGAAGAAGAAAGAAAACAAGAAAAATATGCGGAACAGGAAAAGAAAAAAGAACGCAGAAAAAAGCGTATAAAGGCGATGTTCTTAAATAAGAAGAAACTCGATTTTTCTTATTCCACAAATCAATTGGTTGGTAAAAATGTAAACTGGGTTGTGGAAAAATTGGAGGATGCTGGATTTAATAACTATAAACCAATTGCAATCAAAGATATTTACCCGGGAATTAATAAGTTTGTGGGTGAAGTAGAACAGGTTGTGGTAGATGGACAATCATGGGTGGAGGCCGGTGAGCCGGTACCGTATGATGCAGAAATTATCATAACTTTTCACACCAAGAAGGAATTTGCCTTCCCGTATTCAAAACGCATGATGCTAAATATGGGATACAAAACATTGGCAAATGAATTGGTAGATATAGGATTTACACAGATTTATGTATCGAGATTGGAGGATTTGAAAACCGGATTTTTCAAGAGAGAAAATGCCGTTTCAGATGTTGTTATTGATGGTATAGAGACAATTAGGAGTGGGATGATGCTTGAATACGACAGAAAAATCAGTATTCAATATCACGCTTTCCCAGGAAGGTAACAGAAGAAAATGGCAGAATTAGGAAAATTAGAATATTATTTACTGGCAATCAATGTCATTGGTGCATTGGTTTATCTGATTAATATGCTTTTGTACAGACATACTGCAAGAGGACAGATAGATGTGGTAGTGACGATTGTATCTTTACTTGGCGGTTCGGCTGGTATGCTGCTTATGATTTTACTTTTTGACAGGAAAGCGGAAAAGGAAAATATGATGTCGCGGGTGTTTATTATATGCATTTTCGTCATCCAAGTGATTGTGCTGTTGATTTTCAAAGGGCATCATGCAGAGCATTTTACGTTTGCATTTTGGAAGTTCTTTGCAGAACACCGGATATTGCTGATATATCTTGGAGTGATAAATCTTGTGACATTCATCGTATTTGCGATTGATAAGGCCAATGCCAGAGCAAATCGTTCCAGAATCAGAATTGTAACATTGTTGGGATTATCATTTGCCGGCGGATCTGTGGGCGGACTCATTTCTATGTATCTGTTCCGACACAAGACACAAAAGGATTACTTCACAGTTGGAATGCCGCTGATAATTGTAACGCAGATTGTGGTTTTGTTCTATGTAATGAATGCGGGATGGCATTCGTAGTGGTAATTATAGGATATTTTCGAGGACGTGTTTTATTGACCAAATTCACGTCAGAGAGTGGAATGAAAAGAGGATAAATAAGTGGGAAAGAGTTTATTGGATTGCATATTAGACAAAGTAGTAGATAAGACAATAGATGCCATGGGAGGTAAGGATGCTGTAAATGGGAAAGTAGGAGAGGCATATACAGCACGTGAGTTGAAATTGTTGAATCTATTAGGTAGAAAGGGAAAGGTGTTACGAAATGTATATATTCCAAAAAATAATAACGAGACATCGGAAGTAGATGTTTTGTTTATTACCCAAAAGGGAATTTTTGTGATTGAAAGCAAAAATTATTCTGGTTGGATATTTGGAGGCGAAAATCAATATAAATGGACAATGATGCTTCCGAATAAAGAAACATATTCTTTTTATAATCCGATAAAGCAGAATCAGACTCATATGAAATGGTTGAAAAATTATATTGGAGCAGATATTCCATTATTTTCGTTGATTGTATTTTCCGAACGATGTGAATTGAAAAAGGTGACGGTGGAAAATCCAGATATTCAAGTAATTAATAGAGACCGCACTTATGCGACCGTACGTGATATATGGAATAAAAAAGAAGATATATTGTCAAATGAAGAAGTGGAAGCAGTATATCAGAAACTAAAGAAACTAACCAAGGTAACGAAAGAAGAAAAAGAAATACACATTCAGGATATTAAAGAAAAATACGACGAAATCTCTGAAGATATTCCAATTACAGTTACTGACGAAAAAGCGAAAATCTGCCCACGTTGTGGAAGTATGTTGGTCTTGCGGACAGCGACGAAAGGCACAAATGACGGGAAACAATTTTGGGGATGTAGCGCATTTCCAAAGTGTAGATATGTAAAAAACGTTTAAATACGAACACTTGTTCAAATTCGATTTTTGTTGTATAATGCCTTCTTGACGAGGTGACGTATATATGGGAACAATAATTGATGCAACAGATTGGAAAGAACTGAAAAAACAACTGAGAACATTGGAGGGAAAGGCAGTTTTTCGAATGACAAGAGTAAATAGCTTCCACAATGGAATTTTTCACAGAATACTGCATGAAGTGCAGCCGCACAATCTGGTATTCTGGGACGGCGAGCAGCTGGTTTACTTGGATGTTCCGGAGGAAGAGGAGGATAAATTGACATTCTTTGAGAATGGATTCCGGTTTGCAAATTGCACCTATGAACTGGAAAAAGTAATGGAGTAAAAATAGAACTATGTCGAATAAATAGAATTATCCGACTACATGATAAGTAAATGTCTGGAACAGATCCGCGAAGAATGATAAAAAAGAAAGTCCTGTCAATGCGCAGGGCTTTATGCTATCTAGGGTAAAGGTTTAATTCAAAATTAATTGAACAAAAAACAAACAAATTTTCCGATTGTGATTTTGCTGCAAATGGGACATAATAATGGTAGAGAACAAAACTATACAGTTTTTTGCGGGACTGGTGCTTGTGTCAAGCCAGCTT
>OGDF01007584.1_pt1 | contig 10070 bp, 8 predicted proteins | sample 1570141 | NCBI WGS metagenome assembly OGDF01 (sample SAMEA4370581, study PRJEB24528) | human gut metagenome | reverse complement strand
CTCGCAGGGCGGGCTGGAAACCCTGACGGAGATACAGAAGCAGGAGCTGCTGCGCAATGCTGCCCTGATTGACCAGAAGAAAATCCGGGAGCAGTTACGGGCCCGGGAGGAGACCCTGAAAAATGATAATGCAGACGCAAGGGCATCAAATGACGCTGAGCTGCTGGGGTACGGGCAGGGTGAGCGGGTCCGTGAACGGATGCGGGAGCTGCAGCAGATTCGTGACGGCTACCGCCAGAAGGATGCGGACCTGCAGTCTCAGTATCAGACAGGGGATATCAGTGAGGATTTTTACAGACAGGCGCTGGCGCAGAATGCGCAGTATCTGAGTGAACGCCTTAAAGACCAGGAGGCTTTTTATGCCGAATCGGATGCGCAGCGTGCTGACTGGCAGAAAGGGCTGCAGGAAGGGCTAAGTAACTGGGTGGACAGCGCATCAGATTACGCTTCACAGGCAGCACAGCTTGCGACAGACGGTATCTCAGGGATGGTGAATAACATCACGGAGATGCTGAATGGAAATAAAGTGGAATGGCGCAGCTGGGCTGCATCAATCCTGCAGGAAATATCAAAAGTTCTTATGAATGCGGCCATTGTCAACGGCATTAAGATGGCGGCAAACAGTATGTCCGGTGCAGGAGGATTTTTCGGCAGTATAGGCAACTGGCTGGGTGGCGCGGTGGCAAATGCAAAAGGCGGCGTTTATACCTCGGCAAACCTGAGTGCATACAGTAACAGTATTGTGGACACGCCCACGTACTTTGCCTTTGCAAAAGGGGCAGGGCTGATGGGGGAGGCCGGACCTGAAGCCATCATGCCCCTGACCCGGGCAGCGGATGGTTCACTCGGCGTGCGTGCGGTGGGCAGTATGAACGGCAGTGCGGGTCTGGTGTATTCCCCGGTGTACCACATCGCCATTCAGAATGACGGCGCTAACGGGCAGATAGGGCCGGAAGCGGCGGGCACCCTTGTGCAACTGATTGACCAGCGGGTACAGGCGGTGATGTTATCCATGCGTCGTGACGGAGGAATGCTGAGTGGATGAGATTAAGACTCTTCACTGGTGTCCCCGGGAAGGGATGCAGGTGACGGAGAAACCGTCGGTGATGACGGTGAAGTTTGGCGACGGTTATCAGCAGCGTCGTCCGGCAGGACTGAATGCGCAACTGAAGACCTTTCAGGTGGTTTTTCGGGTGACAACGGATGCTGAGCGGGAGGCACTGTCCGCGTTTCTGTCATGGCATGGTGGTTACCGGGCTTTTTTGTGGAAGCCCCCGAAACATAACCGGACGGTCAGGGTGGTGTGCCGGGAGTGGAGTATTACGGATAACGCCCGGTACAGTGATTTCAGTTGCACGATAGAGCAGGTAGTTAGATGAGAATTATCCTATAAATCATTCTTTAGTGTTTAGTTGTTAATTATTTTTAATCTGTCTTGTCAGAAAGTGCGAAATCGATCTTGCATTTACATTTTGTTACATAATATAAATTGAACTAAGAATTTGTATTAAAATATTTTAATTTTTGTTCATGACATCTGAATGCATGAATAGTTCAGTTTAAATAAGGATTAAATCATGAAAAAAATGACAGTGGCACTTTCTGCTGTAGCAGTGGCAGTGATGTTTGCTGCGGGGGCGCAGGCAGCAGAAGTTTATAATAAAGATGGTAATAAACTGGATCTTTACGGGCGTGCAACCGCTCTGCATTACTTCTCGGATGATAAAGGTAATGACGGAGACCAGACTTATGCTCGTCTCGGCTTTAAAGGCGAAACGCAGATTAATGATCAACTGACCGGATTTGGTCAGTGGGAATACCAGTTCTCTGGTAATAAAACGGAATCTGAAGGTTCCGCGGGAAATAAAACCCGTCTGGCATTTGCAGGTCTGAGATTTGCAGATGTTGGTACCATTGATTACGGACGTAACTATGGTATTGCTTACGATGTCGGATCATATACTGACCGATAACTTTATGACGGCCCGAACTTCCGGTGTCCTGACTTACCGTAATACAGACTTCTTCGGACTGGTTGATGGTCTGAATTTTGCGGCGCAGTATCAGGGCAAAAATGAGCGTGATGACCTTCAGAAGGCTAATGGCGACGGGTATGGTTTCTCGGCCAGCTATGAGTTTGATGGTTTTGGTTTTGTCGCTGCGTATACCAAGTCAGATCGTACTGATAAGCAGGTTCAGGGGTTGAATGGTACTGCAGATGTTCTTGATCCTGCATCAGGTAAAAAGGTTGGAGAAAAAGCAGTTGACTCAGGTAGTGTGGCAAAAGGTAAACATGCTGAATTCTGGGGAACTGGTCTTAAATATGATGCCAATAACCTGTATCTGGCAGCAGTGTATTCTGAAACCCAGAATATGACGACCTTTGGTGATCAAGGTGTTGCGGATAAAGCTCAGAATATCGAAGCCGTTGTTCAGTATCAGTTTGATTTTGGTCTGCGCCCGTCCCTTGCCTACCTTCAGTCCCGCGGACAGGATGTTATGGTTGGTGGTGTGAACCATGGCGATCAGGATCTGGTTAAATATATTGATGTCGGTGCGACTTATTACTTTAACAAGAATATGTCCACCTATGTTGATTATAAAATTAACCTGATTGATGAAAGTGAATTTACCCGGAAAGCCGGTGTTGCGACAGATAATATCGTTGCTGTGGGTATGACTTATCAGTTCTGATTATTGCTGATAAGTTAATAAATACGGGCCGTCTGCCCTTACAGGCGGCCTGTATCAATGAAAACACAGTTTTCATTGGTCACTGCGATCAGCAATTGCCATCTGGCATGTGCTGATTTAACTTTCTGTTATTACCTTTATTGGTTTTATTTTAAATTGGACTTTTATTGTTCGGGGCGCGTCTGCGCCCCTTTTTTATGGGCGGATATATGCAGGATATTCACGAAGAAAGCCTGAACGAGTCGGTTAAGTCAGAGCAGTCACCGCGGGTGGTGCTCTGGGAAATCGACCTGACGGTGCAGGGCGGTGAGCGGTATTTTTTCTGCAATGAGCTGAATGAAAAAGGGGAGCCGGTGACCTGGCAGGGGCGTGAATATCAGGCGTACCCGATTGAGGGCAGCGGCTTTGAGATGAACGGAAAGGGCAGCAGTGCCCGCCCGTCGCTGACAGTGTCCAATCTTTTCGGGCTGGTCACCGGGATGGCGGAGGATTTGCAGAGCCTGGTGGGTGCCACGGTGGTCCGCCGCCGGGTGTATGCGCGTTTTCTTGATGCGGTGAACTTTGTGGCGGGGAATCCGGAGGCAGACCCGGAGCAGGAGCTGACGGACCGGTGGGTGGTGGAGCAGATGTCATCGCTGACGGCCATGACGGCTTCGTTTGTGCTGGCGACACCGACGGAGACGGACGGGGCGCTGTTTCCCGGTCGCATCATGCTGGCGAACACCTGTATGTGGGATTACCGGGGCGATGAGTGCGGGTATAACGGTCCGGCAGTGGCGGATGAGTTCGACAACCCTACCACGGATATCCGGAAGGACAGATGCAGTAAATGCATGCGCGGGTGTGAGATGCGCGGCATGGCGGTCAATTTTGGCGGTTTCCTTTCCATCAATAAACTTTCGCAGTAAATCCCGGTTTATGACACAGACTGAATCAGCGATTCTGGTGCATGCCCGGCGGTGTGCGCCAGCGGAGTCGTGCGGCTTCGTGATAAGCACCCCGGAGGGCGAACGGTACCAGTCCTGCGTGAATATCTCCGCAGAGCCGGAGGCGTATTTTCGTATTGCGCCGGAAGACTGGCTGCAGGCACAGATGCAGGGGGAGATTGTGGCGCTGGTCCACAGTCATCCCGGTGGTCTGCCCTGGCTGAGCGAGGCGGACCGGCGGCTGCAGATAAAGAGTGCCCTGCCCTGGTGGCTGGTCTGCCGGGGTGAAATTCACCGGTTCCGCTGTGTGCCGCACCTGACCGGACGGCGCTTTGAACACGGTGTGACGGACTGTTACACCCTGTTCCGGGATGCATACCATCTGGCGGGGATAACGCTGCCGGATTTTGTGCGTGAGGATGACTGGTGGCGCAACGGTCAGAACCTGTACCTGGACAACCTGGCAGACAACGGCTTTTACCGGGTGTCTCCGTCCTGTGCACAGGCGGGCGATATCCTGCTGTGCTGCTTTGGTTCATCGGTGCCGAATCATGCCGCCATTTACTGTGGCAACGGTGAACTGCTTCACCATATACCTGAACAACTGAGTAAACGGGAGAGGTATTCAGAGAAATGGCAACGACGAACGCATTCTGTCTGGCGTCACCGCCACTGGTCCGCATCTGCCTTCACGGGGATTTACAACGATTTGGTCGCCGCATCAGCCTGTATGTGAACACGGCAGCGGAGGCCATCCGTGCCCTGTCGCTGCAGGTGCCGGGATTCCGCGGTCAGATGAACGAAGGCTGGTATCAGATACGTATTGCCGGTGAGGATACCGCACCGGAGGCGGTGTACGCCCGTCTTCACGAACAACTGGGTGAGGGAGCGGTCATCCACATTGTGCCGCGACTGGCCGGAGCCGGGGGAAATGGTGTTTTTCAGGTGGTGCTGGGGGTTGCAGCGATTGTCGGGTCATTTTTCACTGGTGGTGCAACACTGGCGGCATGGGGCGCAGCCCTGAGTGCCGGAGGGCTGACTGCCACCACGATGCTGTTCTCACTGGGTGCCAGCATGATACTGGGTGGTGTGGCTCAGATGCTGGCCCCGAAGGCAAAGACGCCGGAGTATAAAAGTACGGATAACGGTAAACAGAACACGTATTTTTCGTCACTGGACAACATGATTGCCCAGGGTAACCCGATGCCGGTGCCTTACGGTGAAATGCTGGTTGGTTCACGACGGATATCCCAGGATATCAGCACCCGTGATGAGGGCGGAGACGGGAAAGTGGTGGTTATCGGACGGGGATAAAAATAAAAAAATCCCGCAGAGTTAGCGGAGCTGCGGGAAGAGATACGAAGATTAACTGTAAGGAGTTATTATTATGTCACAGCAAAAAAAACGGTAACGCAGAGAAATTATAAGCGCCACTGGGATTTTGTGAAAATGTGAAGAATTTCAGAAATTTTTTGCTGCAGAGGTGCAGGGAGCTTGCCGGGTATCTGTGGCAGAAGACAGAAAACATCATGCCGGGGTTAAGGGATAAAAAAATCCCGCAGAGTCCGGAGACTGCGGGACAGAACCGATGAAGATTAACGTTCAAGGAGTTTTGTTTTTATTGACCCGAAAAAACTGTAACGCCCCGGAATGATATCTGCCACGGGAACGTACAGAAAATGTGAAGAAATTCAGACTTTTTCTGTCGCAGGTTTACAGAACGGATGACCGCCAGGGTACCAGTGGCGTAAATGAGCAGGATGTTGTGGTGTGGCTGAAGCAAAAAAATCTCCCGTAATATCGCCGGATACTGACGGGAGACGAATAGTCACCTTAAGGAGGTCTGATAATTATTGCTTTTATTGAGCAAAAAAACTGTAACGCTGCGTCATTATAGTGGCTACAGGCAATTGCCGGAAATGTGAAGAATTTCAGAAATTTTATTCCGTCATGACACAGGCACCCTCCGGGGTGCCTGTCGTTTTCTGGCATAAACAGATTCAGACATCAGACAGGAGAGGGGGACAGAGTGGGTAAAGGGGGCGGCAAGGGGCACACACCGAGTGAGGCGAAGGACAATCTCAAATCCACGCAGATGATGAGCGTGATTGATGCCATTGGTGAGGGACCGGTGGAAGGTCCGGTGAAGGGACTGCAGAGTATTCTGGTGAACAAAACCCCGCTGACGGACACGGACGGTAATCCCGTGATACACGGTGTGACCGCCGTCTGGCGTGCCGGGGAGCAGGAGCAGACACCGCCGGAAGGCTTTGAGTCCTCCGGGGCAGAAACCGCACTGGGCGTGGAGGTGACGAAGGCAAAGCCGGTGACGCGCACCATCACGTCAGCGAACATTGACCGTCTGCGGGTCACCTTCGGGGTACAGTCACTGGTGGAGACCACCTCAAAGGGTGACCGTAATCCCTCTTCTGTCCGCCTGCTGATTCAGCTTGAGCGTAACGGGCACTGGGTGACGGAGAAGGATGTCACCATTAACGGCAAGACCACCTCGCAGTACCTGACGTCGGTGATTCTGAATAATCTCCCTGAGCGCCCCTTTAACATCCGGATGGTCAGGGTGACGGCGGACAGCACCACGGACCAGCTGCAGAACAGAACGCTGTGGTCGTCATACACCGAAATCATCGATGTGAAACAGTGCTACCCGAACACGGCGATTGTGGGGCTGCAGGTGGATGCGGAGCAGTTTGGTGGCCAGCAGCTGACGGTGAACTACCATATCCGTGGTCGCATCATTCAGGTGCCGTCAAACTATGACCCGGAAAAACGCACCTACAGCGGTATCTGGGACGGGAGTCTGAAACCGGCATACAGCAATAACCCGGCCTGGTGCCTGTGGGACATGCTGACCCACCCGCGCTACGGCATGGGAAAACGCCTGGGGGCCCCGGACGTGGACAAGTGGGCACTGTATGCCATCGGGCAGTACTGTGACCAGACGGTCCCGGATGGTTTCGGGGGAACAGAGCCGCGGATGACTTTCAATGCGTACCTGTCACAGCAGCGTAAGGTGTGGGATGTCCTGGGGGATTTCTGCTCGGCGATGCGCTGTATGCCGGTATGGAACGGCCAGACGCTGACGTTCGTTCAGGACCGTCCGTCGGATGTGGTGTGGCCGTACACCAACAGCGATGTGGTGGTGGATGATAACGGCGTGGGGTTCCGCTACAGCTTCAGTGCCCTGAAGGACCGGCACACGGCGGTGGAGGTGAATTACACCGACCCGCAGAACGGCTGGCAGACCTCCACGGAACTGGTGGAAGACCCGGACGCCATCCTGCGCTACGGGCGCAATCTGCTGAAGATGGATGCGTTCGGCTGTACCAGCCGCGGTCAGGCCCACCGTGCCGGACTGTGGGTGATAAAGACAGAACTGCTGGAAACGCAGACGGTGGATTTCACGCTCGGGTCACAGGGGCTGCGGCACACGCCCGGTGACATCATTGAAATCTGTGATAACGACTACGCCGGGACCCTGACCGGTGGACGCATCCTGTCCATCGATGCCGCCAGCCGTACCCTGACGCTGGACCGTGAGGTGATACTGCCGGAAGCAGGGACATCGACGGTGAACCTGATTAACGGCAGCGGTAAGCCGGTGCGCGTGGACATCACTGCACACCCCGCCCCTGACCGGATACAGGTCAGCGTCCTGCCTGATGGCGTGGAGACATACGGTGTGTGGGGACTCTCCCTGCCGTCACTGCGTCGTCGCCTGTTCCGCTGTGTTTCCATCCGGGAAAACACGGACGGCACCTTTGCCATCACGGCAGTGCAGCACGTACCGGAAAAAGAAGCCATCGTGGATAACGGGGCCCGCTTTGAGCCGCTGTCCGGTTCACTGAACAGCGTCATCCCGCCGGCAGTGCAGCACCTCACGGTGGAGGTGAGTGCCTCAGACGGCCAGTATCTGGCGCTGGCGAAATGGGACACGCCGCGGGTGGTGAAGGGCGTGCGCTTCAGTCTGCGCCTGACCAGTGGCAGTGGTGAAAACAGCCGCCTGGTGACCAGCGCTATCACTGCCGACACGGAGCACCGTTTCAGTGGCCTGCCGCCCGGGGAATACACCCTGACGGTCAGGGCGATAAACAGCTACGGCCAGCAGGGCGAACCTGCCACCACCACGTTCCGGATTAACGCACCGGCAGCACCGGCCAGCATTGAACTGACGCCGGGGTATTATCAGATAACGGCGGTCCCGCATCTTACGGTGTATGACCCGACGGTACAATTTGAGTTCTGGTTTTCGGAGGCAAAAATCGCAGACACATCTCAGGTGGAAACCTCTGCCCGTTATCTGGGGACAGGCAGCCAGTGGAGTGTCTCCGGCCCGCACATTAAGCCGGGGAAGGATTTCTGGTTTTATGTGCGCAGCGTCAACCTGGTGGGGAAATCTGCGTTTGTGGAAGCCAGTGGCCGGGCCAGCAATGATGCGGAAGGGTATCTGGGGCTGTTTCGGGAAAAGATAGGAAAACTGCATCTGGCACAGGGGATGTGGGAGCTGATTGATAACAGCCAGCTTGATGATGAGATGGCGGAGATGAAGACCACCATCACAGAAACCCGCAATGAAATCACGCAGACGGTCAGTAAAACCCTGGAAGACCAGAGCGCCACCATACAGCAGATACAGCGGGTGCAGACAGACACAAATAACGACCTGGCTGCGCTGTACATGCTGAAGGTGCAGAAAACAAAAAACGGCATTCCGTATGTTGCCGGTATTGGTGCGGGGATTGAGGATGCTGATGGCCAGCCCCTGAGCAATATACTGCTGCAGGCGGACCGTATCGCGATGATTAACCCGGAGAACGGCAACACCACGCCGCTGTTTGTGGCGCAGGGGAATCAGCTGTTCATGAACGATGTGTTCCTGAAGCGACTGTTTGCGGTGAGCATCACCTCGTCCGGCAATCCCCCGACGTTCTCCCTGACGCCGGAGGGCAGGCTGACGGCCCGCAATGCGGACATCAGCGGACATATCAGTGCGAACTCGGGCACGCTGAATAATGTCGTGATAGCGGAGAACTGTACGATAAATGGCACGCTGAAAGCGGAGAACATTATTGGTGATCTTGTGAAATGTGCAGGGGTGGCTTTTCCGGTGGATGGTAGTTACCTTGCGAACGGTACACGAACGCTGACGGTGTATGACGATCACAGCTTTGACCGGCAGATTATAATCCCGCCGATAATCTATGTCGGGTCAAAACAGGAATCCCGTACCAGTAATGACATCTGGACAGAGTGCTTCCTGCATGTTGATCAGAACGGACGCCGGATTTATTCCGGCAGGTCAGTGACAGAGCCGGGAATTTTCAGCGGGATCATCGATATGCCAGCCGGTCATGGTCATATCACCCTGAGTTTTACCGTAAGTTCACGACGTCAGAACGGGAGTTTTGGCAGTTCACGTATCAGTAACCTTCAGGCGATAGTGGTGAAGAAAAACAGCGCGGGGATCAGTATCCGCTGAACATCGCGCCCCGGGATTGCCGGAAGGAGACAAAAACCGTACAGTATGCGCGGGTGCCTTTGGCTGATGGCCGGAGGGAACACCTGAAGGCCGGATGTGAAAAGGCCCCGGACAAACATTCATGTTTAACCCGAGGCCTGACTTTCGATCTTCAGCAAATTGAAGGTTAGCGCCTCTCCGTAAAAGGAGCAAGCGTTTATGTCGCAAAAACCGTTAAAAACCACCGTGATTTGTATCACGGTAGTGCTCATTATCTGGATCACCCACACTTCACTGTGCGAGTTCCGGTTCCGGATAGCGGGCGCGGAGATTGCGGCGTTCTTACAGTGTAAGCAGTAAGAAACCGTGGCGGGGGAGAATATCCCCCGCCGACCGGTTGCTGAGGGTGGTCAGCCGGATGGCACCGTTTTAACACCAACAAACCACAAATATTACCGCAGGCCGGGAAACCGGTCCTGCGGTTTTTTTATGGGGGAAATCCATGACAGTCAGAATATCGGGTGTGCTGAAGGATGGTACGGGAAAAGCGGTACCGGGATGCACGATAGAGCTGAAAGCGCGCCGCACAACGGAGACGGTGATTGTCACCACGGTGGCGTATGGTCAGCCGGGGGAAACCGGCAGTTACAGTATGGATGTTGAGCCGGGGTTGTACCGGGTGACGCTGAACACGGAAGGGTACGCGCCGTCATATGTGGGTGACATTCTGGTGAAGGCGGATTCTGCACCGGGAACGCTGAATAAATATCTGATGGACCTGGAAGACGCACAGTATTACCCGAAAGCCCTTGCAGAGCTGGAAGCGGTGGCAGCGGAAATCCTGAAACGTGCGGAAGCGTCCGCAGCCAGTGCGGAGGAGGCAAAAAAACGGGCAGAGAATGCGCGGGGACCGAAGGGGGATAAGGGGGACACCGGGCCACAGGGTATTCCCGGGCCAAAAGGCGATACCGGCG
>OGDF01007581.1_pt1 | contig 10071 bp, 8 predicted proteins | sample 1570141 | NCBI WGS metagenome assembly OGDF01 (sample SAMEA4370581, study PRJEB24528) | human gut metagenome | reverse complement strand
AACCCAGGGCGCTGCCCTGGGCTAAGAGCTTCTGCCCCTTCAGGGCGTGTGGGGCGAAACTTCAGTTGCAAAGACAAAAATACGATTTTCGACTTTTTCAAGTGGACTCAGATAAACTCCTTCACTTATCTGATGGCTCCGATAATCTCATGCACGGATGAGCAGCCATGAGCGTCGAGCCAGTCGTTGATGCCGTCCTTCACCTTCTTGGTCACGGCTGGATCAAGGAAGTTGGCTGTACCAATCTCTATCGCAGTGGCACCACACATCAAGAACTCAATGGCATCCTTGGCTGTAGTAATTCCGCCTAAGCCTACAACTGGTATCTTGACGGCATGAGCCACATCGTACACCATACGGAGGGCCACAGGCTTGACACATGGACCGCTCAAACCGCCTGTACGGATGCTTAGCAGCGGCTGACGCTTCTCGATGTCCACAGCCATACCCATCAGAGTGTTGATGAGCGATACGGCGTCGGCTCCCTCAGCCTCGCAGGCACGGGCTATGTCGGCGATATTGGTCACATTGGGCGACAACTTAACTATCAACGTCTTGTTATATGCCTGACGCACGGCTCTTACCACCTGGGCTGCACCCTCACAGGTCACACCGAATGCCATTCCGCCGTCCTTCACGTTAGGGCAAGAGATGTTGAGCTCAATGGCAGGTATCTTGTCCAGCTCGCCTATACGGGCCGCACAAGCTGCATAATTCTCTGGCGAATGCCCCGATACGTTGACTATCATATTGGTGTCGATATCCTTGATTTGAGGATAGATATGCTCGCAGAAATAATTTACGCCCTTATTCTGCAAGCCCACACAGTTGAGCATTCCCTGTGGCGTCTCTGCCATTCGGGGATAGTCATTGCCCTCGCGAGGCTCCAGCGTGGTGCCCTTTACAATAATGCCGCCTATCTCGTCAAGAGGTACAAAATCGGCAAACTCCAGTCCGTAACCAAAAGTTCCCGAGGCTGTCATCACGGGATTCTTGAGTTTCAGATGATGTATATTTACGCTTAATGATGCCATAATATTCTGTTGTTTTTAATTCATTTTCCTTTACAAATAAAGGATTAATGCGAAACTATAATAAGTATAAGATGTTGACAAATCAAGAGGGATATCAATCCCAGAGCAGATTCTTCACATTGATGACCGGACCATCCTTGCACACACACTGGTTGCCCTTCACGGTCTTCTCCACGCAGCACAGGCAGGCGCCCAAACCACAGGCCATCTTGTTCTCCAACGAGACCTCGCACTCCACATCAGCCTTCTTGGCATAACGCGCCACACTCATCATCATGGGCTTAGGACCACAGGTGCTGATCATGTCGAAATGCTCGTGCTGAAGGATGGAATGGTTGGTAACAAAACCTTGTTCGCCAGCACTGCCGTCCTCGGTGGTGATGCACACTCTGCCATACTTGGCAAACTCGTCCAGCTCAAGCAGGTCGGTTGCTGTACGGGCTCCCAAGAGGAACACGGGGTCGGCACCCTGATCCTTCAGCAACTTGCCGAAATAGAGCAACGGAGCTACACCTACGCCACCGCCCACCAGCAGATAGCGCTGGCCAGGAGCCGTTGGCATGGTGAAACCATTGCCAAGAGGCAACATACAGTTGAGCACATCGCCCTGCTGGAGCTTGGACAACTGACGGGTTCCGTCGCCGACAACAGCCACAAGAAGCCACAGCTGATTCTGCTCACGGTCTACAAAGTTGATGGAGATAGGACGGCGAAGCATCGTGGCAGGCGAATGGTCTACACGTACTTCCACAAACTGTCCTGGCAGGATTTCGGGGAGCGCCTTGTCATCGGTCAACTTAATCAACACGTGCTTGTCGCTCAATGGTTCTACCGAAACCACCTTGAGGTCTAAAATGTATTTTTTCATCTTCAGGATTTGAGTTTTGTTCGTCTTGTTTGAATTTTGTTCTTGTTAACTACGGCTCTTATTGTTCTAATGATTGCGCGCATACGCACGTACACTCATCATAATGGCTTGTTTTATCATGATGGCTTGCTTTCAAATTGCCGAGTGCCGCTTTAACTTCTGCAAAGGTAATGCAAACGAGCGCAATGAAAGCTTGCTTTCAAATTGCCGAGTGCCGCTTTAACTTCTGCAAAGGTACGAAAAAAATAGGGAACACAAAACAAAAACCAGACAAATGGAGAAAAAGAATAAAAAAGAAGCTATTAAAACAAGAAATGAAGAAGCCAGGACAAGAGTCATTCAGCTAAAAAATGACTTAAAACACTTGTCTCGACTCCTTCATTTCTTACTGACAGAAGAGCGAATCTGAAAGCTCCAAAAGATGCCACTTTCGAGGAATAGAATGACTATTTCTTGGGTACGAAAGTCTCCCAGGTCTGATCATCATAGAAGATGCGGATCTCGGTGATTTTACGTTGAGGTTTGTCAATATATTTAACTTCTGTTTGGGCTACATTTTTGCGTGTAGGATTTACACTATGACTTACAGGTTGATCAAAAAGCGAACCTGAAGGATAAGCCGAAGATGGCTGCGAGGAAGAATGTGCCGACAAAGAGGCAGCAGAAGCCGACTGAGGGGAAGACGCAACCTCAGCAGGATCGTCGTCCGAAAAATCGAGTGCCATATCCGTAGGCTCATGACGCGCAGCCGAACCGCTACCAGAAGTTGCATCCGATGGGGTAGGCGCAGCACCGTCATGAATATACATCGGACCGACTCCGTAGAGCAACCAGTCGAGACTGATGAGTGGAAACTTGCGTTTGATTAACTCAACCGTATTGAGTGTTGCGCGACTCTTACCGGTGAGGATGTTGCTCAGGGTAGGAGTGGAGATCTGAGTCATCTGAGCGAAGCTTTGCTGGGTGAGATGCTGGTCCTCCATAATCTGTCTTATTCTATCTTTCATACCGAATAGGTGTTATTTTTGTACTTTTTCAAAGATTTTACAAAGGTAAATCTTTTTTTTGAAACAACCAAGAAATATAAAGAGAATTTTGATTTGTAAAGTTTATATTTATCTATTTAAATTTATAAATTATTATCTATTAAACGCAAGTTTTCGGGTTTAGATTTATAAACCTATATTTAGTGTTTCAAAGTATTTACAAAGAAATTATTTATAATAAAAGGCTAATAAACTGGGATTTAGCATAGTATTTCACGTAAATAGGCGCATAAAGGGTGCTTTATGCAGGTTTTTGATGTATAGTGATTGTTTTTTATCCTTTCTAAATCGATAAATTTACATAAATCATTGGTTTTCCGTGTTTTATATGAATAAAAAACGGTATGTATATTTATTCGTTTATGTTTTAGAAGAAAATAATTTAGTTTATATTATTAAATAATTGTCAACTATAAATATATTTAGTTTTAGTTTTGAAACTGAAATTTATCCCATCTCCTATTTAAAGTTTTAAAATATAAATTTCTAAATTTCACGATTATAAATCTTAATAAATATAAACGATAAATATTTGAAGCTATAAAACTGCTCAAATTTTCATTTTTTCTGTTTTGCTTATCACAGGCTAACCCGCATCCAAATTCGCGAGTTTTGAGGAGGATAAACAACGATTCAGAAACATAAAATGCTATTTATCAACACTTTACACAAAAACAAGACTGTTTTCAAGCAATCTCCTTTTAAATCAGAAATAGGTCAAACAGAGGAGAAAAAGGGGCAATTTTGGCTATTTTTCTTGAATTTCACCCCATTTTTGCCCCTATTTTCATTCAACATAGCCCCATATTTACTTTTTCTGGCCTCACTTCCGGCTCATTTTTCTGCAAGAGGAGTCCAGCTCCATACCGAAACTCTCCCCAATGGGGCAACATAAGAAACAAGGAAAAGGGCAACCCCGGAAAGGATTGCCCATTGTATTTTTAGAAAACTCAATTACAAAACTGGAGATAAGACAGCCGCGCCAAAAGCAGAAAAACCAGACTGCCCGATCAGCTTAATGGAGGATAAAAAAGATGAGTTCCTGCATCAGTTCGCCAGCCGAAGTATTGGGGTTGTTGAAGCCCTTCATCTTGGCATCCACCTCCTTCATCTTGGCAATAATCTGCATCACCTTCATTCCATTATAGTTTCTCATTCCTGTCATATAATCGCGCACACCCCAGGTAGATTTCAAATCCAGGAATTTTGCGAGCTCTGTTTCGTTCTGTTTATTGGGTGCATAATATGCCAACATCAAATTTTGGAAATAAGAAAAGAGCAACGGGAGAAGCGAGAAGGCTCCACCCGACTTTGGATTATTGTCAAAATATTGTACTATCTGATTTGCCTTGAAAACATCCTTGTTGATGATCGCATTTCTCAGCTCGAAGACATTGAAATCCTTGCTCACTCCGATTTCGCGTTCCACGATTTCGGGCGTCACTCTCCTGTCGTTTTCCGACAGCGAAATGAGTACCTTGTCCAGCTCGGAGGTAAGACGGTGCAAGTCGGGGCCGATGTGATCGGCAATCATCTGTGTGGCCTTCGGCTCGATGGTGGTGTTGCGCACTTTCAGATATTTCTCTATGAAACCCGCCAGTTGGTAATCTTTCATTTTTTTACTCTCCAAGAGCACACCCGTCTGTGCCACCTTGGTGAGGAGCGTCTTCGGACTCTTCAAAGTTCCGTTTTTATAGCACACACATAAGATGGTCGATTTTACGGGATTTTCGAGATACTTGTCGAGTGCCTCGAAATTTTTCAAATTTTGAGCCTCTTTCAGAATCACCACCCGATGCTCTGCCATCATAGGATAACCCTTGCACTGGTCTACCACCTGGACTGCCGTCACAGAGGGAGATCCGAAAAGCACCACCTGGTTGAAATCTCGTTCTTCCGGCTGGAGCGCATGTTCCATCAGGTAATCACAAATTTTGTCGATATAGTACGACTCGTCACCCATCAGCAAGTAGACGGGTGAGAAGTTGCGAGCCTTCAGATCTTTCATGACCGACTCATAACTTACGCCTTGTTTTTTTTCTACCATTACGATATTTTTTGTATCTTTGCATCAGCTTCGCCGATGTTGGGAATTTATTTCAGCCACAAAGATACGAAATATTTTTCTAACAATCTGCCAGAAAGGAAAGAAATCGGCGACTATATATATAATAAGGTAAAACAAACATGACAAGTCTCAACTTACCGCCCTTCGACGTACGCCTGAAAGGCACGAAGCAGGCGCCTCTAATTTACGATTTTCTAAGAAGACGCTACGTCCGGCTCACTCCCGAAGAGTGGGTGCGACAGCACTTCGTCCACTTCATGGTGGAGCACCGCCACTACCCTGCCTCACTGCTTGCCAACGAGGTTTCGCTGCATGTGGGCGACAAGGTTCTCAGGGCCGATACCATCCTTTACAACAAGCAGCTGCAGCCGGTCATGATCGTTGAATACAAGGCTCCTCACATACCTATCACGCAGACTGTTTTCGACCAGATTGTCACCTACAATATGCTGCTGCATGTAGACTACCTGGTGGTGAGCAACGGGCTGCAGCACTATGTCTGCAAGATGGATTATGATGGTAAAAAATATTTATATTTAGAAGAATTACCAGACTACTCAAATATTTTTACAGAATAAGGGCAGCGATATTCAGTCAATTACTGCTCTCATCTACAGAGCCAGGACTGGTGTCCATTTACACTAATGACACTAATGACACCGCAAGAAGTGTAAAAAGACACACTTCAAAATAGTCATTAGTCATTAGTCATTAGTCATTAAGGAACTTTGAAAATGCGTTTTTTCTTCAATAAAGAATAATATATAATAATATATATTATTATATATTATTCTTTATTGCGTTTTTCCATTTTTCTTAATGACTAATGACTAATGACTAATGACTAAAATTTCACTGGCGTTTTTGCAATAATCAATGCCAGCAGAAAAGACTACAAGAAAACAGGTCTTAAAAACGGGCTTTTTCAAGCACTTGCAAAATACTGATAGTCTGATGGTTACACAGCGATTAATCTTTATTAACTTTTCAAACTGCCCCCGTTTTTGAACAAACAGCCCAAAAATGTATTATATTTGCAGTGTCAAAGCGAGAGAAATGCGAACCAGATGGTAAACAAAGCGGGCAGGGGAATCCAGAAGGTACAGTTGTCCTATCGCCGCAGACAACAATAGAGCTCAAGCAACGCTCCACAAGGGTCATCTATTATGACCACGGGAGGTCACAATAGACGACCGGCGCCGGTCATCTATTAAGACCCAAAAGCAGCGCTATCAAAGCCTGGGAGGAAGAAAGCAAAGATGCTGGGAAGCACAAGATGATGAAGCTGAGAAGCACACAGAAACATAGCTGAGAAGCACAAGATGATGAAGCTGAGAAGCACACAGAAACATAGCTGAGAAGCACAAGATGATGAAGCTGAGAAGCACACGGAACAATCCGGATTCATATACATGAAACTTTATGTTTACCCATTTCTTAACAAAATTGTAACATCTGTTTAAATCGGCTGTAATATTGCATGAGTACCTTTGCACCCGAAAAGGAAGGCGATAGCTGAACGAAAGCTTAGGAAAAGCAGACGGAAAGCTTAGGAAAAGCAGACGGAAAGCTTAGGAAAGGCCTCGTTTTCATTTCATCGGGAAACAATAATTTATCAAAAATAAATGGGTACAATTTATCTATGCATTGTGATCTTCCTGCTCTGTTTGGCAGTGTTCGATCTCTTCGTGGGAGTCAGCAACGATGCTGTCAACTTCCTGCAGTCAGCCATCGGAGCTAAGGTGGCAAAGTTTCGCACGGTTCTTATCATCGCCTCCTGTGGCGTAGTGCTCGGAGCCATCATGTCTTCGGGAATGATGGACATCGCCCGCCATGGCATCATGAGTCCAGACCGCTTCACCTTTGAGGAAGTAATGACGCTCTTCCTCGCGGTCATGGTAACCGACGTCATCGTGCTGGACGTGTTCAACACGTTAGGTATGCCGACCTCCACCACCGTCTCGCTGGTGTTCGAGTTGTTGGGAGGTGCCTTCATCCTCGCCACCCTGAAGATGATAGGCGATGACAGCCTCAACTACGGTATGCTGCTCAACAGCAACAAGGCCTTGGAGGTGATTATGGGTATTTTCTCATCGGTCATCATCGCCTTTGTCTTCGGCGCTTTCGTGATGTGGCTCTCGCGTGTGGTTTTCACCTTCAACTATCGCAAGCACTCCCGCTATTCGATTGCCATTTTCGGCGGTATCGCTTTCACAGCCCTCTCCTACTTCATCTTCATGAAGGGCTTGGGCAAGAGCCCTTATCTGCCAGCAGAATGGCGCGATTTCATTGACCAGAACATCGGTTCGCTGCTCTGTGCCACCTTCGTGGCTTCAGCCATCGTGATGGAGTTCCTGCACCTCTGCCGCGTCAACATCTTCAAGTTCACTGTGCTGATGGGCACCTTTGCTCTGGCGATGGCCTTTGCCGGCAACGACCTGGTGAACTTCATCGGTGTTCCTCTCGCCGGACTTTCTTCTTACAACGACTATATGGCCAATGCCAACGGCGTGGGTCCCGACAGCTTCATGATGACATCGCTGATGGAGAGTGCCAAGACCACTCCCGTCTATCTGCTCGCTGCAGGCTTCGTGATGATTGTCGCCATGGCCACCTCAAAGAAGGCACAGAACGTGATCAAGACCTCTGTAGACCTGAGCCGCCAGGACGAGGGAGACGAGATGTTTGGCAGCTCATCTGCAGCACGCGTCATCGTACGCAACTGCCAGAGTGCCGACTCATGGCTCAACGGCTTCATGCCCAAGTCGTTGAAGCAGTGGATCAACAGCCGCTTCGACAAGAACGATGTAGAGTTGGAGGAAAGCGCTGCCTTCGACGTGGTTCGCGCAGCCGTCAACCTGGTATTGGCTTCCATGCTCATCACCATAGGTACCAACCTCAAGTTGCCTCTCTCTACCACCTACGTAACCTTCATGGTAGCCATGGGTTCTTCGCTTGCCGACAAGGCTTGGAGCCGTGAGAGTGCCGTATTCCGCGTAACAGGTGTGCTGAGTGTCATCGGTGGATGGTTTATCACAGCCGGTGTGGCTTTCGCAGCCTGCGCCCTCGTCTGCCTCGCCATGCATTTTGGCGGCATCCTCGCGCAGACAGCCTTCATTGTTCTCGTTATCTTCATGCTCATTCGCAGCAACATCCGGTACAACAAGAAGTCGAAGGAAGAGAGCAAGGGAAGCACCTTCCAGCTGATGATGCGCTCGCACGACCCAGAAATCGTATGGGATCTGCTTCGCCGTCATGTGTCACGCACACAGAGCTTCGTATGCCGCTTCGCCCTGAGTGAGTTCAACCTCATCATGGACGGTCTTGCCAACGAGAACACCCGTGAGCTGCGCCATGCCAACAAGGAGCTGAAGAAGGAGCAGGACATGCTGAAGAAGTTCCGCCGCCAGGAGATGTTAGGCTTGAAACGCTCGCCTTTGGAGATTGCCATCGAGCGCAACACATGGTTCCATCTGGGTGCCAACAGCAACCAGCAGTTCATCTATTCACTGCGCCGTATGCTCGACCCTATCAAGGAGCACGTAGACAACAATTTTAACCCGCTGCCCACTGAATACATCAACGAGTTTATGCCTATACGCCAGAAGATCAACGACTTGATGAAGATGAGCTGCGAACAGATAGAGACAAGTCGCTATGAGAACTATCGTGAGATTCTCGCCGAGGCTGACGCCTGCAAGGACGAGCTCTCAGTGCTCCGCAAGAAGCACATCGACCGCCTGCAGAACATGAAAGACAACACGCTGATGCAGATCTCGCTCGTCTATCTGAACGTACTGCAGGAGAGCCAGGAGTTCCTCAGTGTGATGAGACACCAGCTCAGAGCTGCCAAGAAGTTCATGGTGAACTAATCCTCTCCTTGGCTTATTCGATATAAAAAAAAGAGCATCGCCTGCTGGTGATGCTCTTTTATTTTGATTTTTCGCTGGGTTCAGGAGTTATAGCGACATCCTACAAGCTCTTGATGAGTTTCAGTATCTCAGCCCGCTTGCCATCATTGGTGCCATTGCCTACATAGCGTACAATGCCTTTCTCGTCGAGCACGAGGAAGAGTGGAAAGCCGCCTGTGCCCACAAAGCGCACGAAATACTTGTCGTCGTAGATGTGGTTCCAGTTGAACCCACGCTGCTGGGTGATGCGACGCACCTTGTCGGCCTTCTCGAAGTTGACCGAGAGAAACAGCACGTCGGGCAACTGCTCCTTCCATTCAGAGAGAATCGGCATCTCGCGCAGACAGGGTCCGCAGCCCGAGAACCAGGCATTGACAACCACCTTTCGGCCCTTGATGAGTTCGTCGGTCCATGGATTGCCATCGATGTCATACTCGGCAAAATGCCCTGGCAAAGGTTTACCTACCTCAAGTTCTAAATATTTATAGCCTCCCTCTGGAAACATGCGCTTGTTCATCAGCTCACGGTTTTTTATCTCTTCGTCTATCTCGGCGATTCCTTTCACACGATTGCGGGGTATCTCATACTTGGCCCACGACTGGGGCACAGTAGCTCCCTTGCGAAGGGTGATGTTTACAATCATATAATCCTTGCTCAAGGTCACGAATCCCATCGACTGGGCATCAGCTGCATCAGAAGGGAGCTCCTTTGAATAATACTTACCGTCGACAAAGTAGGCGGCCTTGACCAAACTATCTGTTGTTTGGGGTTCAGACTGCTGTGCAGATGCCGTGAGCGAGGCAAATGACAGCAGAGCCATGAAAAAGCTTTTTGTTCTCATTGTTTTTTATGTTGATATTTTCTGTTTTCAATGCCACAAAAGTACATAAAAAAGGCAGAACTCCATCATCGAAGTCCTGCCTTTTTTCTTTATTCAATAAGTTTAACGGTGCTTAAAACGTTTTTTGAATGTCTCAACCTTCGCAAGTAAGCTCCACATGCCCTGAACCCAACGACCAACACCGAAGGGAATTGAAATTCCCTGGTCGAAGGATAAAGCAAAGGTAAAGGGAGAAGCTCATAGATACTGCACGCCCTGAACCAACGGTCACCGGCGCGTAGCGGAAAGGTAAAGGGCAGAAGC
>OGDF01007578.1_pt1 | contig 10076 bp, 8 predicted proteins | sample 1570141 | NCBI WGS metagenome assembly OGDF01 (sample SAMEA4370581, study PRJEB24528) | human gut metagenome | reverse complement strand
GTCAAGAGTCGAGCATCTACATAGGTTCCGCTGTTAATGCGAATCTTTTTGGCAGAGCTGAACTCAGAGAGCAGATGCTCACTTTGCAAACGCGAAATAACATCGGGTGCACTATATCCCGGTGCATACTCATGGAGCAGAGACTTCAGCAAAGACCCTTTCAGAAGGAAAGCATCCTTTTTTTGGACGATGTCCCGTTCAGGGTCATAGCTGGAATCGACCTCTTCATAGCGTATAAAACGAATATCACCGGCTTCGCTTGCCGAAAAGAGTGCCTTGTGTAAAATTTCCTTTGCGTTGCAATCCAGCGAGCTGTCCCACTCGGATAAGCAATTATTGATGTATGCCTGACAGACCTCGTGTGTTGTTTGCGCTGAATCCGGCTGCTTAAGGAGTTTTAATGCCCAGCAAAGAACAGCGGATGAAACGCTTAGAAGCGCGATTTCATTCCGAAAGGCGCATTCTTCATCCAAGGGACCTAAAGCAGTTGTGTAGGATCGCTCAACGATGCGCTCAAAGGCATCTGGGTTGTGCTCAACAAGGGCACACAGCTTGCTAACAATTTCTGTCAGAGGCAGCGCGGCTGCATGGACTTCCTCGTGAGGCAAGAACAGGCAGTGCTTCTGCTGCAACTCAGTAATGCCGTTCGTAGATACGATAAGGCACAGCGGAAAACGAGGATCTGTTTTAGTCCGCGTAATCAGTGTTGCAAAATTCGTTTTTGAACGATAGTCGCCAACGGTAGCTGTGAGCATCGGATCGTCACCGGATATTGGAAGCAGGACATCGGGGCCGTGCTGATCGAGCATTTCATTGAAGTGCTTCGGTATATCGTCAGCGGTTATCCATGTTGGAACAACAGCATCATCGTCCCCAAAAGCAAAGAAACGATGAACGCCCTTAAATTTGTCAGGAATTCTGGTTTTGATAATCCCTAAAATTCCGGCTAAAACCAAGGAAAGCCGATTTGAGCGGGTGGTATCTACTGCTGGAGTAGCTAAAGCTTCTTTCAGCTGCGGCGTATAGATCCAGCGGCCATCCGCTGATTGATACCATCCAACAGGAGGCAGCAAGTACGGATGTTCAGTGTCCAAAATTGAACTGATGAAAGCCGCCAATAAATCTGCCCATTGTTTGTTATCGGCGGTATAGTAGAGGACACCACCAGCAGACATGAACTTCTTCAGCAGCTTCTTGGGACTAAAATCGTCTTTTTCCAGCTAGAGTTCACCGGGTGGCTTGTATGGAATGCGAAATGACACATAAATCCATTCGGTTGTTTTGTTACACTCGATCTTCTTTACAACAACTGCTTTGAAATCATAGCAGGGCGTGAATGGTCGCCGGATTGGTCGAGTGTCGTTCGGAACCCGTTTCTTAATGACCCAAGGGCGTTTGTAAATATCTACATCGAATCCAAAATTATCGAAGTGATTAAACTCGGCCAAGAACGCTTTTAGTTCAGCTTTTTGGGCAGGATCACTCTGTTGCCAAACTAGTCGATTGTGTACTTCTTGTCGGTAGGCCGCATCTCTGGCATCTATATCCATTTGATGCGTTTCCATGTCAATGAACTCCTGACCACTGCTGTCGATATAGGTACAGGCAGGTACAGAAGTAAAATCTCTGGGTGGATCGTGAACTCGATTTGAGACTATGAATTTGCTACTCATGGTAAAAACCTCCTTTTGTGAATATGTTTTCTTGCAGGCAGTCTGGCCGTTCCATTGGCGTGTGCTGCCCGCTATGAAATTATCAAGGTGCAGTACAGTATCGAAATTCAGGAGAAAAGTCAACAGCTAAAATTTCGAATGCAGACAGAAATTCAAATCGACAAACATCATGCGCTCTGTCAGGCAAGCGGCCAGCTTGAGGAACTGGACTATACAAAATTGTATTTCGCTTATTCGGGAATCCGAAAATCGCAGATCGAGCCGCGGGTGTTATTCAAGGTGTTGGTATGTTTTCAATATTTTGATCGTTTGACACTGGTTTTCCACATCTTTGTGCCGAGAGAGCAAGAAAAAGGGCTGTTGCACTGGCTTCTATACCCTACAAAAAGTCCGTGAGGTAGTGAATGATAGTTACAGCTACTCCAGCGACTATGAGGTAATCGGCAAGCTAAAGCAATTTGCTGATCGGTATGGCGTCTGCGTTCTGATCGTCCACCACACCAGAAAGCAGCCTGCGGGAGACAGCTTTGAGATGATCTCGGGGACCACGGGCTTGCTGGGGTGTGCAGATGGTGCGCTCCTGATGCAGAAGGAGAAGCGAACAAATAGCAAGGCCACCTTGGAGGTGGTAGGCAGAGACCAGCCGGATCAGCGGTTGTATCTGAGCAAAGACCAAGAGAGCCTAGTTTGGGTGCTTGACCATGCAGAGAATGAGCTTTGGAAACAGCCTCCAGACCCGGTACTGGAAGCCGTAGCAAAAATCGTATCTGCTGACAACCGGGAATGGGAAGGCAGTCCCACCGAGCTGGCCCAGGCGATTCAAACGGATATGGCGGTAAATCGGCTCACCAAACATCTGAATGTGAATGCCAGCCGTCTGCTGGAAGAACATCAAGTGAGGTACGAGAACAAAACCAAACATGCTGGACGGCGTATCCGGCTGACCTACATGATGGTGGAAGCACCTGCGTTTGAAGTAATCGAGTAAAGTGCGACGGTGGCGACGGTCGCAACGGTGCTGGGAGTACCCCTCAAAACACCGTCGCGACCGTTGCCACCGTCGCGGGAAAGAAAAACTGGGGTGGTATTTTGCCACCCTAGCTTCCTGGGCTACGCTGTTTCACGGTAGCCCCAAAAACAATAGGATGGAACGATTTGTTCCACCCCTCAGAAGCGTTCGGAGAACGCGCAGCCACAGAATGAAATTCTGTGTTCAAAAGGGGGCTTGGGGGCATTGCCCTCAACAAGCAGACGGCAGGCGATGTGAGTGTGTATTAACACTCGCATTGCTTGCCCGTTGTGTGTGTGGCTATCCACACGCATTGCTTGCCTGTCGTATCTGACCAGAAATCAACAGATACCGAAAATGGGGCTTGAAATCGCACTGCTTAAGATATAAGTACGTGATTGCATTATTCGCAAATGCGCTGTATAATAAAGTTGTATATTTATATTCCCTGTAAGAAAAGGTGGCCGATATGGATTACATGAACGCAAAAGAAGCCGCTGATAAGTGGGGACTTTCCGTGCGGCGAGTTCAAGTCCTCTGCGAACAAGGTAGAGTTGATGGTGTCGAGCGGTTGGGCAATGTCTGGCTAATTTCTAAAAGCGCAGAAAAGCCGTTGGACGGACGTACTCGTGAAGTGAAAAAGCAGAAACAACAGCCGAAATAACGTTGTTCAGGAGGAACTAAGATGACAAATCTCGAACGAGCAATAAAAGATGGTTATGCACATATTATTGGAGAAAAAGGCAAGCAGAAAATCACATATGTTTCTTCTGATAACCATGTAGAAAATTATAGCGATCCGGAAGAGAAGGTTCGTGCTGAATTCTGGGCTGAACTGATTTATAAATACGAATATCCAGTCAATCGAATTAAAATAGAAGTGACTGTACCTGATCGTCTGCCGACAGATCGTGCGGATATTGTTGTTTTCCGTGATGACGAGTGCAAGCGTCCCTATGCTGTGGTTGAGTGTAAAAAAGACGGTGTTACGGATGCCGAATTCAACCAGGCGATAGAGCAGGGCGTTGGCAATGCTACTTGGGTGAAACTTCGGGCTGACTATGTTGTAATTATCGCTGGTGGCACTCGTCGTGTTCTGGATGTTACCGATAAATTCGGCGCATTGGAGCGTGAGCAAAACATCCTGGCTGATTTGCCTCATGCATATGGAAAGCCCCAAGAATTTAGATTCTATAAGGGAAGCGAAAATGATATTAAGCTGGTAGACCGAGAAGATCTCATTGCTGCTATTAAGAAATGCCACCAAACGCTGTGGGGTGGTGGTCGCCTTTCCCCGCCGACTGCTTTTGGAGAACTGTGCAAATTAATCTTCGTAAAAATCAGTGATGAGCAAAAACCTCGAAAAAAAGGTGAGCCTTACCAGTTTCAGATAAAGACGCACGAGCCTGCTTCTAAACTGGCGGAACGAATCAATGCTTTGTACGATGAGCAGAAAAAGAAAGACCCTGAAGTCTTTACTGACTCTATCAAAGTGGATGATCGAGTGTTACGGACGGTAGTTTCTCATCTTGAAGCGATCAATCTGCACAAAACAGACCTTGATGTAAAAGGTGTGGCATTTGAGCAATTCATGGATGGATTTTTTAAAGGCGATTTTGGTCAATATTTTACGCCTCGTCCGATCATTGAGTTTGCTGTAAAGATGACGGCGCCGGAGCACGACTGGGATGTGCTGGATACCTCCTGTGGGTCAGGCGGGTTTTTATTGTATGCGCTAGATTACATTCGCCATCAGGCCACCGAGTATTACGAAAAAGGCAGTGCGGATCACTACCGCTATTGGCACGATTTTGCGGAGAAACACCTTTATGGAATCGAGATCAACGATGAGATTGCACGCGTTGCGAAGATGAATATGATCGTGCATGATGATGGACATACCAATGTGATCAGCTACGATGCATTAGAGAGTATTGATAAGATTGCAGCACATAACCCTGGTTTTCAAAAAGATAAGTTTGATCTGATTTTGACCAATCCTCCTTTTGGTTCTACGGTGAACGGGGCCGAAAAACCGTATCTCAGCACCTTTGAGTTGGGTAACACCTATGACAAAAAAGGAAAAGCAAAGCCCAGAAAAAACCAGAGTTCGGAAGTCCTATTTGTTGAACGCATTTGTGAGTTTCTAAAACCGGGTACAGGAAAAGCAGCTATCGTTTTGCCTGATGGGATTTTGACAAATAGCTCTTCCCAATATGTACGAGATTTCATTTTAGAGAGGTTCCAACTATTAGCGGTTGTGAGCCTGCCTCAGTGTGCCTTTGCGCATTTTGGCGCTGGTGTAAAGGCTTCTGTTATTTTTGTTCGGAAACGGGGTAACGACGAAGTTGCGAACAATGAGGAAGTTATTTTTATGGCGGCGCCGGAACTGATTGGATATGATGCCACTGGACGAAAGACCGAGTCGCAGCTGGGTGAGATTGTTGAACAATATAAAAAGTTCCTGGAGGATACTACCCCTTTTTTCGTCTAACCCCCGGCGCAAATGAGCTTTGTGTCTTTGCGGTTGAGCGGGGGAGAATTGGTGAAAGATTTGATGTTAGAAATATCCGCTATTCACTTGCTTTTTCAAATGACAACCAATCAAGAATCCCTCTTGGTGAATTAACCAGTGAAGAGCCTTGTTATGGTACATCGGCTACAGCCATTGAAAGAGTTAATGAACTGCAACCTAAATATATTCGAATTACTGACTTTGATGATTTTGGCATTGAAGCAGATCATGTTTTTATGACTGCAGAAAATTACTCAGCCAAGCATGAACTACAAAAGAATGATATTCTTTTTGCCCGCACAGGAGCCACTGTCGGCAAAACTTATTTCTATGATGGTAGTATTGGAAAGGCAATATTCGCAGGCTATTGTATTCGATTTCGATTTGATGAAAATAAAGTAATGCCCAAATTTGTTTATTGGTATACAAAAACTGACACATTTCTATCATGGGTTAACGGCATCCAGCGCCCCTCAGGTCAGCCTAATATTAACAAAGAAGAATATAAGTCATATAGGATTCTTGTTCCGAGCAGATCCAAACAGGAACAACTATCTTCTTATATGGATATTGCACTGGCTAAGCATAATAAAATGCTTTATCAAGCTGATAGATTACTTAGTGCATGTAAAGACAGCGTTTTTTCATTCTTAAATCTTTATTTCCGTGAATATAAACCCGCGTTATATAGTGTCAATAAGCTTGAAGATATACGAGAATTAGGAATATATTGCAATCCGCACAGTGATTATCTAAATGATGTTTTTTCTAAACTGCGTGCTAACAATTTCTTTGCTGGTCATCTTGAAGACTTTGTAGAAATTAATCCGAAAACAAGTAGAGCGGGTCTGCAAGATAAATCAGATGTTTCATTTGTCCCTATGACGGCGGTAACAGAAAAAACGAACCAAGTTGTTTATGAACTCAAGCCTTATAGTGAAGTCAAAACAGGATTTACTATATTCAAAAAAAATGATCTTCTTTGGGCAAAGATTACTCCTTGCATGCAAAACGGAAAATCATTTGTGGCATCAGATATGCCAACTGATATTGGATTTGGATCCACAGAGTTTCATGTTTTGAGAGCAAAAAATCCCAAACGAGTTTATATGCCTTATTTGTGGGTGATTTTTTCCAATGAACATATTTTGGAAGCAGCACAGGGGATGTTTGGAGGTTCTGCTGGTCAGCAACGAGTTCCCGATACCTTTTTGAAAAAATTCCCCATAGTTTTGCCACCCTATGAAGTGCAGGTTAAATTAGCAGATCAGGTATTTGAAGCGTTAGAGAAAGCTAAAAAATTGCGAGCAAAGGCAGAATATGATTGGCAAAACGCAAGAAAGCAGTTTGAGAAAGAATTGTTGGGTGAGTGATATGGACATAAATAGAGTTAGGACAGTTTATGGATGGCTAATCAATATTGCAAACAACCCTAATTGTTTGACATTTCCCATTACACCATCTGATATTCAAAATATTAAGAATGGCCTAATCAAAATCTCTCATGACATTGAAAGAGAAGCACCATATTTCAGCCAAGAACTGTTTGAGATGAAAGACCGTATGTTTGTTGGATATGGGACGATTAATCCGGTTGTGTTCGGACAAGTCATAGAAATTTTGAAGTCACTTCAGCAGGCAGATAATACAAAGGGTATGGGCGTATGGGATCTCATTCATCCAAAGATTGTTGCGGTGTCCCAAAAGCTATTTGAAGATGGTCACTATGCAAATGCCGCTGAGGATGCATTTGTTGAGATCAATGACCGAGTAAAAAAACTGTTCATGAAGGTAAATCCCACTGCATCCAAAATTCCAGATGGTCATACTGCGATGAACATGGTATTCTCTGATAACGCTCCTTTGGTGGAGTTTTGTGATCGCTCGACCGAGACGGGAAGCAACATACAAAAAGGCTATATGCAGATGTTGGCAGGAGCCATGTCTGCACTGAGAAATCCCAAAGCTCATGCCAATATCACCATTACTAAGGATGATGCAATGCGTCGCCTGATGTTTGCGAGTATGTTGATGTATAAAATTGATGAAGCGGTGAAGTATTCTGGAATTATAGAATAGTTCTGCAAAGAAAGAGAGAAATACAAATGGTTAAGTTAAGCGGTATCTTAGAATACTCAATGGGAGGCTTTCTCTGTTTGCGAGGGTTTGCTTCGTTTAAGATGCTTAGCGCTATTTCTGAGCCAAACCCAGAAGTACAAAGAGATCTTATAGCCCAGCATCAAGGTGAAATGGCCGAATTCCTGAACGGAGGAGAGTATCGTTTTTTCCTGAAGTCATCATGTCTTTAAACTTGACAGATGGTAGAAGCAAATTCGACAAAATTGATTTGTTCCATTCGGAATTGCGTTCCGGACAAACCTGGAATAAATCTATTGGAGGTTTCCAAATTAGTATTTCCCAGAATGTGACAAAGAATGTCGTAAACGCATTTGATCCATCACCAAGACTCGACAGGATTAATATTGCTCATTTGAAATTTGATGAAAAAGAACACAGGATTACTCGCATTGATGGAAATCACAGACTTAGTGCGGCAGCAAGCGTTAGAGAGGATTTTGCCGTTCCGTTCTGCTTGCTTTTGTTTCAAAATCCAGAAGAAAATGGACAGTATTCGCGAGCTATATTTCATAACATCAATGCCAAACAGGTTCCATTAAATCTTGAAGAAAATTTAAAAGTCATATTGGAAAGTGATGGGGTATTTAGTGACGAAAAACTAAAGACTGATCCCTCTTTCGGTTGGCCATACTATTTGGCACGTAAAATTTCTCAACAAGAAAATTTTGAGGAATACCCATTTATTAATTTATTGATTCGTGGAATCAAATATACATACTTACTTCAAGTATGCCAGCTATTAATTGAAAATCAAACTTTACCCAGAGCTGATGAGGCAGTGAATAGTTTTCGTGAACAGTTGCCTCAAATTGAAGCTGCGCTGCAAGAAGCACAGCTTCATGTGATACCAAACAATCTCGCTGTTATTGGGGCAATTTCGTTTTATAAGCTGACAAATGCGACAAAATATCAACACTTTCTGTCTTGGGTAAAAGAAAATAGCATTACAAGAGTCCCTGAGCTCCACATGAATGATTTAATACAAATCTTTGACCAGATATATGAGAATAGGCCGAAATCAATATTTGTTTCAATGCAGTTTAGTGTAGAAACAGCAGATACATACCAGACTATTGAAGATGTGAAGGCCACTTTAAAACGTGAAAATGGTCTTGATATAAAGTTGATACGAGTAGATAAGCATCATGATGGATATTCTGATGAGATATATCATCGGATAATTAATGGCATCAAAGAGTCCTCTTTGGTGATTGCTGATCTTTCGTTCGGCAATAAAAATGTTCATCATGAAATAGGATACGCTCAGGGGCTTGCAAAGAAAGTGCTGCTACTCTATAAAACACGAGATGGAGTGCCTGCAAATTCTGAAATTGGGTCCAATATCTCGATGCACGATCAGGTAAGATTCCAAAATCAGGTGGAATTGAGACCTGTTCTATTGAGGAAAATCCGAGAGTTCTTTGGAATAGAGGTGGATGACTAATGCCCATGTGGTTATGTCGTGCTGGACGATACGGTGAGTTCGAGAACAAATTTCTTGAGGACAGTAAGGTATACTGCACCTGGGACAATCTCTCTGAATCAATCGTGCAGTTCCACACCAAGCAGGACTTGCAGCAATACTTTGTGGACAACAACCCAGATGTCAAGGTAAAAACAGCGATGAACTGGGCGAGCCAGGTATGGCCGTTTGCCCATGAGATGAAAAAGGGAGAGATTGTTGTCCTGCCCAGCAAGATCAAGCCTGTAATTCATTTTGGCAAGATCACAGGTAATTATGAATTCTTACCTAACAACGATAATCCTTATTATCATGCGCATCAGGTAGATTGGTTTGCCTGTGACATTCCCCGCACAGCTTTTGACCAGGACATCTTATATTCCTTTGGGGCTTTTATGACCATTTGCCGTATCAAGCAGGAAGATCGCATAAAAGCAGTCATCAATGCACATAAACAGGGAAAGAAAGCGCCCCAAATTACTCCGCAAGAGCCACAGGATGATGAAGAGGCACGAGATATTGAAAATGAAGCCTTGGGGGTTATCACAAATCTGATAATCCAGAAGACTAAGGGGCATGGTTTAGCAAAAATTGTAGATGCCATTCTTCGAGCAAAGGGATTCACTACATATGTCAGCCCGGCCGGACCGGATAAAGGTGTGGATATTCTGGCTTCTGCGGGCACACTTGGTTTTGGAAGTCCCAAAATTTGTGTTCAGGTTAAGTCCACGGACGCGCCAGTGGATCGGATTGTTTTGGATCAGTTGGGCGGGGTGATGAAAAACTTTGGTGCCGAATATGGCCTGTTAGTGTCATGGAGTGGGTTCAAATCTTCGGTCATCAATGAGATGGCTAAACAGTTCTTTGAAATCCGGCTTTGGACCCACAAAGAAATTATTGAGGAGTTTCTGCGATACTACGATCGGATGGACGATGAAATCAAGATTTGGGTCGTGAGCAACGATGATCAATAATTAAAATGCTTTGATGAAGAATCCATCGTATGATATAATCAGTTTGTAAGGTGTAAATGCGCGTACTGGCAGCATTAGAGTAGAACGTGTATAATAAAAATGTGCAGGGTAGCAGCAATGCCGCCCTGCACATTTTTGTTAAGTAACGGACTTGAGCATTTTTTTCAGTGCTTCACGCTGTTCCGGGGAAAGACGGGCCAAAAGCTTCAAAAACTCCTGCTGCTCCTCCGGAGTGAGCCGGTTCTCTGACTCAGAATGATTTTGGCGGTTCATAAAAGATACTTGCTCCTTTCGGCAAATCCTG
>OGDF01007574.1_pt1 | contig 10083 bp, 9 predicted proteins | sample 1570141 | NCBI WGS metagenome assembly OGDF01 (sample SAMEA4370581, study PRJEB24528) | human gut metagenome | reverse complement strand
ATTTCGCCAACGATATATCCTTGCTCACGCTACGGATACATCCGTTGCTCAAAAACATAATTTCATTGTAAGAAAAAAGATGCCTTATATAAGACATCTTTCATTTATCTAATATTCTTTTTCTAATTTATCTACTAATTCTTTAAATACTTCTAATGCTTTATCCACAGATTCTTTCTTTTCCATATCAACACCAGCTGCTTTTAATTGATTAAGTGGATAATCAGAACCTCCACTCTTTAAAAATTCTATATATTTATCAACAGCTACTTTACCTTCTGTTAATATCTTTTGACTTAATGCACTTGCTGCAGAGAATCCTGTAGCATACTTATACACATAGAAATTTGAATAGAAATGAGGTATTCTAGCCCATTCTAGTGCAATTTGTTCATCAACTACAGTTGAATTTCCATAGTATTTTTTATTTAAATCATAGTATATATCGTTAAATTCTTTAGCTGTTAGAGGATTTCCGTCCTCTACGCTAGCATGAGTTAATTTTTCAAACTCAGCAAACATTGTTTGTCTATATACAGTTGTTCTAAACTGCTCTAAGTAATAATTTAGAATATATACTCTTTCTTCTTTTGAATCTGCTTTTTTTAATAAATAATTTATTAAAAGCAATTCATTTAATGTAGATGCAACTTCGGCTACAAATATTTTATAACCTGAATATAGATAAGGCTGAGTTTTCTTAGAATAATAACTGTGCATAGAATGTCCTAACTCATGTATTAATGTAAATAAAGAGTTTAGGTCGTCCTTATAATTCATTAATATATAAGGATGTGAATCATAACTTCCCCAAGAATAAGCTCCACCTTGTTTTCCTTCATTTTCATAAACATCTATCCAATTTTCTTCAAAAGCTCTTTTTATTAATCCTAAATACTCTTCACCTAAAGGTTTTAATGCATTTAGTACTATTTCTTGTGCTTCTTCATAAGGTATTTTCATATCAAAGCTTTCAGTTAAAGGAACATACAAGTCATACATATGTATATCCTCTAATCCTAAAAACTTCTTTTTGATATCTACATATCTATTTAATGTATCTAAATTTTCATCAACTGCTTTTATAAGGTTGTTGTAAACATCAACGCTTATATCATCTTGGAATAAAGATGCGTATAAAGCAGATTCATATTTTCTAGTTTTAGAATAGAATATTTCTGACTTTATACCTCCATATAGCATAGATGCAAAAGTATTTTTATACTTGTCATATGTTTTATACATTGCATCAAAAGCATTTTTTCTAACTTTATTATTTTTACTTTTTAAGAATGTTGAAAAATTAGAGTGAGTAAGTTTAACCATTTCTCCATCTTCATTTTCTATTTTTGGAAAATCCATATCAGCATAAGATAACATATCATAAGCATTTTCTGGAACTGATGTTAAATCTGAAACTGCGGCTAATATTTCCTCTTCCTTTTCTGATAATGTATGTGGTTTTTCTCTTAATATCTCCTCTATATATTTTTTATAGAATGATAGCTTTTCATCTTCTAAATATTCTTTAAGTTTAGATTCATCTATGGCTATTATTTCTGGAACCATATATGATGATGCTGTAGATAGCTCTGTAGATAACATATCTGTTTTAGTTGCTATCGCTTGGTTTTCATTTATTCTAGTATCTTCATGTTGTTTCATATGTGTATACACATATAAATTTTGTAATAGTTGTGAAGCTTTTTCATATATATTAAGCGCTTCATACATATTTTCTTTACTTTGTGATAATTTACCCTTGTACTCTTTTATTTCATTTATATAGGATTTTATCTTTGATATATCTTTATCAATAGATTCTTGGCTTGAATACATTAAATCTATTTTCCATTTATATTTATCATCTATATCTTTTCTATCTATTCCCATATTCTCACTCCTTATCGACAATTTTATAATACAGCTACTAATATAGCTCCTTCTGCTGTAAATGTTCCCATTATAGGGCCTATACTAGCAATTAATACTTCCTTAAAGTTTGAATCTTCTTCTATTATAGATTTTATTTTATGTGCTTTTTCAGGACAATTTGCATGAGCTATTATAATAGTTTTTTCTTTCTCATCATTTACATGAGATTTTACATAGTCTAGAGCTTTCTTTATACTATTTACTCCACCTCTCGCCTTATCTATAGGTTTAACTAAACCTTCATCTATTCTAATTATTACTTTTAAGTTTAGTGCATTCATTACTTTTCCTGCTAAAGGATTTACTCTACCACCTTTTATTGCATTCTCTAAAGTATCTAATGCACCAAAGAATATAATGTCCTTTTTATATTTTTCTATTTCATTTAATATTTCATCCATAGTTTTTCCTTGTTCTATCAGTTCATTACATTTTAGCATCATTAATGCAACACCTATAGAACCACTTTGTGTATCGATTACTTCAATTCTTTTTTCAGGATGTTCTTCTAAATACATAGTTTTAGCTAATACCGCATTACTATGTGTTCCTGAAAGCTTAGATGTTAAAGTAAATACTAATATTTCATCTTCTTCACATTTATAAGCTTCTATAAATCTATCTGGTGAGGGACTTGATGTTTTAGGTAATTCTTTAGATACTTTCATTTTTTCATAAAAAGTTTTATCATCAATTTCTACTCCACCTATATAACTTTCTTCACCAAAGCAAACATTTATACCTATAATACCAGGATTTACCCTTTCAATAACTTCTTTAGGTAAATCACATGATCCGTCTGTTATAATTTTTATATGTCTTTTCATTTGTGCACCTCTACTTTAATTATGACTATATCTTATTTTATATTATTTTAATGTAAATAATCTACACTTATTATATTTTTTGAATTATTTAGTTCATTTACAAGTTCATCTAGTATTATTCTTCTATCATATACTATAAAAAAACTTAACTTCCAATATATATCTTCTACATTTTCTATATCTATATTTTTAACACTAATTTGAGATTTTTGAAATATATTATATAACATAGTTATAATATTTATATTATCTACCTTTACACTAAATATAGTTTGCTTTTTCTTAAAAATTATTTTATCAATTTTTTTTAAAATATAAAGAGTTATCATTACCAGTGACCATGCACAAATACTTAGTACATAGTATCCATATCCTACTGCTATACCTATGCAAGCTGTAGCCCAAATCCCTGCTGCTGTAGTTAATCCTCTTATACCATTTGATGTTTTCAAAATTGCTCCAGCTCCTAAAAAACCAATACCTGATAATACCTGGGCTGTTAATCTAGCTGGATCAATACTAGCTTGTGAACTATACTGAACAAATAATGATAATGATGTTATAGCTGTTATACATGAGCCTACAGCTACTAATATATGAGTTCTAAATCCTGCAAATTGATGTGATTTTTCTCTTTCTAATCCAGTCAATCCTCCTATAATTAAAGCAATTATTAATCTTATTATTATAGCACCATTACTTATAATAATAATTACCTCCTATCTATTTATATAATCCTCTTTAGTAAAGAAGTATTTAATATAAAATTTATATGCTTGAATAAATAATATAGATCTAGTCTCAGTTACTTTTTAAAAACCTGCAAATATATTTTAAAATTGTAATTTGAATAAAAAAAAGTCCACTAATGTGGACTATTTACTCGTTAAAGCCATGTATTTATTTATTAATATATCGATTTTACTACTTGATTCTAATAATTCATCTCTAAAAATTTCTGGATATTCCATATATGCATATATCTGTTCCCTCAATGCATCTATTTCTTGTTTTAACATCTCTAATTCACTATTCACCATATAATCTCTTTATTTGTTTATATAATAACAAATTTTTACATACTATGTCAATAATCTTAACTATAAAATGAAGTCTTATAAAATATGATTTTATTTTATAAATCCAATACATTTATATACTTTGACTCATTTGTTAAGTACTTGTCCTTAATTGACAGTTAAATTTATTATTGCTATAATATTTTTGATAATGAATTTCATTAGGAGGTATCACTCATGACTGTTTGTGATTTAAAAGTAGGCCAAAAAGGAATCATTGATAATATATATGGAAATGAAAAATTAGTTAAGAGATTATTAGCTTTAGGATGTATAAGTAATACAGAAATAGAAGTTAAGAAAATTGCCCCATTAGGAGATCCAATTGTAGTTAGATTTAGAGGCTTTGATCTTGCTCTTAGAAAATCTGATGCTAAGAATATATCACTAAAGTAAGACAGGAGGCTATATAATGATTAATGTTGCTTTATTTGGTAACCCAAATGTCGGTAAAACTACAGTTTTTAACTTACTTACCGGTTCAAACCAATATGTAGGTAACTGGCCTGGTGTTACTATCGATAAAAAAGAAGGTTTTTTAGGTAAGGACATAAAGATAGTCGACTTACCTGGTATATATGCTATGGATACTTTCTCTAATGAGGAAAAAGTATCAAAAGAATTTTTGGAAACTGGAGATGTGGATGTTATAGTTAACATTGTAGATGCATCCAATTTATCTAGAAACCTTTATCTAACAACTCAGCTTATGGAATTTAATAAGCCCATTGTTATTTTGCTTAACATGTTAGATGTAGCAGAATCTAAAGGTATGTATATCGATTCTGATAATCTTTCAAAGGAACTTGGAGTTACTGTAGTTCCTATAATAGCTAAGAAAAAAAATGGAGTAGATAAAATATCTTTAGCTATAAAAAATTCAGTAAATAAAACTGTAAATTATGATATAAATTTTGGAAATGAAGTTCAAACATATAAAAAATTAGAAGATATATTATCTAGATGCACAAAGATTAATTCAGATAAAAAAATATCTATAAGTGATAAAATAGATAATATAGTTTTAAACCCAATTTTAGCGTATCCTATTTTTATAGGTGCACTATTACTATTATTTAAATTTACATTTGATTGGGTTGGAGGACCTTTACAAGAAGGTTTAGGTACTTTAATAAAGACATATATATCATCTCCAATTAATGATATGCTAGTAAATTCTAGTCCTTGGTTTAGATCACTTATTGTTGATGGTATATTAGGTGGTGTTTGCGGTACTTTACCATTTTTCCCATTAATATTCACATTATTTTTTGGTATATCATTATTTGAAGATAGCGGTTATATGTCTAGAGCTGCTTTCTTAATGGATAATATAATGAGAAAAGTAGGTCTATCTGGTAAAGCATTCATACCTATGGTTATGGGGCTTGGTTGTTCGTCTCCAGCTATAATGGCTACTAGAACTTTAGAAAGTGAAAAAGATAGAAAAATAACCGCACTTATTTCACCACTTATGACTTGTGGTGCTAAGTTACCTATATATGCAGTTTTTGTTGCTATATTTTTCCCAAAAAATGCTGCACTTGTTACTACATCTTTATATTTACTTGGAATCGTAGTAGCTATATTAGTTGCTCTAGTTTTAAATAGAACATCATTTAAAAATGATATAGAACCATTTGTACTAGAATTGCCTGAATATAAATTACCTACATTAAGTGCATTACTAAAAAATACTTGGAATAAGTCTAAAGGATTTTTAATAAGAGTTGTAACTGTAATGTTTGCAATGTCAGTTGCTATATGGTTATTATCATCATTTAACTTTAACGGTTTTACAGAAAATATGAATGATAGTTTCTTAGCATACTTAGGTAAGCTTATAGCACCTTTATTTGCACCTTTAGGATTCGGTGACTGGAGAGCTTCAGTTTCTATATTAACTGGTCTTGGTGCCAAAGAAATAGTTATATCTACTATGGAAGTACTTTACGGTAATTTAGATAAAGTTTTACCAACAGTATTTACTGGAGTTACAGCGTATGGTTTCTTAGTATTTAGTGCATTATATACTCCATGTATAGCAGCACTTGCTACTATGAGAAAAGAATACGGAAATAAAATGATGTTTACATCACTTATATATCAATTCGTTCTTGCTTGGATAGGAGCATTTATAGTCAGAATTATAGGTGGATCTATATTCTCTCATAGTCCTGCTTCTTTAACTGAATTTGTTATAGCAGGTATAATATTATTAGCTTCTACAATTATACTTTTAAGAATGTTTAATAAAAAATCATCTGGTTGTAGTAGCTGCTCTAGCTGTAGTAGCAAAGGTAATTGTTCTATTCAAGTAGAAGATAAATCTAAGAATGCACAATAATAATTTTTACTATTATCTAACTTAAGCAATATATAACCTTGATATACAAAATAAAGAGCTCATCTATTGATTATTTTAATCTTATAGATGAGCTCTTATTTTATTTATTAAAATTTAATATCTACTGTTACTTCTTTTCCACTTCTATTTACAGTTACCTTAGTACTTTGACCAGATTTATATTTATATAAAACTTTATTAAGGTCTGTCATAGTTGGAGTTTCATCATTCCCCACCTTAACTATTACATCACCTGCTTGTATACCTGATTTTTGAGCTGGTGTATCTGATACAACTTCAACTATATATACACCTTCATCTGCTGCTAAATCAGTTCCTGTTGATGATTCAAATGTAGTTACATCTATACCTTTTATACCTAAAGTAACTTTTTCAAAGTTTCCTGATTTTATAACTTGTTCTATTATGGGTTTTGCTGTATTTATAGGTATAGAAAATCCTATACCTTCAGCTGAAGATACCTTAGCTGAGTTTATACCTATTACTTGACCTTTTTCATTTAATAGTGGTCCACCACTATTTCCTGGATTTATACTTGCATCAGTTTGCATAAGTCCTGTCATAGTTTCTTTTTCTGTTTGAATTGTTCTATCTAATCCACTTATTATACCTTGTGTAACAGATTTTTGGAATTCAAGACCAAGTGGATTTCCTATTGCTATTGCTATATCTCCTACTCTTACCTTATCACTATCACCTAATTCAGCAGCTGTTAGGCCTGTTTTATCCACCTTAACCATCGCTAAATCTAATTTTGCATCATTCCATAAAACTTTACCTTGTGTAGTACTACCATCATTGAATAATACTTTAACATCTACAGCTTGACCATCTGATACAACATGTGAATTTGTAAGTATATAACCTTTTGAATCAACTATAACACCTGTTCCTACACCTTCTGATTGAGTTGGTATAGCAAATATATTATTATTACTTATAGTTGTTGTCGTTATCCCTACAACAGAAGGCATTGCTTTATCACTAACCGCATGATATATATTTTGACTTTTTCCACTGTCATTTACTACAATTTTCTTTGAAACTGAATTTTGATTAGTATCGCCAATATTATTTTTCATAACTACTATTGTAAGTAAACTAGTAAGTACACTTGTTATTATACATACAAGCACTGTTAAACCAATTCCTCTTTTATTTGACATAAATACCCTCCTAATAAATTTAATTAACTTAAATATTATTACTTATTATTTACAATATCTATCGTTTGATAACAATAAATATTCTAAATGATTTTTCTTTAACTAATAGATATTTAATTTAACTTTAGTTATATTGATATATATCTTAAGTACTGATTTCTCAATCTATTAGTAAAGTCTTTTTCTACTTTTATCAAATTTCATCTTTCAGCATTATATTTATATTAATAATGCCATAATAAATATTACACAAATAAAAAATGAAACCACCAACTAGATATATTATCTTATTGATGATTTCATTATATTACGTTATTCTTAACTTAACCTTAACTACTAAAGTCTTTTTTCTAACTCTTCTTTTTCCTTTTCAAATCCTGGTTTACCTAATAAAGCAAACATGTTTTTCTTATATGCTTCAACACCTGGTTGATCAAATGGATTAACACCTAATATATATCCACTTAATGCACAAGCTTTTTCAAAGAAGTATACTAAGTATCCAAAGTTATATTCATCTAATTTTGGAATATTAACTATTAAGTTTGGAACATTACCATCTGTATGTGCTAATAAAGTTCCTTGGAATGCCTTCTTATTAACAAAATCTACAGTTTTTCCAGCTAAATAATTTAATCCATCTAAATCAACATCAACTTCATCTATTGTTATTTCTCTCTTAGCATTTTCTACATTTAAAACTGTTTCAAATAATATTCTCTTACCTTCTTGTATATATTGTCCCATAGAATGTAAGTCTGTTGAGAAGTCTACAGCTGCTGGGAATATACCTTTATTATCTTTCCCTTCACTTTCACCATATAACTGCTTCCACCATTCTCCCACGTAATGTAATTGAGGTTCATAGTTTACTAATAATTCTATATCTTTTCCTTTTCTATGTAATACATTTCTAACTACTGCATACTGATAACTATCATTAGTCTTTAAATCTGATGATTTAAATTCTTCACAAGCATCAGCTGCACCTTGCATCATCGCATCTATATCTAAACCTGCGCAAGCTATAGGTAGTAATCCTACTGGTGTCAACACAGAAAAACGTCCACCTACATCATCAGGTATTATAAATGTTTCATATCCTTCTTCATCCGCTAATTTTCTAAGTGCACCTTTTGATGAATCTGTAGTTGCATATATTCTTTTGCTTGCTTCTTCTTTTCCATATTTCTTTTCTAAAAACTCTTTAAATATTCTAAATGCAATTGCAGGCTCAGTTGTTGTTCCTGATTTTGATATAACATTTATAGATACATCTTTGTCTTTTATTACATCTAATAAATCCATCATATATGTAGAGCTTATATTCTGTCCTACAAAGTATATTTCTGGAGATTTTCTATCTTCTTTTGATAAGTTGTTTCTAAATGAATGGCTTGCCATTTCTATAGCAGCTCTTGCACCTAAGTAAGATCCCCCTATACCTATAACTAAAAGTACATCTGAATCAGATTTTACTTTTTCTGCTGCTTTCTTTATTCTAGAAAACTCTTCTTTATTATAGTTCTTTGGTAGGTCTACCCATCCTAAAAAATCATTTCCTAACCCTGTTTTTTCATGAATCATTTTATGAGCTTGATCTACATAAGATTGCATACAATCTATTTCATGCTGTTTTATAAAACCTATTACTTTACTATAATCAAATTTAACACTTCCCATAATTCTACCTCTCTCCTTCTTTAAGTATAAGAAAATTATAACATAAATTTCCATTATAATTAATCCTAAAATTAAATCGATTTCTTTAATTAATTTATTTTTATAAAGTGTATATTATTGTTTAATAATTACTTCTATATATTTTATTACACTTTTTGCATATTCTTTTTTATTTATATATATTTCTTCTTTTTGTAACATTATATTAAAATAAAAAATTCGCTTCGCTTGAGCGACGTGTCGGCGAAACACTTCATGTCGCCAACGACTTCGTCCGTTGCTCAAAATCTTTTTTACGCTCAAAAACAATTTATTCATATTACTTACATTCAGAAGTTATCCACATTTTTTAAAGTATTATAATATCCTTAAGCGTAAAAACAGGGCGTAATCCTGTTTTAAGAAACGCCCTAACTATTTTTTATTCCCAAATAGACATTAAAGTAGATTTAAATGCTTCTAATTTTGATTTAACATCTGGATTTTTCTCTGCTAATACTGATTCTAATACTGTATTTGATTCTCTATATGCACTATCCATACCTTTTACAAGAGGATTTGTAAATAAGTTTTTAGTTGCATCTGCTATAATTGGAGCTATTAAACTTCCTGTATTTTTGTATTCATCAGAATTTATAGCACTTTCTCTAACAGGTATATATCCAGTTTGTGTAGCCCAAGTTATTTGATTATCTTTTGTTGTTAAAAATTTTAAGAATTCATATGCTGCTGTTTTTTGTTCAGCTGTAGCACTATTAAATACAAATAAATCTGTTCCTTGTTGCATTACTTCTTTAGCTGGATATGGAGCAACGCCTATCTCAAATTTATTATTAACACCTTGTTTTACAAAAGTTTCACTTGCATTAGATCCTACAAACATAGCTATTGTTTCATTTCCAAAAGGAGCTGATAAGTATTTGTCTGTTCCTGCTATTCTAAAATATCCATCTTCTACACCATCTAGATAATAATCAACTGCTTTTTCTGATTTATCACTAGTTGGGTCTAGTTTTGAGTCAAAT
>OGDF01007573.1_pt1 | contig 10083 bp, 10 predicted proteins | sample 1570141 | NCBI WGS metagenome assembly OGDF01 (sample SAMEA4370581, study PRJEB24528) | human gut metagenome | reverse complement strand
TACTAGGGCGGATTAGGAACTTTCATCCATTAGTGACGTGCGCCGCAAGGCGCACTAAAAAGATGCCTTCCACAAAAACTTTATGGGAGGCATCTTTTTGAATGTTTAATTTTTATTACATGATCAAACTTCTAAATCTACTACGTTATTCTACACCGTAATGTGTTAATAAGGCTTTTTCTGCTTCTGCGCTCCATAATCCATTATGTCTGTCACAAATATCAGCAAGTTCATTGAAAAAAGGATCATCTTTTGCAAGACTTCTAAGATCAGAAATTGCTGTCATTGGCATATTGATATGAAGATATGATAATTTCTTTCCACCAGGAATATTTGGAAGATTCATTGTTGTATCAACGATAGAATCAATTCCTCCAACATGAGTGATCATAACAGCTGGTTTGATTTCTTTTCTTGCAGCACGATCGATTGCTTCTTTCATGTCATCGATACTTCCACCAGTACTTCCAAGAATCTTTGTTGCATTGTAATGACAGTCATACAGATTCACATCTGCTGAAAATTCGGAGTCTGTTGGTCCTGCAAACAGGTTCATACATCCATCATAGCCTAAAATCTTGTTTCCAAGTTCTGCAACTGGTCTGGCTGGTACGTAAACAAAGACATCATCAAATCCTTTTCCATCGACAGATAGTGCTTTTAATCCATCGACTGGATCATCCATCTTTGCTGTGTTTACATAAATTAATTCAACACCTTTTTCCTTGGCTTCTTCTACAGAGATCACCTCATTCGCTCTTGCTAATTTGGCGTCATCAATGTCTGTAACGATCACTTTGGCTGGTTTATTCTCGATGGCAAGGGCGTAGCTTACAGCACCAAGTCCCATTGGTCCGCATCCACCAAGAATTGCGATACTTCCACCTGCTTTTGTTCCCATTACATGTTCATAACGGTCTTTAACGTGATAGTTTGTTTTATAACCACAAATGACACAGCACATTGGTTCTGCAACAGAAGATTCAAAGTAAGAATCTCCTTCATGAGTCCAAAGGCATCCAGCTTCGATAATATCATTTGGGAAAATGCAGTAAGTTGCTGCTCCACCGCACTCTGTATAAGAGTATCCTGGAGATTCAGCCTGTCCAGGAATTGCTGGCTGCTGTGCGAACTTCTGTCCTGGTTTGAATTTATCCTTCCATTTTTTACCGACTTTCACAATATCTCCGGCAAATTCGTGTCCAATGATGATCGGGTGATCAGCAACATCCGCAGGAACTCGCTTATGATCTGCTCCTTGTTTTACCATTTTCCATGTAGACATACAGATGGAATCACTCATCACCTTAACAAGGATCTCATCGTCCTTGATCTCTGGGAGTTCAAATTCTTCCAGACGGATATCGTCTTTTGCATATAATCTTACACCTTTAACTTGCATATGCTACCTCCTAAAATATAAAATCCATACAGGTATATTTTAGCACAAGGAAATTATTTTTTAAACTCGTTTTCTTGATATTTATCTACAATATGATTAAACATTGTGCGAACAGCAGGCGCCATAAAATTCGGATTCATAGCTGCAAGTCCGATGATCCTGCTTGCAGGTGGTTTTGTTGGATAACTATCAACTTTATATGGAATATCTGTCATAACAAGTTTCGGCATCAGACAGATTCCAAATCCTTTCTCAACAAGTGCGATTGTTGATAAATCATCAACTACATGATAGTTCGATTGTACTTGCAGCGAATTCTCTTTTAAGAAATTCTGGATATCTGCATCGGTACTGTCTCGTTGTGTTACAAATTGATGATGTTTCATTTCTTCAATATCAATATAATTTGTACTTTTATTTGCTTTTGTACCACTCGGCAGAACACAGAGTAATTCGTCACGATATAATGGTTCAATCGGAATATCCTTTGCACTGGATACGGATAAAAATCCGAGATCTACAACTCCGTTCTTGATCCAGTATACAACATCATCGTAAGTTCCCTGAAAGACTTCAATGTCAATCTCTGTATACTTCTTCTTAAAAGAATGTAAGATCTCTGGTAGCCAGCTGGTACATACACTGGAGAATACTCCAATCTTTACTTTTCCTTGTTTTAATCCATTTAATTCAGCAATTTCCTGCTTTAAGCTTTCATCACAGTTCAATACAGCATTTACATATGGTAATAGCTGCTCTCCATAGTTTGTGAGACTGACTCCTGCTTTGCTTCTTGTCAATACTGAAAATCCTAATTCATTTTCCATCGATGAGATGGCATGACTGATCGCAGAGGGTGTTAATCCTAAGATATCCGCTGCTTTATGGAAACTCCCTACATCTGCGATTGTCTTAAAAACTTGGTATGTCAATAATGTCATTCCATAAAACTTCCTTACTTTATTATTTTATCTATCACATTTATATAACAGATTTTCCCAACGTCTGTCAACCTCTTTCTGGAATTCTTCAATTAAATGTTCATTTCCAGGTTTAAATAAATGTTTAAATCTTCCCTGTGCTCTTAAGAAATCTTCAATAGGAAGTTTTTTCTTTGGCTCGTAAGTTAAATTCCATTTTCCATGATCTACTTCAAACATTGGCCAGTAGCATGTTTCTACTGCAAGACGACAGATTTCCATAATATCTTCAGTATTGTATCTCCATCCTCTTGGACATGGTGTCATGATATTTAAGAAACTTGCCCCTTCTGTGTAAATCGCTTTTTCAGCCTTTTTATGAAGATCATTAAAGTTTAGTGTAAATGTACTCTGGCCTACATATGCTACATCATGATCTGCGATGATGCTTGCAAGGTCTTTACGGTTCTGCATTTTACCAACAGATTCTTTTCCTGTCGGTGTTGTTGTTGTATCTGCAAACATTGGTGTTGCAGAAGATCTCTGGATTCCTGTATTCATATAAGCTCCGTTATCGTAACACACATAAACCATGTCATGACCACGTTCCATAGCTCCTGATAAAGACTGGAATCCGATATCATAAGTTCCACCATCTCCACCAAATGCGATGAATTTAAAGTTTTCGTCTTTTGGAAGTTTTCCACGTTTTTTTAATGCTTTATATGCTGTCTCAACTCCACTTAATGTTGCTCCTGCATTTTCAAATGCATTGTGGATATAACTGTCTTCCCATGCAGAATATGGATACATGAAAGAAGATACCTCAAGACATCCTGTTGCATTTGCGATCACAGCATGATCTTCTTCATGTAAAGCACGAAGTACCGCACGAACTCCAATTGTAGCACCACATCCGGCACACATACGATGTCCTGGAGCTAAACGCTCTTTTTTACTCATCATTTCTTTTACATTATAACTACTCACAGTATTCCTCCTATTAACGCAATCCGATGTATTTAAACTGTTCAAGTTTTGTTCCATTTTCAATATGATCTTCAAGATCAGCAAAGATATCATATACTTCCTGTACGGTAAAGTCTCTTCCGGCAAGTCCGTAAATATAGTTGACGGTATCGATCATCACTTTATTTCTAAATAATCCGGCAGTTACTTCACTTCCAAGAGGTCCACCGTTTCCGTTATAACTTTCTGTACGGTCCATGATTGCTACCGCTTTGGCACCTTTTAAAGCTGTGGCTAATTCATCGGCTGGGAATGGACGGAACAGACGCAGTTTGATAACACCGACTTTTTTACCTTTTGCTCTTAAGTCATCCACTGCATGTTTTGCTGTTCCAGCAGCTGATCCGATCAATAACATGATGTAATCGGCATCTTTTGTTTTGTATTCTTCAAATAATCCATAGCTTCTTCCAGAAATCTTTTTAAATTCTTTTGCAACCTTCAAGACTGCATCTTTCGCATTTTCTAATGCGATTTCTTGATTTTTCTTTGCTTCCATTGCATAGCTTGTCACAGAATATGGTCCAACTGCGATTGGTTTTCCAGGATTTAATAAGAATTCTTCCGGTTCATATTCACCAACAAAATTTTTAACTTCTTCATCTTCTAGTAATTCAATATTTTCAACCGCATGACTTGTGATAAATCCATCCTGACAGATCATGATCGGTAAATGGACTCCAGCACTTTCGGCGATTGGATATGCCTGAATAAAGTTATCATAGGCTTCCTGATTGTTTTCTGCATAAATCTGAATCCATCCAGTATCTCTTGCGCCCATTCCATCAGAATGGTCACAGTTGATGTTGATCGGTCCGGATAATGTGCGGTTTACGAGAGCTAATGCGATAGGCATACGGTTTGATGCTGCAAGCAATAATTCCTCCCACATCAATGCAAGTCCTGCAGAAGATGTTGCTGTTAAAGTTCTTGCGCCGGCAGCTTCTGATCCGATTGCGGCACTCATTGCAGAATGTTCACTTTCCACAGGGACAAATTCTGTGTCGATTTCTCCATTTGCAATATATGTAGAAACCATCTGTGGAATCTCTGTGGATGGAGTGATTGGGAATGCCGGCATAACATCCGGATTGATCTGGCGGATTGCGAAGGATACCGCCTCATTTCCTGACATACGATCTTTTCTAGCCATCTTATCTTCCCTCCTTCATTGTGATTGCATCAAATGGACAGGCTTTTGCACAAATACCGCATCCTTTACAGTGGTCATAATCAAATTCTACTCGTTCACCATCTTTTAGAGGAATACTAGAGTCTGGACAGACCATGGAACAGACCATACACTGTCTGCAAAGATCCTGGTCTAAAATTGGTGTTCTTGTTCTCCATTCCCCTGTATGAAACTGTTTTGAAGTTCCGCCAGCAAATAACATCAGTCCTTCTGTCAGATCCTGATGAGGTGTCTGCTCATTGATTTTGCTTATATCTGTTCTCATATTGTTATATCTCCATTTAAAATACGTTTTTATAATACATCTTTTAATTCTTCATAAGTTAATTCAAGTGCCTGCATATTTCCATCGATGACTTCTGGTTTCTTTGCAAATTTATGCTGATAAGAAGCTCGCATTTCAGAAATAAAAGCATCTTTTTTCATAATGCCACTGACTGCAACAGCTGCTGCGAGCATTGGAGAGTTTGGAAAATATTTTCCCAAAGCCTGTACAGAGATTTTTCTTGCATCGACAGTATAAACTTTTCCTTGATAGCCATTTAACATTGGCTTGATCTCATCGGCTGATTTTGGTGTATTTACAATGATCGCTCCATCTTCTTTTAATCCTGCTGTGACATCAACAGAGTGAAGTAATGTCTCATCAACAACAACTACTAATCCTGGTGTATAAATGTTTGAATGTACGCGGATCACTTCATCACTGATCCTGTTATATGCAGTAATCGGTGCTCCCATACGTTCTGGCCCGTATTCAGGGAATCCCTGTACATATTTTCCGGTTTTAAATGCTACGTCGGCAAGAAGTAATGCTGCGGTCTTGGCACCCTGTCCGCCACGACCATGCCATCTGATCTCTAGTCCATTGTTCATGGTGTTTCTCTCCCTTTATTTTGATAATTATACTTAAATGAATTACATTCACTTATAAATTAGATTTTTTTCAGTAACATCAACTATTATATTACAAAATCCGACTTTGTAAATTGAAACTTTGAATAGTTTTCATTATATATTTGAATAAAATTCATTTATAAACAAAACTACAAGGGAATACAACAAACAAAAGTTATTGTATTCCCTTGCAGTTTTATATTATTTACTATTTTTCTTGATTCGAGGATCAAAACATCTCATATCAATCCACATTCGGCTGATCTTTTTATTTGCCTGATCTCCGAAATATGTCATAACAGCACTTCTTCGCATAACATCCTGTGTCGGATATTGGGCATATAACTGTCCTTTGGACATTTCCTCACTTGTTTTCATTACATAGTTGTAATTATCTCCATTTTGTTGGAAGAAATAATTCAGATCATAATCAACGCTTTTCTTATCTTCGCTTCCATACATATATTTGATGTAATTATAGATGGTCTTATCTTCTCCTCCAGAGATCACAGATGTATATCCGACATAGTACATATTCCTTACAACGTTATCCGGTCTTGAAATGTAGTTTACAAAAGCCTGTGCTGCCTGCTGCTTTTCTTTATCTTTTCCAATCCCAGACTTTAACATACACCATCCGTCAAACCACAGATTCGTACTCGCTTTTGGAACAGCATAACGTAATTTGATACCTTCTTCTTCCACCTGCTGCATAGAATATACACCGTCTCCAGACCATTGAAGATTAGCTACCACCTTTCCACTGACAAGGTCAGCTTTTCCACTGTCAGTTTCAAAAGAATATACATTATCCTTGATCTTTGATAGGATCATTCCTGCATTTTGGATACTTTGATCAGAAGTATCATTTAACAAGGATGATAATCTTTCTTTGTAGTTTGACTGGTTTTGAAATTTCTTTGTTAAAATCTCTTTCTGTGTCTGCATACCACGAACTGCAAAATAACAATCCCTGACACTATCTTTGGCAGTTATTTTTTTATAGTATTTTTGATTTAATAATAGACCCCAGTCTTCTGCATCTTCTCTGGAAACATACTTTGGATTATATACATAACCAAGTGTTCCCCACATATAACCGGCTGTATAATCCCCTACAGACTGTCCTTGATATTTTAACTGATCCAAAGATTTTTTAATATAAGGAGATACCCCTTTCGCATAATAATTGTTGGCATCTGAAGTATCCCAAAATTCATCAGAATATTTTAATATTTTATTTTCAGCCATAAGTTTCATCGTCATATATTCGGATGGGCAGATCAGGTCATAAGTGTCACCGATCGTCAACTGATTATACATATCTTCATTTGTTCCAAAAGTTGAATATTCAACTTTCACTTTTTTGTGATATGTTTTTTCATACCAGTTTTCAAAATCTTTGATCATCGAATTTCTCCCGATGATCTTTTTCCCATTCTCTAATTCGATTTCTTCATCATCGTCCCAGTCACCTTCATCCAGATATTCTTCCCAGTTTGCAATTCTTAAGATAATCTCATCGTTTTTTGAACTCTTTTGTGTACTACAGGAACATAAAGCCAGGGGAAGCGTGATTACAAGTAAAATTGAAAAAATGATAGAAAATACTTTATATTTCATGATCATTCTCCTTCCTGCCTGTATGGTTCATACCGATCACAACAAAGATCACGATCAAAAAGATGATGGTTGATAGTGCCCATAGAGCTGTTTTAACATCAGTCTGTGCTCCCTTTGTGGCATTAACAACATACGTGCTGATCGTGTCAAACATTGATGGCTTTGTATAAGTTGTGATAAAATAATCATCTAATGTTAACGTGATCGACATCATAAATCCAGAAACGATTCCGGAAGTTAACTGTGGCAATACAACCTTTCTTAAGGCTCCAAATGGGGAGCACCCAAGGTCTAGAGCAGCTTCATATAACTGAGGATCCATCTGCTTTAGGCGAGGGATCACAGATAGATATACAAACGGGCTGCAAAGGGATACAAGCCCGATCACAAGCGGAATATAACTTGCTTTATCCATCTTAAAAAATACGATCAATAACACACAGATAGAAAAACCAGTTACAACATCTGCATTTACAACTGGAATCTGATTCATCAGATGGATCGGTCTCTTTAGTTTCTTTGAAGAATAAAAAGCACCGATCGCACCAAGAGTTCCAAGGATCGTTGAAATAACTGCAACGACCACAGCTAAGATGAGTGTTCCAAAGATCATGGATCTAAGGTCTTCTGAATGAAACAGATAGACATAATTCTTCACTGTAAAACTTCCAGATCTTCCAATGATCGCAGAATCCATAAAACTGTAGACAGCTAAGAGCAAGATTGGCAGATACATCAGCAACAGAACCATTCCAAGGAAAACACTTTGTATTGTTTTTTTATTCATATGCATTGTCCTCCTTGTCTGAAAATTCTCCTGTGATCGTACTTAATAATAAGATTAAGATCAAGAGGATCATGGAAATAACAGATCCATTGTTCCAGTCATACATGCTGAAATAGCTTCCAACAAGACTTCCCATAATATATGTGCTGTTATACATCATATCAAGCACAACGTAATTCGTCATAGATGGAAGAAATACCATCGTGATCCCACTGATGATTCCAGGAATAGACAATGGCAGGATCACTCGTAAAAATACGCGGTAAGATTTTGCACCAAGGTCTTTCGCTGCTTCAATATAACTATGATCGATCTTCGCGATCGTATTATAGATTGGCAGGATCATAAATGGGAGAAAATCATAAGTCATACCAATCACGGTATTTAGGAATGGATGAAATGCAAGATTTCCTTCAATCAATGTCAAGATTTCTTTTAATGCCGTGATACGCAAAGTGAAGTTGATCCACATAGGCATTACAAATAACATTAATAAAACATTCCCTCGCCGGAATTCTCCCTTTGCAAGAAGATACGCAACTGGATATGCGATCAAAAGGCAGACGATCGTTGTCACGACAGCAACCATCAAACTGTAGATCAAAGTTCCGATTGCTTTACTGTCTGTAAAAAACAATGTAAAATTCGCAAGAGAAAACTCACCCGCTCCATTGGTAAATGCATAATACAACAAGATCAATACTGGACAGACAACAAAAATGACTAGAAATAGGAAATACGGAATGCCCAGAATGCTTTTTAGTCTATCATTTTTCATTCTGCATCCTCCGAAACACTCTCAAATACCATGGCATCTTCTGGAACTACTACACTGACAAAGTCACCGATATTCCATAAATCTTCATCATCAACCGAATATTCTACTTTATTCTCACTTAAAACTCGATAATTATAATGATCTCCCTTGTAAATGATCGAGATGATATTTCCCTGAAAATATCCTTCTTCCGGATCATCACTTAATTTTGCAAGTTTTGATGGAAAATACATTTTTAATCTTGTACCTTCAGGATGTGCTTTTGGCTCTTTTTCCTTCACAGGAATACGACCATCTGTAAGTTCTAACCAACCATCTTTGTCTATTGTACCAATATAATGGTTGACTTTGAGATCCTTTGGCATCGTATGGATCGTATCTGCAGTAAAATCAACCCCAACTTTTGTTCCTGGTGTTAACTCGTGCAAGATATGTGCTTCAATTTCATTTTTGTCTGATAAAACAGCCACTTCATAAAATTTACCGCAGAACAGACATGAGATTACTTCTCCAGTAAATTTTCCTTTGTCTGGAGTTGTTAAAACAACATCTTCTGGGCGGATGACAACATCTAGTCTTGTTCCAGGTTCATGGTCATCATGACATACAAAATCATGATGTGCAAAATGGATCAGATTTCCTTCTTTTTTCATACCATCAAAAATATTACTTTCCCCGATAAAATCAGCAACAAAGGCATTCTGTGGTTTATTATAAATCTCTTCTGGTGTTCCAACCTGCTGAATCTGGCCTTTTGACATAACAACAATCTTATCAGACATCATCAATGCTTCTTCCTGATCATGTGTGACAAAGATAAAGGTGATTCCTAATTCCTTATGCATATTTTTTAACTCGATCTGCATCTCCTGACGCATCTTATAATCAAGGGCACTTAACGGCTCATCTAATAATAAGATCCTCGGCTCGTTTACGATCGCACGTGCGATCGCAATACGTTGCTGCTGTCCGCCAGATAAACTGTCAATCTTTCTTTTCTCAAATCCTTCTAAGTCTACGATTTCAAGCACACGCTTTACCTTTTTTTTAATCTCATTCTTCGGTACTTTCTTTTCTTTTAGTCCAAAAGAAATATTATCGTAGATATTTAAATGTGGAAACAATGCATATTTTTGGAATACAGTATTAAACTTTCTCTCATTTGGAGGAAGCTCACTGATATCCTTTCCATTAAATAAGATTTCTCCACTCGTTGGTGTTTCAAAGCCTGCTAACATTCTTAAGATGGTTGTCTTTCCGCATCCGGAAGGCCCTAAAAATGTAACAAACTCTCCTTCATTTATCGTCAGATTAAAATCATAAATAACCGGTACATCTTTCGTATAACACTTTTTGATGTGTTTTAATTCTATGATCGGTTGTTTTTTCTCCATTAATTTTTTATACCGTTACTGAAAACTTATAAAAAGTTATAAACCTTTATGTTTCATTCCT
>OGDF01007570.1_pt1 | contig 10084 bp, 9 predicted proteins | sample 1570141 | NCBI WGS metagenome assembly OGDF01 (sample SAMEA4370581, study PRJEB24528) | human gut metagenome | reverse complement strand
AATAAATGCTGCCAAAAAGTAGAATACTACTGTTTCAAGTGTTGATCCCATATCTTAAACTTCTTTTTTCTTTTCTATTACTTTACTACCGTCGTGATTCAACTTCAATACAAGCTTCGTCCTGTCGAATACCGCATGTTCGAAGTTCTGGTCGAACGTGATAGCATCGTGCGGACAAGCATTGACACAAAGTTGACAGAACATACAAGCACCCAGGTCATATTCATATCTTGCCAGGATTTTCTTCTTCTTGCCGTCCTCTGTCTCGATGGTTTCGCTGATAACCTTGATGGTGTCATTCGGACAGGCCATTTGACACAAACCGCAGGCTACACAGCGATGTTCGTTATTCTCATTATGGGGCATGTTCAGTGTGCCGCGGAACCGGTCGAACATTTTCAGCTCTTTCCGGTTTTCGGGATATTGCTCGGTTACTTTCTTACGAAAATACACCTTGATACTGGTCTTCATACCCGTTGCCAGTGTACTGATGCCGTGCACCAGACCACCTAAGTACGTATATTTTTTATCTTTATATTCCATAATCTAATCTGCTAGAAATGAAAGCCGAAGGCTACACAACATGCCATTATTAATAAGTTTACCATAGAAATTGGAACCAGATATTTCCATTCCAGATTCAGAATCTGATCAATACGCAGACGGGGGAAAGTCCATTTAATCCACATCAATAGAAATACCACAAAGAATGCTTTGCCGAAAAACCAGATAAATCCGGGAATATAGTCCATTACGGCATTAAATCCGTCCAGCCCTACGATATGCAACGGCATCCAACCACCCAGAAAAATAGTAGCAGCAACGCTGGCTACAATAAACAGATTCAGATATTCCGCCAGATAGAAAAAACCGAAACCCATCCCCGAATATTCTGTATGATATCCGGCGGTCAACTCACTTTCCGCTTCGGGAAGGTCGAACGGACCACGGTTACATTCGGCGTTTCCGGCAATCAGATAGATAATGAAGGCAATCACCGCGGGAATGTGTCCTTTGAAGATAAACCAGCCATTAGCTTGTCCCTCTACAATTTCGGAGAATTGCATGGTTCCCATAAGCACTACCATAGTCATGATACTCATACCTACGGAAAGCTCATAACTGATAATCTGTGCACCACTTCGCATCGCACCAATCAGCGAGAATTTATTATTACTGCCCCAGCCTGCAAGCAGAATACCGACAACTCCGATACTGGAAGCTGCCAACAGGAAGAATACGCCTACGTTGAAGTTCAGAATCTCCGCACCTTTATTAAAAGGAATACAAGCGAAAGTAAGGAACGAAGCGATAATCACCATAAACGGAGCCAGATTGTAGAGGAAATGGTCGGCGCCCTTCGGCATGAAGATTTCCTTAGTCATCATTTTAAGCACGTCGCAGATCACCTGGATAGAACCCCATTTACCGACACGGTTCGGACCGAGACGGCATTGGAAGAATCCGCAGACTTTGCGCTCCATGTAAATCAATATGATAGCCAGTATGGCATATAATGCAACGATGCACACACCGATAGCCACACATTCTATAAATACGGCTACTCCTTCCGGCATAATGGAGAGAAGCAGCTCATGTATCCAGTTTGTTACTATACTAAAGTCGAACATATAATTTAAAATACTTGATACTTATTACTTGTTTATCTATCAATATCCGGGACCACATAATCCAACGTTCCGCCAATAGCAATCAAGTCGGCAATCTTCGCTCCACGGCAGATTGTGTCAATTGCAGCAACAAGCGGTAGTCCCGTGGCGCGGTAGTGCAGGCGATAAGGCATCTTGTCACCCTGGCTTTCGAGGAAAACACCGAACTCACCACGGCTTCCTTCCACGGCAGCATAATAACTACCTTCGGGAACACGGATGATCGGTTTCATTTTCTCCTGGTGGGGACCTTCGGGAATATTGTCGATTAATTGTTCGATGATGTTCAGACTCTCCATTATTTCGTCCATACGTACCAGGTAACGGGCGAAACAGTCACCTTCCGTATAAATAATTTCTTTGAAATCTACTTTGTCATATACACCATACGGTATCCGTTTGCGCACGTCGCAAGCCCAACCCGAAGCACGTCCTGTACCTCCTGTACAGCCGAAAGAGATAGCATCTTCACGACTCAGCACTCCTACACCTTTCATACGGCTTTGGGCAATGACATTACCTGTAAATATGTCGTGGTATTCGTGAATGATTCCTCTCATATACGGGATAAATTCTTTCACCCGTTTGACAAAATTCGGGTGAAGGTCAGCTTGCACACCGCCAATCGTGTTGTAATTCATAATCAGGCGTCCGCCGCAAGTTTCCTCAAAAATATCGAGAATCTTTTCACGGTCACGGAATCCGTAGAAGAAAGCTGTCAGCGCTCCGAGGTCCATGGCAAGGGCGGAAAAGAACAATAAGTGGGAGTCGATACGTTGTAGCTCATCCATAATCGTACGGATATATTGTACGCGTTCGCTAACTTCGACACCCATTGCCTTCTCAATACACATGCATAGTGCATGACGATTCTGATGGGCACCCAGGTAATCAAGACGGTCTGTCAGAGCCAATGTCTGCGGATAAGTAAGACTTTCGTTCATTTTCTCGATGCCCCGATGGATATAGCCACAGTTTGCATCAATCTTACGAATAATTTCACCCTCCAAAGAAACACGGAAGCGCATGACACCATGGGTTGCAGGATGTTGAGGACCAATGTTGACTACATATTCTTCTTCGCCGAAGAGTTTGGTTTCTTTGTCTTTGATTGTCCCGTCCGGGTTCAGCTCTATTTCCCGGGTCGTGTCAAACGTCTCTTCGTTTGTCATACAAAGCGGATTATCTTTCTCCGGGTCATTGTCTTTCCGCATCGGATAACCTATCCAGTCATTGCGCAGATAAAGACGGCGCATATCAGGATGACCGATGAAAGTGATACCATAATAGTCGAAGACTTCACGTTCGTAGAAGTCGGCTATCTTCCATATATCGCTGACAGACGGGATTTCCGGTAATTCACGGTTGGTTGTAGCTGTTTTTACTGCTATCCGTTCGCCTGTGACAGTAGATTCCAGATGATAGACTACGCCTAACCCACGAAGTTTTTCCGGAGTATCTTTCTCATCTGCTGCTCCCCAGTCCATGCCGGTGAGGCTCTCGAGGAAGTCCATCTGTTTTTCATTTCGCAAGCGCAGTATCTCGTCGTGTAATGCTACGGGGGCTATAAATTGTATTTCTTGCATAAATCCTTTAAATTAAGAATGTAAGATTACTCTTCGTTCTTTATATAATCCGGTTTCTTCTCTTTTCTATTCACTCCACCAAAGAACTTTTCTATTTTTACCTTGCGTTGCAACTGCATCATGCCATAATAGAAAGCCTCGGGACGCGGCGGACATCCGGGGATATATACATCTACCGGAAGAATCTTGTCTACTCCGTTCACTACGTGGTAAGACTTTTTGAAAGGGCCTCCGCTGACTGCGCATCCCCCCACGGCCACCACATACTTCGGATCGGGCATTTGGTCATACAGACGTTTCAATACCGGAGCCATTTTATTCGTGATTGTTCCGCATACCATAATCATATCAGCTTGACGCGGACTGGCACGTGCTACTTCGAACCCGAAGCGGGCCATGTCATAACGAGCGGCACCCAATGCCATAAATTCGATACCGCAACAACTGGTTGCGAAAGTAAGCGGCCACAGTGAATTGCTGCGTCCCCAGTTGATGAAATCGTCAAGGACTCCGAGAGCGACATTTGCCCCTCCGGCATTAAGCTCCCTGACCAACTTTTCCAATGACTCATTGTCAATGAACTCCTCATAAGGTATTGATTTTATTTTTGGCTTTTTGGTTATTTCCATTCCAATGCTCCTTTCCTCCAGGCGTATGCAAGACCCAGAACTAAAATAATAAAGAAGAAGAGAATACTAATAAGTCCTTGTGGTCCCATGTCACGCATTACTACTGCCCACGGAAACAGAAAAGCTGTTTCTACATCGAACATTAGGAACAGAATAGCAAACAAGTAGTAGCCCACACGGAACTGCATCCATGATTTACCACGTGTCGGTATACCACATTCGTATGCCTCGAACTTTTGCTCATTGTATGAGCGGGGGGAAATAGCTCGCGAAAGAGCTATCACAACACCGACAAAAGCAAGCGCTGTCAGTAAAACAACAACTAAAAATGTAAAATTCATAATTCAATAGCTGTTTAGATTGAATATTATAGAAATGAACAACAAACCCTTCACCCACTGGAGAAGAGGTTGATTGCCTGAAATAAATCGAATAAAAAATAGTGCCCTGGCTTGTCTAAATGACAATCTTCCTTAAACCATATATATAATGGGTAACAGGATCATAAAGGTAGTTGGGAGTGTGAAGCGAAAATGAGTAAGGCGGACTTTGCAATTTGTAATGTTCGCAGAAATAGGCGATCAGTAATAACATGCTCTTGTCTGTCGGAACATGGGCGACGTCCGTATGGCTCATATCGCACGATTGGGTGGAGTATAGATTATAAAGACGCTCAATCGCATTATGAATCGGACGGTCTTGGGATACGTAGCACTTCTCCTGCCGATAAGTCGGGGAGGTAACTTTGCAAATATCTTCCATTGTTCCATTAGCGACGCAATGAATTAGCAAAGCCAGTACCAAAAGTAATCCGAATTTTAAGCTTTGTTTCATCTTTCTCTTATAACGGCTGCAAATATAGGATTTATATTTATACTTTTTGCAAACTCTAAGTAGCAAAAAAGGTTTTTTTAGCACTCCAATTGATCTATGTCAATACTCGTTTAGTTCTTTTTCCAGAAATCGGAACTGAAGAGCAGTAATACCGTAAATAATTCCAAACGTCCGAGGAGCATAAGGAAAGAAAGTAGCCATTTTGCAGCGTCGGGTAACTCACTCCACGAATAGGCCGGGCCACAGGTACCGAGGCCCGGTCCCATATTACCCATACTTGAAACAACGGTTCCGATTGACTCGAGAAATCCTACTCCGAAACCCAACATAATGAGTATGCTGATAATGGCGATAACTGCATACAGAAATGTGAATGCCAGTACCGTTGATTGAATCGAAGGAGAGATTACCTGTTTATTAACCCGTACCGGTAGTACGGCGTTAGGATGCAGGATATGTTTGAACTCATTCTTTGCTACTTTAAAGAGAATCACCATACGAATACATTTGATACCTCCTGTCGTGCTGCCCGCACAAGCTCCTATCAACATAACCACAATCAGGCACCCCCAAAGAATGGAGGGCCAAAGCATATAATCCGCTGTGGCAAAACCGGTAGAAGTCTGTAATGAAATCACTTGAAACAATGATTTACGGAAAGCTTCCTCTACTCCCATATCACAGGTTCGATAGAGCCAGAAGGCAATGAATATTGTGAAAAAAGATACACAGATAAAATAAAACTTCAGCTCTGCGTCATGGATGAATTTCTTGATCTTTCCGTTGAACATCAACAACAATAAAGTGAAGTTGATACCTGAAAGAAACATGAAAATGGATATTACGTAATCTATATAAGGAGAGTGGTAATATTCAATGCTAGCTTGTTTGGTCGAGAATCCTCCGGTACTGGTCGTCGTGAAAGCATGACAAATACTGTCAAATACACTCATGCCGCCGAATACGAGCAATACAATCAGCGTTCCTGTCATTCCGGCATAGATACCCCATATCCATTTGGCGGTAACGCCGATACGGGGATGTACTTTGTCATGAGTAGGACCGCTGGCTTCGGCAGCGAATACCTGAATGCCTCCCATTCCGAAAATCGGCAGAACGGCAATTGTGAAAAATACAATTCCCAAACCTCCTATCCATTGTGTCATTGCCCGCCAGAAAAGGATTCCGTGTGGCATTGATTCAATGTTGTTCATAATGGTAGCCCCCGTACTACTGAATCCGGACATCGTTTCGAAAAAAGCGTCCGTAATACTCGGGATATATCCACCTATATAATAAGGTAACATTCCGAAAAGCGAGAATGCAATCCAGGCAGTACTGACAATGACATATCCGTCACGACGGTTGAGCGACTTTTCCGCACCTTTGCCAATTGCAAGCATCAATATACCGACGCCTGTGGTGATAGCGGATGAAATCAGGAAACTCTGCAAATCGTTTTCTTTGTAGAAAAGAGAGACAGCTCCACAACATAGCAGCATAGCTGTTTCTATCAGAAGCAGGAATCCTATGATGCGGTATATCATCTTTGAATTAATCATAAACAAGCTGCGGTTAATACTTAAAACCTAATACTTAATTAAAGAATTTCTCAATCTTTTTAATCATCATACTCAGGCAGAACACAACGACATGGTCGCCCGGTTGTATCAGCGTGTCACCGGTTACAAGTACTCCTTCACCATTACGAATCATACCTCCGATAGTGGTTCCTTTCGGAAGGCCAAGGTCTTTGATAAAATGTTTGGTAATCTTGGCACCTGCCGGCACGGTGAATTCCGCTACATCTGCATTGGCAAAAGTCAGGCATTTCACATTGGATACATCCGCATCCAACATCATTTGGTAAATATGGCTGGCGGCAATCATCTTTTTGTTAATAACCGTACCGATGTCAAGGCTTTCGGCCATGCCGATATAATCAATGTTTTCTACTTCTGCCACCGTCTTTTCCACGCCCATACGTTTAGCGGCAAGACAGGCAAGAATGTTGGTTTCGGAATTTCCGGTCAGGGCGACGAAGGCTTCTGTATTCTTCAACCCTTCTTCAATCAGAAGATCCATGTCACGGCCGTCTCCGTTGATAATCATAGTCTTGTCATCCAATAACTCAGTCAGGCGGTTGCAACGGTTGATATCGTTATCTACGATTTTCACCTGCATATAGTCCGGTACGTATTGTGCAGTACGGACAGCAATGCGGCTTCCGCCCATAATCATCACATTACGCACATCGGCGTAATCTTCTTTACCGGCAATTTTCCGGATATAAGGGATATATTTGCGGGTGGTCGTAAAATAAACAATATCATGCAATTTGATAACGTCATCTCCACGCGGGATAATTGTTTCTGTTCCACGCTTAATGGCTACCACATGGTAGGGGATATTCGGGCCACCTAATTCATAGAGTGGAATATTCAGAATCTCCGCTTTTTCACGCATCTTGGTACCTATTAAGATCAGAGCACCTCCACAGAACTCCCACCATTGGCGTACCCAGCTCATGCGCATGGAAGATACGATTTCTTTAGCGGCAAGCATTTCCGGATAAATCAGGGAGTCTACGCCCAGTTTCTGAAAGAATTCTTTATTTTTGGGCAGAAGATATTCGTAATTGTCGATGCGGGCAACGGTCTTTTTGGCTCCTAAGTTGGTAGCCAGCATACAAGCGGTCATGTTCCTGCTCTCGTCCGGGGTGACGGCAATGAACAAGTCGGCTTCTTTCACACCTACTTCCTTTAAACCGGAAATAGAAGAAGGGGAGGCGGTGACCGTCAGCAAATCGAAGTTGGAACTAAGTGCGGTTAGTTTTTCCTCGTCATCGTCCATTAGGATGATATCCTGTTTTTCCCGGGACAATAATTTAGCCAGGTGGGTGCCTACGTTACCGGCCCCTGCAATAATAATCTTCATTTTCAGTTGGTTAATTCTTTAACTCCACTCATGCTTAGCTGAAGTGCGCATTGCTTTAAAAGTTCTTTAGTGATGCTGTCTTCATCCATTCCGCAGAGTTGGTATAGTTGTGCTATTGTGCCATGTTGAACGAATTTATCCGGGATTCCGATACGTTTCACGGTCGGAGTATATTCATGGTCGGCCATAAATTCGAGTACGGCACTTCCCATTCCTCCCTGAATCACTCCATCTTCTATGGTAACGATGTGGCGGAACTTCCGGCCTACCTCGTGCAGCAGTCCTTCATCCAGTGGTTTGAGGAATCTTAAATCGTAATGTGCAATGCTTTTGCCCGATTCGGTTTCGGCACGGGCAATGGCAGTAGCCGCTTTATTTCCGATAGGACCTATGCTGATAACTGCGAGGTCTTTACCGTCCTTCAATTTCCGTCCCTTACCTACGGTAATTTCTTCGAGCGGACATTTCCAGTCGACTAATACTCCGCGACCTCTGGGGTAACGTATGGCAAACGGACCTTTGTCAGGCAGTTGGGCTGTGTACATCAGACGGCGTAATTCATGTTCATCCATAGGCGATGCAATCGTCAGGTTAGGTATCGGACGCAGATAAGCCATGTCAAAAACTCCGTGATGAGTAGGCCCGTCTTCGCCTACCAGTCCGGCACGGTCGAGACAAAAGACAACAGGCAAGTTCTGGATAGCTACATCGTGGATGATATTATCATAAGCCCGCTGCATGAACGAAGAATAGATGTTGCAGAAAGGTTGCAAACCGTCTTTTGCCATACCTCCGGAGAAGGTGACGGCGTGTCCTTCGGCAATTCCTACATCGAAAGCCCGTTTAGGCATTTTAGACATCAGTATGTTCATCGAACAGCCACTGGGCATGGCCGGGGTAACGCCTACAATTTTAGGATTGGCTTCGGCCAGTTCCACAAGCGTATTTCCGAAAACATCCTGAAAGAGAGGAGGCATTCCTTCCGTATTGGCAATAAAACGCTCGCCGGTGACAGGATCGAACTTGCCGGGCGCATGCCATTCGGTAGCGTGCATCTCTGCCGGGGCGAATCCTTTTCCTTTTATGGTATGTAAGTGCAGGATTTTAGGTCCTTGCAGGTCTTTTATATCCCGTAATATGCGGGCGAGGTTCTTCACATCGTGTCCGTCGATAGGACCGAAGTAGCGGATGTTCATTCCCTCGAAGATGTTTTGTTGTTGTGCAGCCATTGATTTCAGGCTGTTGCCGAAACGTATAAGGGCTTTGCGGCGTTCTTCGTTTAAAATACCGAGTTTGAACAGCATTCGTGACAACTTGAAACGTAGCTGGTTGTAGCGGTTGGAAGTTGTCATGTTGAAAAGATACTGTTTCATACCGCCAACACTACGGTCGATTGCCATGTCGTTATCATTCAAGATAATGAGCAGGTTGTTCGAGGTGGTTGATGAATTGTTCAGTCCCTCGAAAGCCAGTCCGCCACTCATCGAACCATCACCGATGACAGCTATGACATGACGGTTGGAATCTCCGTTCTGAGCAGCGGCAACTGCCATGCCGAGAGCAGCAGAAATAGAATTGGATGCATGTCCGCAGGTGAAAGTATCGTATTCACTCTCCTCCGGTGAAGGAAAAGGACGGATTCCTCCCAACTTCCGGTTGGTGGAGAAAGCTTCCCGTCGTCCCGTAAGAATCTTGTGTCCGTATGCCTGATGACCCACATCCCACACAATACGGTCATAAGGCGTATTGTAGACGTAGTGTAAGGCTACGGTCAATTCCACTGTCCCCAAACTCGCAGCGAAATGTCCCGGATTGCAGCATAGCTCTTTAATAATGTCTTGCCTCAGTTCATTGCATACTTCCGGTAGTTGTTCTACGTTTAGTTTCCGTAGATCTTCGGGGTAATCAATAGTGTTTAGCAAGTTATATATCGGTTCATTATTCATGATTCTAGGAAATTTAGTGCAAAAATACGAAAAGAATGTGGAACCTGAAATGGAATACACATCTTTATTGTACTTTTGCTTCGTGAAAAGGAATTAATAAGGAGAAAAAATATATGGATTTTCGAACGAAGGTTGAACTGCCCGCAAGCTTGCCGCCTGTTACTCATGCCGGACAAATACTCATGATGGGATCTTGCTTTGTCCAAAATGTAGGGAATTTTTTGAAAGATGCCAAATTTCAATTAGATTTGAATCCTTTTGGTATTCTCTACAATCCCTTTTCTGTTTCAACAGCCTTAGTTGAAATATTAAAAGGGAAGGTGTATCAGGAGGAAGATTTATTTGCTTATAAGGAGTGTTGGCATAGCCCGATGCATCATGGCTCATTCTCCGCAGCTACGGCGGGCGAGGTCATCCGGAATATAAATCATCGTTTGCAGCAGGCCTATAAGACGGTTCATCAACTGGATTGGTTGATGTTG
>OGDF01007567.1_pt1 | contig 10086 bp, 10 predicted proteins | sample 1570141 | NCBI WGS metagenome assembly OGDF01 (sample SAMEA4370581, study PRJEB24528) | human gut metagenome | reverse complement strand
ATTTTTATCTTCTTTTAAAGTTCTACGAAAAATCAATTCTTTTGATCTTTTCTTTCCTCATTTCTTATTTTTTTTTGCTTTTTCCTTTTCTGTTTCGAAGTTTTGCCGTACTTTTGTACCGGAATAGGAAAGAAAGATAAATAAGATGAATAGACGAAAAATGAAAACTGGGTCAATGGTGATGTTGAAAGCATCATTTCTTGTGGTGGTATTTTCTATGGGAGTACTTGCTCCTGCCATTGCCCAGAACGGACAGAACAGGAAACCTCGAAAGAAGCTGAAAGAACTACTGATGAAGGCAGATAGCCTGCGACTCCAGTTGCGACAGTCTGCTGATAGGGGACGTATGCTCCAATGGGGCGACTCTCTTCTCATGGCAGAATTGGGTAAGAGCAAGATGAGTGAGAAGAAAAAGCAAAGGCTCATGAAGCATTATGTCAAGATTCAAAGACGCTTGAGCCTCTACGATCGCCAATTGTTCAGAGGAGATTCACTGCTGGCAGCCAATTATTACAAGATAAAGTATGATACTACCTACATCTCCCGTCCTCATGCCCGATGGACCATCAAACTGAGAGGCAATCTTTCTGGAGCCGATTTGGAAACTACGGCGAAGACGGATGGAACGGAAACCCATACCAAGGTGATGGCCGACTGCCGTGGAACCCTCTCCATGGCTGTGGCTTATCGTGGCTTGGGGCTTGGTTTGGCTGTAAACCCAGCCAAGCTGGCTGGCAAGAATCAGGACTTTGAGTTCAACCTCAATTCCTATAGCAACCGCTATGGCTTTGATGTGGTCTATCTCTCGTCCAAGACATTCCATGGTCATCAGGAAATGGGAGGTAGCGAGATAGATATCCATAAGGGAGAAATCTCGCAGAAGGCTCTGAATCTCAATTTCTATTATGCCTTCAACTACCGCAAATTCTCCTTCCCGGCAGCCTTCAGCCAGAGCTACATTCAGAAGCGAAGTGCCGGAAGTTGGATGGTTGGCGCCAGTTTTGACGGTTCCAAGACGAAGGTGAAGGGAATGACTATCCGCCTTAACGAGTTGGCACTCGGTGCAGGCTATGGATATAATCTCGTTCCATCTTCTCATCTGCTGTTCCATCTGTCAGCCTTGCCAACCATCACGGTATATTCTCATGACTATACCAAGATGAGGGCTGAAGTAGAGGAGGGAAGTAGTGATACAGAAATCCCAACCGTTAAAAACAGCATGAAATATCATTTCCCGTCTGCCATCATTACCGGTAGAGGTGCAGCCGTCTATTCCTGGCGCAACAAGTTTGCCGGTGCCACTGCGGTTTATAATTTCTCTGTAGCAGGAGATGAGGATCACCTGCAGGTGAAGAGAAACAAATGGCGAGTAAGAATGTTTTTCGGATTCAGGTTCTAGGAGCATACTTTTCTTCTTCCTATGTCAGTTTTTGACGCATCCAGATTGTAGTTTTGCAGCAGAAATTACAATCACTCTATATATAATAAGGTATGAAGGCAGGAAGAAGGAGGGAGTGGAGTCCCTGAAATGTGAAATATAAGAGGAATCCATAAGATTTCTTGTTAAAAGTTTGGTGGTTCATCAGATTTTTACTAAATTTGCCATTGGATTAGTGACAGGGCAGGTGAAAGTCCTCGCTTGAAGTCGCTATGATGCAGAGAAACAAGATTATCTTGTGGACACGAGCAAGCTATTCAGTTCTGTAGGTTGAAATCTGGTAAATTGAAACGTAGAAAGAACGAGAATTTGTTTGAGCGAGTCTACACCGTCATATGGTGTGGATTCCTCTTTCGCATTTTCTTTTCTACGGGTTTTACCAGAGCCTAACTTACAAGAAAGTGAAGAAAGTAGGGGTTCGCACCATCTTTTTTCGCTTATGAACCATTATGGACTTGTTTGGTTCGCAGATTTTCCTTAACTTTGCAGAAGATTAGCTGCACCTCAGCATAACATTCAAGCAAGCTTGATGATTCTGCTTTCGGTTTGCATAATCTTTGCAGAAGATTAGCTGCACTCGGCAATTTGAAAGCAAGCTTTCATTGCGCTCGTTTGCATAATCTTTGCCCCTTGAAAGTAAATGATTTGCTGTTTCGGCAGAAAAGCAGGAGCAGCCATATATAATGAACTTTAAAAACTGAATGCTTATGAGCAAGGTATTTCAAGTCAAGCCTAAGCGTCTCAAGCGCTCTAACGGTACTGTCCTCACTCCCGATATGGTAGTGACAGTAACAACCATGCAGCACACCGCCACCCCTTTTTACAATGGAGCCAAGGAGGTGCAAGAAGCCTACATGCGCATCTATGCTTTCGACTACAAGAAAGCATGCTGCAATCCTAATGATTTCGAAGTTAAGAAGTTGGACTAAAAAACAACAAACTAAATCAGTATTAGTTATGAGAAAGCTTATTTCTTTTGTATTAGCTTTTTGGTTGTGTAACATGTTTTGCTTTGCACAGATAGCCAAGAAACCAACGATTATGATTTTGCCAAGTGACAATTGGTGTAATCAGCGATACTTTATGACTAATTTTTCCGATCAAGGGAATGTGGTAAAGGTTGCAAACTACCAGCAGGCTTTTCTTGAGGATACGGAATTGGGACAGGTTATCAGCAAGGTTGGTCAAGTGCTTACTGATCAGGGGTATAGCCTAAAAGATGCCGAGCAAGAAATCAAAAGCATCAGTATGAAAACCGCTGAAGATAATGTAACGACTAGTAAAAAGAGTGGAGCCTCGCTTGTAGAATCTCCTCTTGATCAACTGAAGCGTAGAGTAAAGTCTGACGTTATCATTCAGCTATGGTGGCAGGTGAATCGTACAGGAAATGGTAATTCGGCGTCTTTTACACTTGAAGCCTTCGATGCCTATACCAATAAGCGTATAGCTACATCTACTGGCATCACCAAACCTTCTTCAGAGATGATACCTGTCTTATTAGCTAAAGCGGTAAAGGAAAATATTAAGCCTTTTGATAGCCAAATGGATGATTGGTTTGCCGACCAAAGTAAACGTGGTAGGGAAATCAGTCTTACCATAAGGTGTTGGGATAGTTGGGACAAAGATTTAGAGGAGGAATATAATGGTGAGGAATTGACTGACTGCATACAGGATTGGCTGCAGAAGAACTGTGTGAATGGAACATTCAATCTGAGTGACGGAACAGAGTCGCTTGCCCAGTTTGAACAGGTGCGTATCCCATTGCTTGATGATAAAGGCAGGGCTATGGATGCCAGGGCGTTTGCTACAAAGTTGAGAAAATATTTGCAACAGCCTCCTTTCAATATTACTTCTAAGGTGATGGTGAGAGGTTTGGGTGAAGCTATTGTCGTACTTGGTGAGAAATAACAAGATGAGAAGGTTAGTCATTTTATTTGTGTTGATGATGTCGATGGCTACATTTGCTCAGACATCTGATGAGGGGCGAATCTCCATACAAGCAATGATGCCCGATGGTGTGATTTCTGTAGAGGCAAGCAAAAACTTGGTGACACGTATGCAGCGAATGCTTGTAGGCAATGGCTATGGTGATAATGGCTATGTAGAGCGGTTTGTGTTGACTGCCAAAGTGGATATTACGAGCAAGGATATCGTTCCTTCGACTCCTGCAAGAGTATCCGAAAAAATGGAAGTTACATTCTTTGTGGGTGATATTGTTGAGAACAAACTCTATGCGTCTTGTACTGTGTCTTTACAAGGAATTGGAACGAATGAAAACAAAGCTTTGATTAGTGCGTTTAGCAAATTGAATCCTAATCAGAAAGATTTTTCCGAAATGTTGGATACGGCAAAGGGCAAGATTGTTGATTTTTATACGAATCATTGCGCGGAAGAGATAAGTAAGGCCCGTACGATGGCTTCTGTTGGTAATTATGATGAGGCAATCTCTCGTATGATGGCAGTACCTAATGTTTGTGCCGATTGTTACGACAAATGCCAAGTGGCTGCTACAAGTTTCTATCAGCAGAAAATAGATGCTTATGGATTGCAGCAGTTGAATAAGGCTCGCAATGCTTGGATGAAAAGTCAAGATGCATATGGTGCCAATGAGGTCGCCCAATATCTTAATGTCATTTCTCCGTATAGTTCTTGTTACCAAGATGTGGAAAAGTTACGTAAGGAAGTAGCTTCCAAGTTGAATGCAGACGAATTGCGTGAGTGGAACTTTCAAAGCAAGCAATATGAAGATAGCCAGACATATAAAAAAAGTATAGTTAAGGCTTGTCGTGATGTAGGCATGGCTTGGGCTAACAATCAACCAAAGAGTATTGCTAAAACCATTATTCGAGGATGGTGGTAAATTTAAATAATTTCAAAAAGAATCATATGAAAAGAATATTATTTTTTATAGTGTTGTTTATGTCTTTTACTGTTAGTTTTGCTAAGGATAAGGAAGTTGAATTAACGGTTCAAGGTCAAGGTAATACCAAGGAAGAGGCAGTAGTAAATGCTTTGCAGAATGCTCTAGCTCAAGTTAATGGAACATTCATGTCTTCGAATTCTACTATTACAAATGATGATTTGGTTGCATCTGATGCTGCAATTTCTTTTGGAAAAGTAACGGATTATAATATTTTAAATCAATATGTTGCGAATAAAATCGTTTATGTGACAGTAAAAGCTAGAGTTCTGCTGACAAAGAATCAGAAAATTCAAAAGAGTAAAGGTGTCCATAATTCTTTTAATGGCGCAGAGTTTTTAGATAAATCGAAAAAAAAAAGCGTGGATAAGATAAATAAGATTATATGTGAATTGAATAAAATCAATGAACAAATTGCTTTGGAAAATCTTCTAAAGGTAGTTAAAGAAACTTTACCTTATACGTATGATTTGAAAGAAAGTGGTTCTGAAAATCCATGCTTAGAAGGGGATAATTATGTCTTTGATAAACAAATTACTTTTGTCTTTAATGATAATTTCAATAATTTGAAGAAAATGATAGAAGTAACTTTAAATAATATAGGCTTTGATAATAAAAAAGATGCAGAAGCCTATGAAAAAGAAGGATATAGAACTTATCCATTTAATATGGAAACCAAGCAGGGAAAAACGGATAAAAAGCGTGTTAGGAATGCTTGGGTTGGAGGTTTCTTGGGGGTTGCTGCTGGAATTGCTTTGGGGCAAACTTTGGGACAAAATGATAAAGAACGCAAACGTTTTGCTGATGCGGGAACTGCAGTTGGTATAGCAATGTCGCAAACACCCAATTTCTTTTATTCTACTCGTTATTTTAGAACAGATGTTCGTAAATGGATAATTCTTTACAAAATTAATGTAAATAAAGAATTATATAACTTTTATATAAAGGAGTATCCCTCAGGTCTGTTGTCAAAAATTAATCGAGATGGAACTTGCGTAGGGAGAATTCAGAGTGCAACAAAAACAGCAGACTTAATAAAAAGTGGAAAGATGGCTGTAGATTTGTCTAAGAGTGAACTTACTAAGAGTATTCAGGATGTTGCTAATGTAGATAATATGTCAACTATTGAATTTGAGAAAAATGCAGGATGGAAAATTCGCTATGTAGTCCCTAAGGGAGAAATGAGAAGTTTTCGTGGTTATGAACTGATTAAGAATAATTAAACTTCTTAAGATTGATTTATTTTATACGGACCATTGCGCGGAAGGATATGTAAGGTTCGTACGATGGCTTCTGTTGGCAATTATGACGAAGCTATCTCTCGCATGATGGCTGTCCCTAATGTTTGTGCTGATTGTTATACTCAATGCCAAGCAACTGCGACAAATTTCTATCAGCAAAAAATAGATGCTTATGGCTTGCAGTAGTAGAATAAGGCTCGCAATGCTTGGATGAAAAGCCAAGATGCCGATGGTGCCAATGAGGTCGCCCAATATCTTAATGCCATTTCTCCTTATAGTTCATGCTATCAAGATGTGGAAAAATTACGCAAAGATGTGGTTTCCAAACTGAAAACAGACGAATTGCGTGAGTGGAACTTCCAACAGAAGCAATATGAAGATAGTCTGGATTATAAAAGAAGTATAGTTAAGGCTTGTCGTGAAGTCGGTATGGCTTGGGCTAACAATCAACCTCAAAGTATAGTAAAGAATATCATCCGTGGGTGGTGGTGATATATGTGATTTGGTTTATTTACATTAAAATATAAAATTATGATGAAAATGAAGAATTTATTGCTGATTTGTTTGATGCTAACATTGGTTGTATCAAATGTATTTTCACAATCAGACTCTAATGGAGCAACTGATGATGTAACATTGGTGGTTTCTGGTGATGGTGCCAACAAGGAGGAAGCTACTAAAGTAGCGTTAAGAAGTGCGATAGAACAAGTGTATGGCACATTTGTGTCTGCAAACACTTCTATTGTAAATGATGAGTTGACGAAGGACGAAATCGTGACAATATCGTCTGGAAATATTAAGTCATATGAAGAAATAGAGTCATTGTCTACAGACAATAAGACAATTGTTACCTTGCAAGCAACTGTGAGCATTTCTAAATTGGTAAGCTATGCAAAGTCTAAAGGTGCATCTGCAGAATTTGCAGGTTCTACATTTGGTATGAACATGAAGATGAAAGAGTTGAATCGCAAAAATGAGTTGGCTGCTTTAGACAATCTGTTGGTGCAAGTAAAGGCTTTTTTGCCGAGCTTTTTTGAACGTGAAATGGTATTGGCTGAGCCTAAACTACCTGATGATGATTTCGAACGTCTAAATACTTTGGACTATTGTGCTGAACGTTTCTATCGTTATGCTAAAGGAGATGCTACGGTTGTAAATCGTAAGCAAGAAACGGTTCGAAGTCAATTGGCGCAGTGGTTGAAATCGAATTCTTATCTTGTAACTATGAAGATAACGTATACTGCAAATGATGACACCGAACAATTATTGGAATACATTTTGAAAACTCTCAATGCTATTTCTTTGTCTTCTGAAGATTTGGGGGAATATCAAAAGGATGGCTTGAAATGGTCAACCTATAATTTCATGAAGAATAATTTCTACTTCAGAAATTCAATTACAGACATTAATGCTTGGAACCGTAATTTGGTACATGCCTTCTATGATTATTTTACTGGGTTTGAAATAATGGACAATTTGGGAAACAAGTCATATTTTGAAGGTTATGATGAAAAGTTCAAGGCTATGCATGATTCTGATTTCTCAAAATTCAGTGACTTTATCGTTTGGGATCAAACGGGCAGGCATAGTTACGTACTCAAAGGACATGGCTTATTGGCTCCATTTTTCAAGCTTGAAGATAATTTGATAGGACCATATACGTATTGGAACAAAAATTCACAGACGTCAGGGAATATGAATACTTACGAATATTCAATGATTCCAGATGATATAAGTAAGGCGTATGATTCAATCGGAAATCTACAATATGTTTCGTTTCAAATGGAAACTTGGCCAGAGATGACAATTGGCTTTTTAATCCCTGCAAACGATATTGCTAAGTATTCAAAATTTGAAATACAAGATAGACGTTGATATGGATCAGTTTTTAGGAAAATTATCTCTTTATGATATAATTGTCATGATAATTCCAGGAGGAGCAATTCTTTTGTTCTTCTTGGATTATTATGGTGTAGAGTTGGTGTCTATCGGTTCCAACGATATAAGTTTGTTGACCGTTTTAGGAGCAGTTGTAGCCTCTTATATAATAGGAATGGGTAACCATGTAATAGCAAAGAAACTTTGGGGAGTATTCCGTAACAATTGTTTTCTTTTATCTTATAGCTTGAAAAAGGCGAAAAACGAATATACAAAGAAGTTGAATTCTCTGATAGAGAATGTCAATTTAGATTGTTGTAAATTAGACTTGCAATCAAAAATATTATTGGAAGACAAATATTATGAAGCTTATAGTTATGTGTTGGAAGAAAGTTGTTATGATGGTATTCCAATAATAGAAGGTCAAGTAGCTTTTTTACAAAGTATGGTGATTCCCGGACTACTTATACTAATGCTATTGTCAAAATATGATTCAACTCCTCTTTTGTTAGGTGGAATTCTTCTGTTTTTATTATTGTTTTATTTGATATTTGATAGAATAATATTGATTCATAAGCTTGTTTGGGAATATTATGAATATACAAAACGCATAAAAGAAGTTAAGCAATGAGGAATTTATTGATTTTATTATTTGTAATGATGTCCTTGGGGACGTATGCCCAAGGATATTTCAGCGACAAGGTGGCTTTTACCAATTTCCTTGTTCGTATGTATAACAATGCCCCTTTTGAGGGTGTGCGTGCGGTGAATGATTACGACAATGCTTACTTGATTTCTGTGTTGGCATTGGAGCCTGCTAAGTATAAGAACAACGAAAGTATTATCAATCGTGTTGCATCTGTGAAGGCTATGGCGCAAGCTTCTCAATACTTGAATGGCTCTAAGACCACACATGATATGATAATTCATACTACGGAAAAGTCAGATGGTACTTCTGATACGGAAATCCTAGAGAACATCCATCAGAATTCTGTAGGGTATGTTAAAGCAATGGAGTTGTTGACGAATTTTGTACGGAGTGATGGTAAACAAGTCTTTATCTTTGCTTCAAAGTTGAATAATAATAAATAATAGTCTTATGAAAAAACTTTTATTAATGGGTCTCGTTCTTTTCACATTTTGCTCATGTGCTACGAATTACCCACAGATGGTAAAAGACCGAGTAGAGCAGTATCAGAATGAAGGTAAGGTGATTCTTAGTCAGTCTAATGACGATACTGGCAAGAAGCACTATGTAGTTTATGGAGACATAGATAAACAAACTATTGTTGTTGATACTTTAGGTGAAAATGTATTTACGATTCAATTAGGCAAAAAAACGAAGAAAACACTAACTTCCAAGGTTGTTGAAGACGAGGGACTTAGTGTCTCTTTTGAACAGCAAGAAGGTGATTTTAATCAACTTGATGTTCAACTATCAAAAGATGGCGATTTTATTTTAGGTTCTGTTCCTACAGAGTTTATGGTATATGAAGACAAGTATATAGTTTTGGGTAAAGATTATCCTAATATTATCTTTTTGAACAAGAATGACGCTTATTATGATCTGGGTGGTTCTTGCAAGGTAGATGAAGATGGAAATCTAGATGTAACTCTTACTGCTATGTTTACAGGTATATTGCCTGATAATTGGCAAGATTATACTGGAGAACCTGAAATATACCCAGATTTATATATTGATAGAGAGCATGAAGATTTCCTGTATAAATTAACTTTAGCTCCTAATGGTAAAATAATAAAGAAAGGGGAGACAGCCACTTGTGGTGGAGTACAAATTCCTGTAGAGGCTTTTGGGGCTTGGTCTACGCTACGACTTTATATTCAAAAAATTGTGTATGGCGGATAGTCTTACGAAAGGAATCGAACCTGAGTATGGAAGAGGATTTAGTGAGCGGCTATAAACCCACATTGCAGTCACTCTCTATGTAACTCCTTGATTTCCAATATCAGGATTTTTTGAAGTCTGATTTGGGTGTAGCATGGATTATCTTTTCCCGTGCGGTTTTGGGTTAATGTAGAGCAAATCATAGGTGGCGGAGAGTTTACTCTTGCCTGTAATCTTTAGATATAACCGTAATGGGGTTAATCTGCAGTTGGTAAATAGCAATCCAACAAGTACCCAACAAGTACCCAACAAGTACCCAACAAGTATTGGAACTTGTCGGAATATTGAAGAATGGAGAGTATTCTGTTAGAGAAATCATGTCTTTTTTAATGTTGAAGGATAGGGTGAATTTCTTGTATAAATACTTAACACCAGCATTGGAAGAAGGATTGGTTTCCATGAAATATCCTGATAATCCAAAGCACCCAAAGCAGAAGTATATGCTAACAGAAAAAGGACGAAAGATATTGGAAAAATAGAATGAATAGCAGTAATCTATGTGTTTAATACTTTTTTCTTGATGTTCTGTCACCATTTGACATATCTATATAGTTATTTCGCAGCCGAAATCAAATGTATAACTATATTAAGGTAATGTAACAATGGAAAAGAACAACAAGAAAAGAGTATGTTGGTTGGCTGCGGTATTGAGTGCCGTGCTGGTAGTATTATTTGGCTATTGGTCCTTCTTGACCTCTCATGG
>OGDF01007566.1_pt1 | contig 10087 bp, 9 predicted proteins | sample 1570141 | NCBI WGS metagenome assembly OGDF01 (sample SAMEA4370581, study PRJEB24528) | human gut metagenome | reverse complement strand
CGGCGGGCGAGGGCTTTCGCGGTGTCGAGCAGTGCGCCGCCGCCGACGCCAATCACCACGCTGCGATCGTCACCGGACTCAGCCGCCAGTTGCTGTACATCGCTTTCGCTGCAATGACCACGAAACAAAATATGCTTTGCCCCTGGAAGTCCAAACGCTGGCGGAAGTTTGGTTTGCGCCGCAGCAATGGCGCGTTTGCCGTAGATCCACACCGCGCGAGAAAGTTGTTCATCAGTGAAAAAATCGTGCAGGTGATTGAAACTTCCTGGATGTGAAAAGTAGTTAGCCGGGCCGACGACCACGCGGATAGGATTGTGAGGCATGTTGTGTTGTCCTTATTGTTTTATTTAGACATCTAAACGTCTTGATTGCCAAATACTAGCATCGTGTTATAGTGCCTTCAACACGCAACTTCGTCAGGTACAATAAAAATGACAAATAACCCTCTGATTCCACAAAGCAAACTTCCACAACTTGGCACCACTATTTTCACCCAGATGAGCGCGCTGGCGCAGCAACACCAGGCGATTAACCTGTCGCAAGGCTTTCCTGATTTTGATGGTCCGCGCTATTTACAGGAGCGGCTGGCGTACCACGTTGCCCAGGGGGCAAACCAATACGCGCCCATGACCGGCGTGCAGGCCTTGCGCGAGGCGATTGCTCAGAAAACGGAACGTTTGTATGGCTATCAACCAGATGCCGATAGCGATATCACCGTAACGGCAGGGGCGACGGAAGCGTTATACGCGGCGATTACCGCACTGGTGCGCAATGGCGATGAAGTGATTTGTTTTGATCCCAGCTATGACAGTTACTCCCCCGCCATCGCGCTTTCTGGGGGAATAGTGAAGCGTATGGCACTGCAACCACCGCATTTTCGCGTTGACTGGCAGGAATTTGCCGCATTATTAAGCGAGCGCACCAGACTGGTGATCCTCAACACTCCGCATAACCCCAGTGCAACTATCTGGCAGCAGGCTGATTTCGCCGCTTTGTGGCAGGCGATCGCCGGGCACGAGATTTTTGTCATTAGCGATGAAGTCTACGAGCACATCAACTTTTCACAACAGGGCCATGCCAGTGTGCTGGCGCATCCGCAGCTGCGTGAGCGGGCAGTGGCGGTTTCTTCATTTGGCAAGACCTATCATATGACCGGCTGGAAAGTGGGTTATTGTGTTGCGCCAGCGCCCATCAGCGCCGAAATTCGCAAGGTACATCAGTATCTGACCTTTTCGGTGAATACCCCGGCACAGCTGGCGCTTGCTGATATGCTACGTGCAGAACCTGAGCATTATCTTGCGTTACCGGACTTTTATCGCCAGAAGCGCGATATTCTGGTGAATGCTTTAAATGAAAGCCGGCTGGAGATTTTACCGTGTGAAGGTACATACTTTTTGCTGGTGGATTACAGCGCGGTTTCTACCCTGGATGATGTTGAGTTTTGCCAGTGGCTGACGCAGGAGCACGGCGTAGCGGCGATTCCGCTGTCGGTGTTTTGCGCCGATCCCTTCCCACATAAACTGATTCGTCTCTGTTTTGCCAAGAAGGAATCGACGTTGCTGGCAGCAGCTGAACGCCTGCGCCAGCTTTAGCTATTTAACCGTCCAGGCGCGGGAATATTGACGGTCGGCAAACAACTCTTGCAGGCCGTTAATTTGCTTCAGGCGCAGCACTTCGTCGCTGTCCATTCCCAGCTCTTTGCCAATTTTATTATCGTCCCATCCCAACTGGCTAAGTTCACGGACGATTTCCGACATGGCGGTGATTTGATGGCGTCCACGAGCGCGATTATGACGAATAGTCGCGGCGATGCGTTGATTACGCGTACCTTCCAGACAGGTCACCGGCAAATAACCTTTTAAGCGTAATTTTAATGATGATGAGCCTTTACCAATTTCATGGCGGTGAAAACCATCCACGATTTCCAGGGCATTTTTATCCGTATGCGTGACCACAATGGGTTGGGTAAAACCATCTATTTCAATGGATTTTTTCAGCAGTTTTTTTTCGGGTGGTGCCACGTTGTTTGGGTTGTAATCATTAGGCATAAGTTGGCTGTTTTTAACCCACAGAACGCAATCCACTGGCTCTTCACGAAAGGGGCTAACCTGATGGATCGCCATGCGGATTTCATTAATCGCTTTGATGCGATCATCTTCCGGCAAGCTGGCGAGAAATTGCGTTAAATCCTGCGTTAATCGTTGTTGCATAGTATCCCCCATTCCTGACGTTTTCCTTTTATCCGTTCGTTATAACGCTGATAGTTCTTCGCTTTCGTAGGACTAAATGATAATGCTCGACACCAGTAATCGTTATTGAGTAAAACTTTGCATATCCGCCGCCAGGAGGGGATATCTTTCGCGCCAATGTCCCCTTGCTGGGTTTGTGGAACCTCGATGCCTTTTTTCTGATACCAGTGCAAATAAATGGCGATTTTATTGCGGTAATGCTCAGCTGTTTTTTCCGGCATGCTATTGAGCAGCAATAATGCATATTCTTGCCAGTCTAAATGTTCTGGCTTGAGGATTTTCCGATGCCCATAGAAATGATTGTCATGTCCGGCGTAAATGCCGCCACTTTTTACCCCGCTGACTCGTGCGCACATAGCTGCCCAGCGATCCGGTTCGATAACGTGATAGAGCCATAATCCTTGTCGTTGCTCCGGGCCAAAAGGTTCGCAAATTCGCATATGACGCAGAGGAACGCCTGCCTGATACATTAGGTTATACAGTGGGTTGCAGAGACTTTGATGATTTGCATACCAGGTCCAGATATCAGCCACTTTCCAGTCGTAAATGGGGTAAATGTACCAGCTATGACCGCCTGGTGCGGCCGTAGTCCATGGTTTATCGTCGGCAAAACGTTGTTTATTTAAACTGGCGATGGCGACAAAACGGTTGTAGGACTCATCCGCACGGATGCCGATCATCATCGCCGCCGGACGTTTTTGTGAAAACCATTCGGCAAACTCACGTACAAATTGTTCGAAGGTCATGCCAGGCTGGTAAAAGCAGAAAAAGTCAGGATCGGTTATCGCATCTTGCGGGGGCTGACGCACCCATTCGACATCAGGTTCCCAGCACTGCCATTCGGGTTGGAATTGTGAAAGGGAATTTTGCGTCGTAAGCGGGAGCGCAACCCAGTAAAACTCTTCGATGACATCGGTGTACAACTCGCGCTGGGACTGAACATAGTTAATGGTGCAAGAGAATTGCGCCTCCCAGTCGATAAACAAAACGCAGATTTTTTTGCCCATTTGTCGGGCAAGTTCGGCTGTCAGATGCAGCATTAAACCAGAGTCTTTGCCGCCAGAAAATGAGACACAAACGCGGGGTAGGGTGTTGAGTGTCCAGGTAATACGCTCTCGTGCAGCTTCCAGAATATTGAGCGGAAGAGGAATTTTATAAATAGACATCTGAAGACGCTCTCTGAACGTTACAGGGTGATCAGTGAGATAAGTCTGTTAATTATAAAGTAAACACTGCAAAGCAGAGTGTTTTATTTTTCATTCGCGCTGTGAATAAATAGATGAAAGTTATAGTAGCTGTCTGTAGTTATATATCAAAAACTCTCATTTAGACGGTCAATAAATCGGGAGAACACCAAATTATTTAAAGAAGATTTATTATAGGAAATGTAAAGCTTTATTGAAGGTAACGGATGTTCTAGTTTTATCTCTTTTAAATTAAGAAAGTCACGGTAGGAATTATAAAGTTCATAGGGGACTATTCCCAGTAAATCTGTAACTGCAATGCTATTAATGATTGTCAGCAAAGAGGAACCACGAAATGAAATTTTGCGATTCATAAACTTCTCGTCTATTTCCATTTGAATATCATCAACTCCTGCTGATTTGGATATTAATTGGGTGAACTCTTCTGCCATAATTTGTTCATAAGTGCTATTGTCAGTAATTCGCGGATGCTTATTACTACAAATTAGAGTATTGCGAATTGTATGCAATGGCATGCAAATGACGGAACGGCTGATCACTGGCATTTGGGTGATCACCAGATCGGCTTTGCGGTGAACCAACAGTTCTTCAGCATTCTCTGCTGACATGAGGATATCATGGCACTCAATCTCGACAGAGGCATCTTGCCGTAGGCAGCGGATCAGCATACTATTATTAGAGCAAGAAATGAGCTGAGGGCCGTAAATAATAAAGTTTTTCTTTAGTTCGGACTTATTGACTATATTAATTGTTTGTTCAAGGCCTTTGAGGTTTTTCTCAAGATGGTGATGCAGATTCAACCCTGTTGTCGTCGGCGCGATACCTTTTCCTGAGCGAATGAATAAAGGGTCATTAAATTGCGCACGTAAGCGTTGTAACGACTGGCTCACGGCTGATGGGGTGATATATAGTGATTCAGCAGCTTTGCTAATGCTTAAATGCTGGTAAATACACTCAAATATGACAAGAAGGTTTAAGTCGAACTTTTTCAAGTCGTAGAGATTGGCCATACACTACTCCGGTTATATTTTTCTTCCATGGTATATTCACTTAATCAATGTTTTTTGCGTATATATTTTTATTGATTATATTTTTTTGCTTAACTCAGGATTAAGTTTTTCTAAAATAGCATAGCCACTTAGGGCAGAGCGAGCAATTCATGCTTTTTTAGGATGGTTGAAAAGCAGGGATGTATTTCAACCATCCATGAATTATCTTTTATTTATTCCCCATAATGATATTAAGCGTTTTCTGATCGGGCAACCCCACGGCCTGTTGCAGCGTATTTTCCTTACTCATGTAATAGATCGCTGGTGTGACATTTGCCCCCAGATCGTCCATGAGTTTCTCGTTGGCGCTTAACACTTTCATTTGTTCTGTACTTACGTTTGCAGGCACGTTTAGCTTAAGCTTGCCACCAGAGGATTCATATTCTTGCCAGGTTTTTGCGGGATCTTTGGAGGCAAGAATTGCCGCTGCTGTCGCCGGGCTTTCTGGCTTGATAACCCCAACCAACAATGTTCTTAATTGCACTTTGCCAGAATCTACCCACGGGCGCGCCTGCTGCCAGAACTGTTTACAAGATGGGCAGAACGGATCGGCGAACACGTAGACAATGACCGGCGCATCTTTTTTACCGTCGAGGAGCCAGTGGGATTGTTCCATCCGTTGCCACATTTCGCGTCCGGCTGGTGCGTAAATTTCTTTTTCGATAAGTGTGTTACTCAGGTTTTCACCTTTCTCGTTGTACATGTAACCAGAGATAGCTTGCTTACCATCGGGAGTCAGGTAGATGGTGACGCCCATATCCTGATACTTTCCGAGATAACCTTTCATTCCTCCGGGGGCATCGAACGTTTTGATGATTGTAATGCCCTGTTTTTCAATCGCTTTTACTGGGGAAGGAAGTTCCTCTGCGAAGGCGATTGCAGGAAGCAGAGCCAGTAAAAGTATCTTTTTTAACATTAATTTGTCCTTTTCAGTCAGTGCAAAAGTCGAGTAAAAGGCATAACCTATCACTGTCATAGGTAAGAGCTTAGATTAGGTGATTGCCCTTTGTTTATGAGGGTGTTGTAATCCATGTCGTTGTTGCATTTGTAAGGGCAACACCTCAGCCTGCAGGCAGGCGCTGAAGATACCAAAGGGTAGTTCAGATTACACGGTCACCTGGAAAGGGGGCCATTTTACTTTTTATCGCCGCTGGCGGTGCAAAGTTCACAAAGTTGTCTTACGAAGGTTGTAAGGTAAAACTTATCGATTTGATAATGGAAACGCATTAGCCGAATCGGCAAAAATTGGTTACCTTACATCTCATCGAAAACACGGAGGAAGTATAGATGTCCTTGATTAACACCAAAATTAAACCTTTTAAAAACCAGGCATTCAAAAACGGCGAATTCATCGAAATCACCGAAAAAGATACCGAAGGCCGCTGGAGCGTCTTCTTCTTCTACCCGGCTGACTTTACTTTCGTATGCCCGACCGAACTGGGTGACGTTGCTGACCACTACGAAGAACTGCAGAAACTGGGCGTAGACGTATACGCAGTATCTACCGATACTCACTTCACCCACAAAGCATGGCACAGCAGCTCTGAAACCATCGCTAAAATCAAATATGCGATGATCGGCGACCCGACTGGCGCCCTGACCCGTAACTTCGACAACATGCGTGAAGATGAAGGTCTGGCTGACCGTGCGACCTTCGTTGTTGACCCGCAGGGTATCATCCAGGCAATCGAAGTTACCGCTGAAGGCATTGGCCGTGACGCGTCTGACCTGCTGCGTAAAATCAAAGCAGCACAGTACGTAGCTTCTCACCCAGGTGAAGTTTGCCCGGCTAAATGGAAAGAAGGTGAAGCAACTCTGGCTCCGTCTCTGGACCTGGTTGGTAAAATCTAAGTTCCGCAATCGCGTAATTAATCGGGTGCTGCGGCACCCGATTTTCTTCCCCGCACCATGATGCAAGCTGCATCCAGGTAGCCGCAGAGGCCGCTTGCATGATGATGTTTAAAGCCCAGGAGATAAACATGCTCGACACAAATATGAAAACCCAGCTCAGGGCTTACCTTGAGAAACTGACCAAACCTGTTGAGCTGATTGCCACGCTGGATGACAGCGCTAAATCGGCAGAAATCAAGGAACTGTTGGCTGAAATCGCAGAACTGTCAGACAAAGTCACCTTTAAAGAAGATAACAGCTTGCCGGTGCGTAAGCCGTCTTTCCTGATCACCAACCCAGGTTCCAACCAGGGGCCACGTTTTGCAGGCTCCCCGCTGGGCCACGAGTTCACCTCGCTGGTACTGGCGTTGCTGTGGACCGGTGGTCATCCGTCGAAAGAAGCGCAGTCTCTGCTGGAGCAGATTCGCCATATTGACGGTGATTTTGAATTCGAAACCTATTACTCGCTCTCTTGCCACAACTGCCCGGACGTGGTGCAGGCGCTGAACCTGATGAGCGTACTGAACCCGCGCATCAAGCACACTGCAATTGACGGCGGCACCTTCCAGAACGAAATCACCGATCGCAACGTGATGGGCGTTCCGGCAGTGTTCGTAAACGGGAAAGAGTTTGGTCAGGGCCGCATGACGTTGACTGAAATCGTTGCCAAAATTGATACTGGCGCGGAAAAACGTGCGGCAGAAGAGCTGAACAAGCGTGATGCTTATGACGTATTAATCGTCGGTTCCGGCCCGGCGGGTGCAGCGGCAGCAATTTACTCCGCACGTAAAGGCATCCGTACCGGTCTGATGGGCGAACGTTTTGGTGGTCAGATCCTCGATACCGTTGATATCGAAAACTACATTTCTGTACCGAAGACTGAAGGGCAGAAGCTGGCAGGCGCACTGAAAGTTCACGTTGATGAATACGACGTTGATGTGATCGACAGCCAGAGCGCCAGCAAACTGATCCCGGCAGCGGTTGAAGGTGGTCTACACCAGATTGAAACAGCTTCTGGCGCGGTACTGAAAGCACGCAGCATTATCGTGGCGACCGGTGCAAAATGGCGCAACATGAACGTTCCGGGCGAAGATCAGTATCGCACCAAAGGCGTGACCTACTGCCCGCACTGCGACGGCCCGCTGTTTAAAGGCAAACGCGTAGCGGTTATCGGCGGCGGTAACTCCGGCGTGGAAGCGGCAATCGACCTGGCGGGTATCGTTGAGCACGTAACTCTGCTGGAATTTGCGCCAGAAATGAAAGCCGACCAGGTGCTGCAGGACAAACTGCGCAGCCTGAAAAACGTCGACATTATTCTGAATGCGCAAACCACGGAAGTGAAAGGCGACGGCAGCAAAGTCGTTGGTCTGGAATATCGAGATCGTGTCAGCGGCGATATTCACAACATCGAACTGGCCGGTATTTTCGTCCAGATTGGTCTGCTGCCGAACACCAACTGGCTGGAAGGCGCAGTCGAACGTAACCGCATGGGTGAGATTATCATTGATGCGAAATGCGAAACCAACGTCAAAGGCGTATTCGCAGCGGGTGACTGTACGACGGTTCCGTACAAGCAGATCATCATCGCCACTGGCGAAGGTGCCAAAGCCTCTCTGAGTGCTTTTGACTACCTGATTCGCACCAAAACTGCATAAGAAGAAGTAAGATTCACCTGCAATTGCTTAGCCGCCGGGGTCAAACCTGGCGGCTTTTTTATGGCATTAAAAAGCCCTGCCGGGATGGCTCCGGGCAGGGCGGGATATTTATTCTGGCAATTAACGCACAACCAGCACCGGCAGATTGGCATGGCGGATCACGCTCGAGGCGTTAGAACCTAACAGATGGGTCGAAATCGATGGGTTGCGAGAACCAATAACTACAACATCAGCCCCCAGTTCTTCTGCCAACTCATTGACTTCATCCCGCACGCTACCAAAACGGACATGTTGTTTAATGCGGGAAGGATCGATGGTGAAGTGGCTGACCATCGTTTGCAGACGTTCTTCTGCTTCATGTTGCAGATGCTCTTCAAAACGACGCACATCAGCGGCAAAACGGTGCAGGCTCAGGCTGGCTGACCCGGGTAGTACGTGAAGTAGATGAATAACTCCGTCATCCTGGGCGAGGAATTCAGCGTGGCGAACAGCTTTGTCGCTCAATTCCATTTCAAATACATCAACTGGCATAATGATTGTCTTATACATAACCCTTTCTCCCTGTTAATCATGAACAAATCATTCGCCATGATTATAATATTTATCCCTGATATTTGTCTGGTTCTTTTTCCTTACGAACGGTTTCTGTGATTAATATATTCTCACTGAACACCAGGAATTCTCCCAAAACCTGCGGTACCGCCCGTTTTCCCGCTGTGATAGCTACCCTTAAAGACTGACTCTTTTTTGAACTGTCTCTGGAGGTTGCATGAAAGCATTGACTTATCACGGCCCACATCACGTTCAGGTAGAAAATGTTCCCGATCCGGGCATTGAACAGGCAGATGATATTATTCTGCGTATTACGGCAACGGCGATCTGTGGCTCTGACCTCCATCTTTATCGAGGCAAAATACCCCAGGTTAAACATGGCGATATTTTTGGTCATGAATTTATGGGGGAAGTCGTTGAAACCGGAAAGGACGTAAAAAATTTGCAAAAAGGCGACCGGGTGGTAATTCCGTTTGTCATTGCTTGTGGCGACTGTTTTTTCTGTCGATTACAGCAATATGCCGCCTGCGAAAATACCAATGCGGGTAAAGGCGCTGCGCTCAATAAAAAACAGATACCAGCTCCCGCGGCATTGTTTGGTTATAGTCACCTGTATGGCGGCGTTCCTGGTGGGCAGGCGGAATATGTCCGCGTCCCTAAAGGGAATGTGGGGCCGTTTAAAGTACCGCCTTTGCTTTCAGATGATAAAGCCCTTTTCCTTTTTATCGTCCTTGCTTTCCTCCTCATCAGCATCAGGCTCGTCCTCGCTTTCATCAGCCACAGAGTCCTCCTCACTGGTGTCATCGGTTTCTGAAGCCACCGCAGAACTGCTCTCCGCCTTTGAAGCCGAGCTGTCCACGTCTTTTTTACCTGATGTTGCCACCAGTATCAGTGCAATAACAAGCCCCACTATAACAGCGCCCATGCCTGCAAAAGCGATGATAAGCTTTTTGTTTATGCCCTTTTTGCCCACATTCTCCTGCTGGCTGTTTACGTCTTTTTTCTCATCACTCATAAGCTTTCCCCTTTATTTTTGATTTTTACATATTTATAAGACCGCCGAGTATTACGCCCGACGGTCGAACTTTCTTTTTTTGGCGACTTATTTTACTGACTGGAGTTTCTCGCTAAGGAACTTCTCCTCAAACTTGTCTGACGGCATAGGTCTGCCGAAATAATAGCCTTGTATAACGTCAGTTTCCAGATCTCTCAGGATATCGAACTGCACCTGTTCCTCAACACCCTCTGCGCAAACTGCTATATGCAGGTCGTGAGAAAGATTAACTATCATTTTAACAAACACCGCAGTGTCAGGATTTTTTGCAATATCATCAATAAACGACTTGTCTATTTTAATGGTATTCAGAGGCATTTCCTTTATGCAGTTAAGCGAAGAATATCCTGTTCCGAAATCGTCCAGTGCTATCTTCACGCCCTTGTCTGTTATATGCTTCAAAAGCTCCTTCATCTTTTCCATATCATGGATA
>OGDF01007559.1_pt1 | contig 10095 bp, 9 predicted proteins | sample 1570141 | NCBI WGS metagenome assembly OGDF01 (sample SAMEA4370581, study PRJEB24528) | human gut metagenome | reverse complement strand
TGGGCTCGGGCGACGACGCGCGCTTTACGCTGGCGACCTCCGCTGGCAACGTGCGCTGCCGCTACCTGATCAACGCTGCGGGCAACGGCGCCGCCGACATCTCGCATATGGCGGGCGCCGAGGAGTTTCAGATGGTCTGGCGCCAGGGCAACATCGTGGTGCTGGACAAGGAACCGCGCACGCTCATGCCGCTCTACCCCGTTCCCACGCCGGTGTCCAAGGGCGTTATCGTCACGGGTACCGTACATGGCAACACCGTGATTACCGCGACGGCCGCCGTGCGCGAGCCCGGCGATACGCAGACCTATGCGAGTGATATCAACACGCTCCTGACCGGTGCACGCAAACTGGTGCCCGATCTGGACACGCGCCGCGTGGTGCGCGTGTTTGCCGGCGGTCGTCCAGTCATTCAGGGAACGAACGACTTCTTTATTGGACAGTCGGCCGTGGTGCCGGGGCTTTTCCAGGCGGCGGGCATTCAGTCGCCGGGCGTGGCAAGCGCGCCAGCCATTGCCGAGCGCATGGAGCAGGTACTGCGCGATGCCGGCGTGGCCCTGCGCGAACGGGACGATTGGGACCCGATTCGCCGCGCGCCGGACGACTTTGACCACGCACCGCTTGCGCGCAAGGAGGAGCTGATCGAGTCCGATCCCGCGTGGGGGCAGATCGTCTGCCGCTGTGAGACAGTGCCCGAGGCCGAGATTGTGGCCGCGATTCGACGCCGCCCGGGCGCGGTTTCGGTCGAAGGCGTCAAGCGCCGCTGCCGTGCCGGCATGGGTCGGTGCCAAAGCGGCTTTTGCCAGAGCCGTGTGGTGGCGATTCTTGCCCGAGAGCTGGGCTGCGACCTCAGCGAGGTATTACTGGAGGACGCCGGCTCCTGGCTGGTCGAGGGACCTTTGAAGGGGGTGCGCTAGGATGGCGACGTTTGATATGCGCGACGAACGCGCGGAGGCCGGAACTGTAACGTCGGTGTCGACGCAGGCCTTCGACGTGGTCGTTATCGGCGGCGGACCTGCCGGCATGGCGGCCGCGCTGGCCGCGCATATGGCAGGGGCACGCGTAGCCATCGTGGAGCGCGAGCAGCACCTGGGCGGCATCCTCCGCCAGTGCATCCACCCCGGCTTTGGCCTGTCGCACTTTAAACAGGAGCTCACCGGTCCCGAGTACGCGCAGCGCTTTATCGACCAGGTGCACGCAACCGACATTACGCTGTTCCTGAACAGCATGGTGATTGGGATTGATTCAAGCGAGTCTGCAGTTGACACCGCGGTCCACACCGTCACGCTCATGAGCCCTGCCGACATGCTGCAGCTCACCGGGCACGCGATCGTCCTTGCCATGGGTTGCCGTGAGCGCACCCGCAGCGAGATCAAGATCCCCGGCAGCCGTCCCGCTGGCGTGTTTACGGCCGGCCTGGCGCAGCGATACATCAATATCGAGAACCTCAAGCCCGGCTCGCATGACGTCATTTTGGGCTCGGGCGACATCGGGCTTATCATGGCGCGCCGCTGCACGCTCGAGGGGATTTCGGTCGAGGGCGTGTACGAGCTCATGCCGTACGCCAACGGCCTGCGCCGCAACGTTAAGAACTGCCTGGACGATTTTGGAATTCCGCTGCACCTGTCCACCACCGTCACACGCGTGATCGGCCACGACCGCGTGGAGGCCGTCGAGGTAAGCCAAGTCGACGAGAACCTGGCGCCCATTGCCGGGACGGAGCGCATCGTTCCGTGCGACACACTGCTGCTTTCGGTGGGATTGATTCCCGAGAACGAGCTTTCGGTTGCCGCTGGCGTTGAGCTTGACCCGCGCACGCGCGGCGCCGTGGTGGACCAGAGCCTGCAGACGGGCATGCCGGGCATCTTTGCCTGCGGAAACGTGCTGCACGTGCACGACCTGGCCGACAACGTGACGACCGAGTCTGAGCGCGCCGGCGCGGCTGCGGCGGCGTACGCGCTGGGGACCGGCGCGGGCGCCGTTCCGGACTGCGAGCTCTCGGTCTCCCCTGCCGGCATCGCGGGCTACGCGCTGCCGGCACGCATTACGGCTGTGGCACTCACCAAGCTCAACTTCCGCGTGCGCCGACCCGTCGACGCCGCCCGCGTGCGTATTCTGGCAGGCGGCGAGGAACTGTTCGCAGGCAAGGTCCGTGCATTTAAGCCGAGCGTCATAGAAAGCTTCCCGCTGCCGGCGAAGGTGATTCAGCGCGCACTCGACCTAGGTGCTAGAGAGATTATTCTGTCTGTCGATCCCATTGAGGAGGCATAGCTCATGAGCACGAATGCGACCGAGACGCTGCAGTTCAACTGCACCACCTGCCCATCCGAATGCCTCCTGACCGTAGAGGTAGGGCGTGACGCAGACGGCGCCGTGGTAGAAGTGCGCTCCGTAACCGGCAACAACTGCCCACGCGGCGATAAGTTCGCGCATCAGGAGCTCACCTGCCCCATGCGCGTGCTCACGACGACCGTGGCAGTATCTGGCGGCGACGAAGCCCTGCTCCCCGTGCGCACCGCCGAAGCCATCCCGCTAGAACTCCACGCCCAAGCCATGGCCCTCATCCGAGGCCTAGTCGTCAACGCCCCCATCCGCATGGGCGACGTCGTCCTCCCCGACCTCCTCAACACCAACATCAACCTGATCGCCAGCATGGACATCGACCGAGCCCAAGTAGCTAATTAAGGACGGGGCACTTTTAGCTACTCCACCATCCACCCGGTCCTCCTCCGCAGTTGCGGTGAAATACGGACCGTTTTATGGCTTCAGGCCGCTAAACAGTCCGTATTTCACCGCAGCTTATGAGGGCCGCATGGGATGCAAAGGAGTGTCCCAAGGTGCCGGCATAGACGATATGAGCAGGACATAAAAACATTGAGAGCCCCTGCTGCATGAAAGACCGCGGATTAGGCCGACAATGGTGAGTGTCTAATCCAACCGTGGCGGCCACGCCGCATTCATGGAAGGGGCTCCCATGCTCGATACTACCACCTTCATCGGCCTCGACGTCCACGCCCGCTCGATAAAGGCCGTCTCCCTCGACGTCATGACCGGGGAGGTACGTGCCGCGACCTTCGGCTACGACGCCGGCGCCGTCGCGGAGTGGGTCCGTTCCGTGGACCCCAGGGCCAGGTGCGTGTACGAGTCCGGGGTCACGGGCTTCGACCTGCAGAAGAGGCTTTCCGGCCTGGGGGTCGACTGCGTGGTCGGCGCCGTCTCGAAGATGATCAAGCCCAGCGCGGACAGGCGCAGGAAGAACGACCGCAACGACGCCGAGTTCCTCGCCCGCATGCTGTCGGTCGGCAACGTGGTCGAGGTGTGGGTCCCCGACGACGAGTGCGAGGCCGCCCGCGACCTGACCAGGGCGCTCGAGGACGCGAGGGACGACCTCTCGCGCTCGAAGCAGCGGCTCTCCAAGTTCCTGCTCAGGCACGGGCTCGCCTTCGACGAGAGGACGCCCACCGGCCGCAGGAAGGGCAACTGGACCCGGGCGCACTGGTCCTGGATCGAGTCGATAGGGTTCGCGGAGAGGGCCGACAACGACGTGCTCGCCTACTACGTCGACGCGGTCAGGCGGGCGGCGGAGGAGAAGGCGAGGCTCGAGGGGCTCGTCGAGGCCGAGGCCCGCAAGCCCAGGTGGAGGAAGAGGGTCGACTCACTCCGCTGCCTCAAGGGCGTGGACACCGCGTCCGCCGCCGACCTCGTGTTCGAGGCCGGCGAGTTCTCGAGGTTCAGGAACGCCCGCTCGTTCGCGGCGTGGGTCGGCCTGACGCCCTCCGAGCACTCCAGCGGGGAGAGCGACCGCAGGGGCGCGATCACCAAGGCCGGCAACAAGCACCTGAGGAAGACGCTGGTCGAGGCCGCGTGGCACTACCTGACGTGCTCGGGGCGGCCGAAGGACCTCGCCAGGGGCCAGGCCCCGGACCGGGGCCGCCCGGAGGCATGCCGCCAAGGGCGTGCGGAGGCTGGTCGAGAGGCGGGAGGCGCTGCTCGCGCGCGGGGTCCACGGCAACAAGGCGAACGTGGCCACGGCGCGCGAGCTCGCCTGCTGGGTATGGGCGGTCGGCCTCATGGCCGAGGAGGCGTAGGGGGGCGGTCCCCCGCACATAAGCCAGTCACCCCGGAAGCGGTTCGATCCGAAGCCGTTGAGGCGAACCTCAGGTCCCTTTTCTGCGAGCGCCCAGGGCGCCACACGCGTGCACAGACTGTCGGTTCGACGTAGAAGCCTCAGCCGTAGCAACGGATTGCCCAGCGAGAGATCGCCGCGGGCGGATATTAAACTGCAAAGACGAGCGTCGGTAAGACACGCCGAGGTCGCCGCGGACGGGCTGATATAGGGAGAGGGCCTGACCCCATATCGTTGGGGCCAGGCCCGATTTTGCCTCTTGACAATGTCCTGCTCATATTAAAAGGAACGTCCCCAAGTGCCAACCACGGAAGCGCCGATGTTTTGGCATCGCCAGCGAGCGGGTCGCATTTGAGACAAGGTGACGTGAAACGAAAGGGCGCTGACCTTCTGGTCGCGCCCTTGAAGTTGAACGTCAGATTGTCCAAATGCGGCCCGCGCAGCGTCGAGCCGTTACGCGGTTCGTAGAACCGCGTAACTAGTTAGTACAGCTTTGCACCCGCGGGGATGCTGTCATCGAGCTGCAGCAGGTTGAGGCGCTCCTCGCCTGCCTCCTCGTGAATAGCCGAAAGCAGCATGCCACAGGAATCGATGCCCATCATGGCGCGCGGCGGCAGGTTGACGATGGCGACAAGCGTCTTGCCGACCAGGTCCTCGGGCGCGTAGTAGGCATGGATGCCCGAAAGGATGGTGCGGTCGGTGCCCGTACCGTCGTCGAGCGTGAAGTTGAGAAGCTTCTTGGACTTCTTGACGGCCTCGCAAGCCTTGACCTTCACGGCGCGGAAGTCGCTCTTGCTAAAGGTGTCGAAATCGACAAAGTCCTCGAACAGCGGCTCGACCGTCACCCTGGAAAGGTCGAGCGTCGGCTTTTTGTTGGCGGCATAGGACGACTTGGCGGCGGCAGCAGCCTCGTCGGCCTTGCGAGCGGCCGCGGCGCCGCTCTTGGTGCCCGCCTCGGGCTTCATATGCGGGAACAGCAGCACGTCGCGGATGGACGCCTGGTTGGTGAGGAGCATGACCACGCGGTCGATGCCGATACCGATGCCGCCCGCGGGGGGCATGCCGTACTCGAGCGCGCGGACGTAGTCCTCGTCGTACTCCATGGCCTCCTCATCGCCGGCGAACTTCTCCTCGACCTGCTTCTTAAAGCGCTCGGCCTGATCGACCGGGTCGTTAAGCTCGGAGAACGCGTTGGCGTACTCGTGACCGGCGATAACGAGCTCAAAGCGGTGCGTCAGGCGCGGGTCGTCCTCGAAGCGCTTGGCGAGCGGGCTGACCTCGATGGGGTAATCGCAGACGAACGTCGGGTTGACGATGGTATCCTCGCCCAGCTCGTCGTAGATCTCGGCGATGATCTTGCCGGCGGTCCACTCGGGCTTGACCTCGATGTCCTTCTCGCGCGCGGCGGCCGCGAGCTCCTCGACCGGCGTGTCGATGGTGATCTTCTTGCCGATAACATCGGAAACGATATCGGTCATGGGGCGGCTCGCCCACTCGCCCGAAAGGTCGATCTGCTGACCCTGATAGTCGATGACCTCGGGGTTTCCGATTGCCTTGTTGGCAGCCTTGATGACGCCCTGGGCGAGCGCCTTCATGCCGTCGAGGTCGGAGTAGGCTCGGTAGGCCTCCATGGTGGTGAACTCGGGGTTGTGCTTGGGGTCCATGCCCTCGTTGCGGAAGATGCGACCGATCTCGAACACGCGCTCAAAGCCGCCGACGATGCAGCGCTTGAGGTGCAGCTCGGTAGCGATACGCAGGTAGCACTCCTGGTCGAGCGCGTTGAAGTGCGTGATGAAGGGCTTGGCCGTGGCGCCGCCCTGAATGGTCTGCAGAATCGGGGTCTCGACCTCCATGTATCCGTCCGACTCCATAAAGCGGCGGAAGGTGGAGAGGATCTGCGAACGCTTGCGGAAGGTGTCGCGCACGTCCTCGTTGGCGATGAGGTCGACGTAGCGCTGACGATAGCGGGTCTCCTTGTCGGAGAGGCCGTGGAACTTCTCGGGGAGCGGGCGTACGGCCTTGGAGAGCAGACGCGCCTGACGCGGGGCGACGGAGAGCTGGCCGCGCTTGGTGCGGACGACGACGCCCTCGACGTTGACGATATCGCCGAGGTCGAGCGCCTTGAGCGTGCTCCATGCATCCTCGCCCATCTCGTTGATGCGGCAGAAGAGCTGGATCTCGGCGGTCGGGTCGCGCACGACGATGAACATGATCTTGCCCTGGCCGCGCTTGGCGACGACACGACCAGCGATCTTGACGACGTCCTCGGTGTCCTCGCCGTCGGCGAGCCCGGCGTATTTGGACTCGATGTCGGTCACATAGGTGTCGAGCTCGGTGTGCTCGGGATACGGGTTCTGCCCCGCCTCGAGCATCGCGGCGCGCTTGCCCAGGCGGGTCGCGCGCTCGTCGTTAAGTGTTGATGCAGCCTCGTTGGTCTGCTTATCTGCCATGTTCTCTCCTCAAATAAAACGCTCCCTGAGGCATACGTCCCAGGGAGCGGCTATTACACAGACGTTGGGACCCGCGCGATCTAGCGCGTGACCTTAGTGATGGTGTAGGCGCGCGTCTTGCCCGAAGGGGTGACGACCTCGACGGTGTCGCCCTCGCCGTGGCCGATGATGGCAGCGCCCACGGGAGACTCGTTGGAGATCTTGCGCTCGAGCGAGTTGGTCTCGGTGGTGCCCACGATCGTGAAGTCGTTGGCGACGCCGTCCTGGTCGACCAGGGTGACGGTGCAGCCGATGGAAACGGTCAGGTCGCTCGAAGTACCGTCGACAACCTGCGCATTTGCGAGAATAGCCTGGATCTCGGCGATACGGGAGGCGTTCTGCGCCTGCTTATCCTTTGCCGCGTCGTATTCGGAGTTCTCCGAAAGGTCGCCGAATGCACGGGCCTCTTTGATGTCCTCGACAATCTCCTTGGCGTAATCGCCCTCGCGCCAAGCAAGCTCGTCGATAAGCTTCTGCTTGCCCTCGGCGGTAAGTTGGATCTGACTTGCGTCCATGTCCACAACTCCAAACACGAATCCAGTAATAAACGGAAAAATGACCGGCTTGCCATCCTGTAAGGCAAAGCCGGTCGATTAAAACCCAGCGGTTAGACGTCTACTCGTCGTCTTTCTCGGCCTGCTTGGCCTTGGCGGCGGCGAGCTTAGCCTCGAGCTCGGCGACCTCGGGATCCTCGTCGGTGACGGCCTCGCCGTCCTCCTTGGCGGAATCCTCGGACTTCTTCTCGTCGTCGCCCTCCATGCCCTCACGGATGTTCTTTACCGTGGAGCCGAGAGATTTGCCGAGCTTCGGGAGGTTTTTAGGCCCGAAGATGACAAGTACGACGATAAGAATAATGATGAGCTCAGGAGCCCTCAGTCCAAACATGTAGACCTCCACAAAACAGCAAGACAAGCTTGATTGAGTATACAACGCCCATTCGGTATGAACAACCGAACAAGCCAATAACCCATACGGTCACATATTCTGCAGCCGCATGAAAAAGGGGCTGCGAACAGCCCCTATCATTGCAATGGTCGGGTTGACTGGATTTGAACCAGCGACCCCTGCGTCCCGAACGCAGTGCTCTACCAAACTGAGCCACAACCCGTTAGCTCGACTATAGTAGCAAAGAACGCGGCGACGTGCCAGTAAAACTTAGGAAATGTCGCAGCGCCAACATTTCGTCGCGGCTATAGCGGCGGCCTTGGGGTGCGCGCGAGGAACTGGTGGGAGCGCCTTTCCGCATCACGCGCTCCCGCCGATCCCACTCCCGTACTTGCGGGGCACGCGACGAACTTGTGCCCTCGAGCGCGCCACTACATTAGATGCGTGGCCGCACTCCACCAACCGAACTCGGTGCGTGCCGAGCGCGCCAGCAGATCTGCCGTCGAGGCAGAATCGCAGATGGCGAAGGTGCACGCGCCCGAACCGCAGACGTCCGCCACGCGCACACCCGAGCGGGAACGCAGCCAATCGAGCGTCTGCGCGACCTGAGGCTCGAGCTTGCGGGCGACCGGAGCCAAATTGTTAAAAATGCGCGAAAGCGCACGCGAAGTATCGTCCGCCCTCAACGCATCGAGCAGGCTATCGAGAGGACCTGCCGGCACGGGGTCGGCATCAAACGTCCTATAGGCGTCGACGGTCGAGACGCGCGCGTCCTCGCCCTTGACGAGCACGACGGGGAGCTGTCCCATAGGGGCAAAGCCCTCCTTGTACACGTCTCCTCCGCCCACGTAGAACGACGGCGACTCATGCAAAAAAAACGGCACGTCGGCACCGATCGAGCGCGCAATCTTGTCGAGCGGAGCGGCCGCCGCCTCGACGCCCCAAAGCTCGCACAGGCCTAAAAGGGCGCACGCGGCATCGGTGGAGGGACCTCCCAGCCCCGCGCAAAGCGGAATCCGCTTGGTAACCGAGATGTGCACGGCGGGCTTGCGGTCAAGCGCCTCGGCGAGCGCGAGCGCCGCGCGATACACGGAGTTCTTTTCGTTGGGAAGCCCGGGCGCCGTATCGATATCCACGGCAAGCCGATCTGCCGGCTCAAACTCCAGCACGTCACATAAATCGAGCGCCGCCATCACCGAATCGACCCGATGATAGCCGCGCTCGTCACGCTCGGGATGCACGCCCAGATAGAGATTGATCTTGGCGGGCGCACGCCTCACGAGAGACCCGTTTGCCACCGTTACTGCTGCTCCTCGAGCTGAGCGTTCGCAGGGGTAAAGATATGCTCGCCGGTCTCGGGATCGAACAGCTCGACCTGACCGGTCAGAACGTCGATGTACTGGTAGGACTGACGCGACTTGCGGCCGCGGCGCTCATCGACCTCGACGATAAAGACGGAAGGGTGCACGCTCTTGATCTGGCCGAGCTTCTCGACGACACGCGTACGACCCATGTTGGCCTTGACGCGGACGCGCGTCCCGACCATTTCCTTCAACTTTGCCTGAATATCCTCGACGTGATTGCCTTCGAGTTCTTCCATGTGATTGAGCCTCCTGGGGGCTATCCAATTTGGGCGCAATGCGCCCAACGTAGTCAAACGCAGAGGAGTATAGCAGCATACACGGTTTCTTCACATTTCCGTATGCAGCATGGACGCCGCAGGCAGCCGCGGCACTCGGCCATCATCGATGGTTAGATTTGACGAGGCAGCGCCAGACGTCTGCCCGAACCCAAAACGACGCGGCGGTCAGGCGTTCTGCCTTCGTTCGAGACGACGCGACGGTCGAGCGTCCGCCCACGCCCGCGCACAAAAACACCCGCGCGCCCAAACGCCCAGGCGCTAGAGCTCGTCGGTGTCGAGCACGATGGTAAACGGTCCGTCGTTCTCGAGTTTTACCTGCATATGGGCACCGAACACGCCTGTCTCGACCGTAGCCGCGTCCACACGCGCGAGCTCGCAGAACGCGCGATACAGTTCCTCGGCATGCTCGGCGGGACCCGCGGCCGAAAACGAGGGGCGCCTACCGTGCTTGCAGTCGGCAAGCAGCGTGAACTGTGAAACGATGAGCACGGCGTTTCCCGCGTTGACGAGCGCCAGGTTGGTCTTACCCGCACTGTCCTCGTTGATGCGCAGCGCCCAGATCTTGTTCCAGAGCTTTTCGGCTTCCGCTTGGGTGTCCGTTGCCGCAACGCCCAAAAGCACGAGATAGCCCCGGTCGATAGTGCCGACCGTTGCCCCGTCGACCTCGACCGAGGCGCATGCGACGCGTTGAACGACGGCGCGCATCTATTTGTCCCCCGTCAGCTCGCGCGAAAGGTTCTGCAGCGCATGGAACCTGTGGCTGATGGCGTTTTTCTCCTCCGGGGTGAGCTCCGCCATGGTTTTGCCCGGCGTGTCGTTGGGCAGAAACAGCGGGTCGTAGCCAAAACCGTGGTCGCCGCGCAGCTCGTGCCCGATCATGCCCTCGCACGAGCCCTCGCCGCTCAAGACGATACCGTCGGCACGGACGAGCGCGACCACGCTCATAAAGCGCGCGG
>OGDF01007556.1_pt1 | contig 10096 bp, 6 predicted proteins | sample 1570141 | NCBI WGS metagenome assembly OGDF01 (sample SAMEA4370581, study PRJEB24528) | human gut metagenome | reverse complement strand
GCGCACCGGCAATGGCCATGGAGAGGATGATGTTCTTCTTCTCGTTGATGCCGGCATAGCGGGCAGCGCTCTTGTTCAGGCCGACGGCCTTGAGCTCATAGCCGAAGGTGGTCTTGTTCAGCACCACCCAGATCAGGATGGCCACCGCCGCTGCCAGGAAGATGGCAATGGTGGTGCTGTTGGTCTGGAACATCTTGTTCAGGCCGAAATCCGGGATGATGGACTGGGCAAAGGCCGGGTTCTTGCTCAGGTTCAGGGTACGGGTGTTCCGCACGTCGTACATGGGGCCGGTGCCGTTCTGGTAGACCAGTTCGTTTACCAGATACAGGCCGATCCAGTTGAACATAATGGAGGTGATGACCTCGTTGATGTTGAAGTAGGCCTTGAAGAAGCCGGGAATCGCGCCCCAGATGCCGCCCAGCAGGGTGGCTGCCAGCAGGCAGACGAACCAGGGCATCTTGAGCATAATGGCGCAGTACAGGGCACCGTAGGCACCCAGCGTGTACTGACCGGCAGCACCGATGTTGAACAGGCCGGTCTTGAAGGCAAATGCCACCGACAGGCCGGTCATGACCAGAGGTGCTGCGTTGGCCAGCTCCTTGCCGACGCCGTAGGGAGCGTCGTGGAAGCCGCCTTTCAGGATGCGCACAAAGCCGTCGCCCCAGGCGTGTGCCGGGTTGATGGCCAGCAGCACCAGAAAGCCCACGATCAGACCGATGAGGATGCACAGCAGAGCCGCCAGCACACTGGTGACCGAGCTTTGCAGACTGCTGTGGGAAAGTTTTTTCTTGTCCATTTGTTACTTAGTCTCCTTTCCCTGCTTGCGTGCACCGGCCATATACAGGCCCAGTTCCTGCACGGTGGTGGTCTTGGGGTCAAACTCGCCCACGACCTCACCCTCGTACATCACCAGGATGCGGTCGGACAGGTTCATGACCTCGTCCAGCTCCAGGCTGACCAGCAGCACGGCAGTGCCCTTGTCACGCTCTGCCACGATCTGCTTGTGGATATACTCAATGGCACCCACGTCCAGGCCGCGGGTGGGCTGCACGGCAATGAGCAGCTTGGGATCCCTGTCGATCTCACGGGCAATGATCGCCTTCTGCTGGTTGCCGCCGGACATGCTGCGCACGATGGTGGAGCTGCCCTGGCCGCTGCGCACGTCGTACTGTGCGATCAGCCGGTCGGAGTACTCACGCACTTTATCCGAACGGATGAAGCCGCCCTTCTGGAACTCCGGCTGCCAGTAGCGCTGCAGCACCATGTTGTTTTCCAGACTGTAATCCAGCACCAGACCGTGCTTGTGGCGGTCCTCCGGGATATGGCTCATGCCGTCCTTGGAGCGCTGGCGGATGGTGGCATGGGTGATGTCCTTGCCATCCAGCGTGATCTTGCCGTTGGTCAGCTTTTCCAGACCGGTCAGGCCGTAGACAAACTCGGTCTGGCCGTTGCCCTCAATGCCCGCCAGACAGACGATCTCACCGGCGTGCACCTGGAAGGTGACATCCTTCACCGAGTCCTTCTTGCGCTGGTCGTTGTGCATGGTCACGTTCTGCACGTCCAGCACCACGGCACCGGGCTTTGCAGGCTGCTTTTCCACCTGCAGCTGCACATCACGGCCCACCATCATGCGGGAAAGTTCTTCCTTGGTGGTGTCCTTGATGTCCACGGTGCCCATGTACTTGCCCTTACGCAGCACGGTGCAGCGGTCGGCCACGGCCATGATCTCGTTCAGCTTGTGGGTAATGAACAGGATGGACTTGCCTTCCTTCTTGAACCCGCGCATGATCTCCATCAGCTCGTCGATCTCCTGCGGGGTCAGCACAGCGGTGGGCTCATCGAAGATCAGGATCTCGTTGTCGCGGTACAGCATCTTCAGGATCTCCACGCGCTGCTGCATGCCCACCGAGATATCGCTGACAAGGGCATCCGGGTCCACGCGCAGGCCGTACTTTTCGCTCAGGGCCATGACCTTCTTGCGGGCCTCGGCTTTCTGCAAAAAGCCCATTTTATTGGGCTCCACGCCCAGAATGATGTTGTCCAGAACGCTGAAGCATTCCACCAGCTTGAAGTGCTGGTGCACCATGCCGATGCCCAGTGCATTTGCATCGTTGGGGTTGCGGATGGCGACCTCCTTGCCGTTCTTGCGGATCTGACCAGCCTCCGGCTGGTACAGGCCGAACAGCACGCTCATCAGCGTACTTTTGCCGGCGCCATTTTCGCCCAGCAGGGCGTGTACCTCGCCTTTGCGCAGCTGCAGGGTGATATCATCGTTTGCCTTGATCCCAGGGAATTCCTTGGTGATGTGGAGCATCTCGATCACAAAATCCTCTGCCAATCTGCTCACTCTCCTTTCGTGCCGTATCGACACCTATACTATTCTATCTTTCATTATACCTGATTTCCGACAATTTGCACACGGCTTTTTTCGTTTTTGGTAGAAAGTACAGATAAAAGTATTACTTTTTAAGCATCCTGCACAGTTTCCGCCGGGTCTGCCCTGCCCGGACACACAAAAACAGGGTGCCCGCCTGCAATGGGCACCCTGTTTTTGCATTAAGTAATTCATAAAAGCGGCCTGCCGGTTTGCGGCCCGCAGGCTGCGGGAAACGCCGGGTTACTGGATGTAGTTGACGGTGGTGAACTCGCTGACGGTGGGCTTGGTAGCATCGTCGGAGTTGTTGTCCACAGTGATCTCGCCGCTCTTGATCTTTTCCTTGACGGTCTCGTACTCGTCCTTGGTGAAGGTCTCGAAGTTCCAGCTGTCGTCTGCGGTGGGCAGGCCGATGTAATCGCCATCCTCCAGACCGAAGTTGCCGTTGGAAGCAGCGATCTCGCTCCAGTCACCGGCCTCAATGTCGGACAGAGCGGTGTTGACAGCCTCAGACAGACCCTTCATGGCAGAGGTGATGAACGGGTTGTAGGCATAGGTGCCGTCAGCCACGCCGTTTGCGCCGATGTAGTTCTGGTCAACGTCCACGCCGATGACGTAGCCGTTGTTCTTCAGAGCAGCCTCCACAGCGGAGGTGTAGATGCCGCCGCCGCAGGCAAACACGACCTGAGTGCCGTTGGAGTACCAGCCCTCCATACGGGAGGTGATGTTGGCATCGCCGTAGAACTGGCCGCCGTAGAAGTAGTTGATCTCGATGTTCTGGCCCAGCTCCTGTGCGGCAGCATCAGCGCCCTGCACGAAGCCGTAGCCGTAACGGATGACAGCGGGCACAGCCATGCCGCCCAGGAAGCCCAACTTGGTCTTGCCGTCCTTGGCGATCGCGTAACCGGCCAGGTAACCTGCCTGCTCTTCCTTGAAGGTGATGCAGTAGCAGTTTGCGGGGATGGCATCGGTGCCGATATCGCCCTGGGTCACGTCAACAGCGATGAACTTGACATCCGGGTACTGATCAGCAGCCCAAGCCAGAGAAGCACCGTACAGGTAGCCGACGCAGACGATCACGTCTGCACCGTCGTTGACAGCCTGACGGATCATGGTCTCACGATCCTCATCAGAAGCGTCAGCCTCGGGGATGTAGTACTGGCAGTCATCGCCCATGTAGCCAGAAACAGCCGTCCAGCATGCCTGGTTGAAGCTCTCATCGTCGATCGTGCCGGTGTCGCAGGTCAGAGCGACCTTGACGATCTTCTCGCCGCCCTCAGCAGCGGAGGAAGCGGTGGAAGCAGCAGCGGAAGAAGCGGTGCTGGTGGAAGAAGCGGAAGAACCACCACAAGCGGTCAGAGCAGCGGCGGCGGCAGCAGCACCAGCCACAGCCAGGAAGTTACGACGAGAAATCTTCATAAGAAAGTCTCCTTTATTTTCAATCCATCGCGTGCCGGCCTGCAAATGCAGGCACTTGCACATTTACTGGTTCAAGTATAGCGGGAAGATGTGTGAGATGCAAGCACTTTTCGATTACAAAATATTTACAAAATCTTTGTAAATATATCCAAAAAATATTACTTTTGCACAGTTCCCTGCCGTTCCGGTTTTGTGCCGGGAAGCGATTTATTTTTCCACAGCGGCATTTCCGGCCACATTGGAAGGCCCGAACCCAAAGGGCAGCAGTTCGTCCATGCTGCGCTCGATGAAATCCTCCGGCGTTTTGGCCATGATCACGTTCAGCTCCGGCCCGCCGAACTCGAACAGTGCCTGACGGCACACACCGCAGGGCGAGGTGATCTGTTCGTTCACCTCGCCGCGGCGGCTGCCCACCACTGCAATATCCGTGAACTCGGTCACGCCGTCGGCCACGGCCTTGAACAGGGCCGTGCGCTCTGCGCAGCTGGTGGGGGTAAAGGACGCATTTTCCACGTTGCAGCCGGTGTAGACGCGTCCGTCCTTTGCGCGCAGGGCAGCACCCACCATAAAATTGGAATACGGTGCATAAGCCTTTTCGCGGGCAGCCAGTGCCATGCGGATCAGTTCCTGCTTTTCTTCCAGGGTCAGGTTCGTCATAAAGTGTTCCTCCTTTTGGGGGCGAAAACAGCGCGGCCGGCCTTTTTGCAGGCAGACCGCGCTGGATCTTCGGTTGGGTTTCTCAGTACTCTGCGCCCAGAGCCACCTTCATCATGTTGGTAAAGCTCGTCTGGCGCTGCTCGGCCGTGGTGATCTCCGGTGCCACAAAGCTGTCGGAAATGGTCAGCAGGCAGGCCGCATGCTTGCCCAGCACCTGTGCGTTGGCAAACAGGGCAAAGCTCTCCATCTCCACGCACAGGCAGCCGCGCTCATCCCGCAGCTTTTCCCAGTAGGTGGGCTTTTCGTCGGAGGGCTGGCGGTAGAACACATCCGAAGAGTGGATGTTGCCCTCAATGAGGGGAATGCCCTGCTTGGCGGCAGAAGCGCGCAGCTTGTCGTTCAGGCTCTGGCTTGGCAGGGTGATGTCCCCCTCGAAGCCGCTCTGTACCCGGGCGTAGTTGGACTCGCTCACCGCACCGGTGGACAGCACCACGTCGAACAGCTTGGCCTTTTCGGTGTAGCTGCCGGCGGAGCCGATGCGGATGATGTTGTCCACATCGTAGAACTTGAACAGCTCATAGGAATAGATGCCGATGGACGGCATGCCCATGCCGCTGCCCATTACGCTGATGGGGCGGCCCTGATAGGTGCCGGTAAAGCCCAGCATGCCGCGCACACCGGTCACCTGACGCACATCCTGCAGGAAGGTGTCGGCAATGAACTTGGCGCGCAGAGGGTCACCGGGCATGAGGACGGTCTTGGCGAAATCGCCCTTTTCGGCGCTGATGTGAGGGGTAGACATAAGATCATCTCTCCTTTTTTCCTATTTACAGCAGATGGGCCTTTCCCCTTTGGAAAAAGCCCTTTCTGCCAAGTTACCTGTATTTGCTGCGGTTGAACACGTTCTGGGGCGCAACGTAACTGCCGTTGTGGCGGATCTCAAAGTGGCAGTGGTTGCCGCTGGAGCGTCCGGTGCTGCCCACATAGCCGATGAGCTGGCCCTGCTTGACCGACTGACCGGCGTGCACCACCAGCGACAGGCAGTGAGCGTACAGGGTGGTGTAGCCGTTGCCGTGGTTGATGATGATGGAGTTGCCGTAGCCGTTGCCCGCACCGGCCCGGTTGTAGCCGGCCTTGGTCACCGTACCGCCTGCCGAAGCATAGATAGGTGTACCGGCGGCGGCGCAGATATCCACGCCCTTGTGGCTGCCGCCGTACCAACGGGAGCAATTCCGATAGCCGGGCACCGGCCAGATAAACTGTCCGCTGCCGGTGATGTAGCTGGTCTTTGCCTGTTTTTTGGTGCCCACCACGATCTTTTCGGTCACAGGCTCCTTGATCACTTCGGTGCTGAGGATCTGCTGGCTGAGCTGGGTGCCGTTGGTGTCGTACACACGCTGGGCCGTCACACTGCGGATGCCGTTTTCACCGGCCTGCGTAGTCTTTTTGGTGCCCACGTTGTACTCGTTGGATTTGGTCGTCTCGCTGGCATAGGGGATCTCCTCCTGCCAGGTCTCGATCTTGGTGATGCGCACTTCCAGCGTGGCTTCCTGTTTGGTCACGATCAGCTCATCACCGGCCTGGATGTTGGAGGTCTCGGTCAGGGCCGCGCCCTTGAAGTTCGTATTCAGCTCGCACAGTTCCCGGAAGGTCAGGTCGTTCTTCTGGGCAATGCTCCACAGGGTGTCGCCGGTCTGCACGGTATAGATCTTTTCCTGCTGCTGCACGCCGGAAAGCATCGACTCCACATCGTTTTCCTGCTGGAAGCTTTCATTGAAGTAGATGCCATTCTCCAGGGTGACCTCTTTGTTGAAGCCCACGGTTACATTGGGATCTTTCGGGTCCTCGTAGGGTTCCAGCAGGCTGCTCAGGTAGCTCTGCAGGGCAGTGCCGTCCGAGCACACGGCCGTCAGTTCTCCATCCAGATACAGGGCGGTGCCCTCACTGATCTGGTCGCTGGAGGACTTCAGAATGGCGTTGGCCATCTCGTTTTCGTCCAGCACTCTGTGTGCCACCGAAATGGTGTAGGTGGGCTCCACCGTCCACTTGGTGTTCTCGTCCGTGCCTGCATAGTTGATACGCTCCTGCACGGCTTCCTTGGCAGAGTTGAACACATCCTCGTTGGCCACATAGCCCACGGTCTGGCCGTTCACCTGCACTTCCAGCGCATAGGGCTGACGGATGGTGTTCTGCACCACTGTGACCATCCCGGCCAGTGCCAGCACCGGCAGGATGTACATGGCCATGCGCGGCAGGGTGCGCACATTGCGCCGCACGCCGCCGACCAGATAATGCACGCTGTCCTTTACGGCTGCGCCAAAGCCCTTTTCCTTCCGGACGCGGTGCGCATGTACCAGCAGCGAGCCCATGCCCCGGAAGAACAGCACGATGGGCCCGAACAGGTCGCGCACCATCTGGGCTGCACCGGGGAACGCCATGGACACGATGGTGTGCAGCAGGCTGCGCCCCCAGAGCAGTGCACCGGACACGCCCCGGCACACCGTGCGTCCGACACGGACAAATGCATATTCGGCCGAAAATCCCAGAGCGTACAGGGCCTCACCTACGATGAGAACGAGGCGATTCTGCAGCAGCTTCTGAGAAAAATGATTGACGTGATGCTGGGTCCTGCGGCGGAAGCGGTGCCGACGCAGGAGCTGCATGCATTGGAACTGTGCCCACAGGGAGCGCAGCTTCTGGCCGCGTTTTTTCGGCGGCTGCTGCGCAGGCTCTGCGGTCTGCGGTTCCTTTGTCTTATCTTCGATCAAACGGGTTTCTCCTTCCTTGCCGCGCGGCAAAGCTGCTCTGCATCCAGCGCGGCGGTGGTTTCCACATCCTGTGCGGCTGAATGTCAGCGCACAGACGATCTATGCTCATTTTATTATACACCCTGCACGGAATGAAACAAGCACCTGCACAAAATTTGGGCAGTTCTTTCACGCACTTTTCACGAAAGCAGGTCGGCCATATCCTGCGGCAGCGGGCTTTCCACGGTCACCGTGCGGCCTGTTCCGGCGCTCACCGGGGTACGGATGCAGATGCCGTCTGGCACCTCGGTGTACTCCGGCACCCGGAAGGTCTGCTTTGCGCAGTGCAGTGCCTGCCGCCCGATGCGGTCCCGGCGGCCGCCGTAGAGGTCATCCCCGGCCAGCGGATGGCCGATGGACGCAAAGTGCACCCGGATCTGGTGGGTGCGGCCGGTCACCGGCACGCAGGCGGCCAGGCTCAGGCCGTTCTGTACCTTTAATATGGTGTACTCGGTGCGGCTGGGCTTGCCCTCCGGGGTCACACACCGCCCGATGATGCTGTCGCCCCGGCGGCCGATGGGCGCGTCGATCACGCCCGGCCCCAAGGGCAGCTCGCCCTCCACGATGGCGTAGTAGAGCTTCTGCACGTTTTCTGCCAGGAGCGGCGCAGCATAGGTGTTGCGGGCCGCCAGCACAAGGCCGCTGGTGTCCTTGTCGATGCGGTTCACCGGGCGGAACACCGGGCTGCGGCCCTGCTGCAGCGCCCAGGCTGCATAGCCGTTGGCCAGCGTGCCGCCGGGGTAGTTCAGAGTGGGGTGCACCGCCAGATGGGGCGGCTTTTCCAGCACCACGGCAAAGGCATCCTCGTAGACCACCTGCACGGCAATGTCCGGCTGCGGGGCCACGCCGCCCGCTTCCGGCGGGAGGTCGAAGCTCAGCACCTGCCCCGGGTACACCCAGCGGTTGGCCAGCACGGACGCACCGTCGGCAAAAAAGCCGCCGCCCTGAAATTTGACCGCCCGGGCAAGCTCCGTAGAAACGGCACACTGGCGCAGAAAGTTCCGCACAAGCGTTCCATTTTGGGTCTGCAGGGTGTCCGGCACCGTGAAATACAGACGCACGCGCACCCCTCCTTTGCACGAAAAACAGATATAAATAGTATAGCAAAAAACGCTTTCGCTTGCAAATCTTGTTTTTTTATGGTATTATGAGGAACGGAAAACGAGTGGAACATACGGCGGCGGGGCGGCTTTGACCGCTCTGAGGAAAGTCCGGGCCTCACAGAGCACGGTAACTGCTAACGGCAGCCGAGGGTGACCTCAGGGAAAGTGCAACAGAAAACAAACCGCCGCAGCAATGCGGTAAGGATGAAACGGCGAGGTAAGAGCTCACCAGCGCATGGGTGACCATGCGGCTTTGTAAACCCTACCGGAAGCAACGCCTATATGGGACGTACAGCGCTGCTCGCGTGTCCCGAAGGCGGCACGAACCTGTCAGCAATGGCAGGTCTAGACAGATCGTCGTTTAATACAGAACCCGGCTTACGGTCCATCTCGTTTTCCGCTTTTATGCTTTCCGGCTGCCCGCATCCCTGCGGGCAGCTTTTGTTTTGTCACACTTCTTTTACCAAGCTGTTACTTTCCGTTTGTTGCAGTTTGTGGTATACTATGGGCACTGCAGGCCCTCTGCAGGCTAAAACGAAAGACAGGATGTGAAATCCTCCGATGAAAGATGGTTTTTTAAAGGCAGCCGCCTTCTCCCCCGCCCTGCGGGTGGCGGACTGCACCTATAACGCCCAGCAGATCCTTGCCGACGTGCAGGCAGCCGCCGCGCGCGGGGTCAAGCTGGCCGTGTTCCCGGAATTCTGCCTCACCGGCTACACCTGCGGCGATCTGTTCCTGCAGCACACGCTGCAGACCGGTGCGCTGGATGCCCTGCAGACCGTGCTGGACGGCACCCGGACGCTGGACACCGTCGTGCTGGTGGGCCTGCCGCTGCTGATACACGGCAAGCTGTACAACTGCGCCGCCGTGCTGTGCCGCGGGCAGCTGCTGGGCCTTGTGCCCAAGACCTACCTGCCCAACTACGGTGAATTCTACGAGAAGCGCCAGTTTACCCCCGGCAGCACCGAGGTGGAAACGATCACCGTGTGCGGCCAGCAGGTGCCCTTTGGCACTTCGCTGCTGTTCCGCTGCCGGTCCATGCCCAGCTTTGTGCTGGGCGTAGAGCTGTGCGAGGACCTGTGGAGCGCACTGCCGCCCTCCACCTTCCACGCGCTGGCCGGGGCCACGGTCATCGCCAACCTTTCGGCCAGCGACGAGACCGTCGGCAAGGCCGAGTACCGCCGGGCACTGGTGTCCAACCAGTCGGCCCGCCTGCTGTGCGGCTACCTGTACGCCTCGGCCGGGCACGGCGAGAGCACCCAGGACATGGTGTTCGCCGGGCACGACCTGATCGCCGAAAACGGCACCCTGCTGGCCGAGACAGCTCCCTTTGCGGGCGGCATTGCCGAGACCGAGATCGACTGCCAGCGCATGGAGGCCGAGCGTGCCCGCAACACCAGCTTTGAGCTGAGCCGCGATGGTTACACCACGGTGGAGTTCGATCTGGAACTCACCGAGACCCCCCTCACCCGCTGGATCGACCCGGCACCCTTCGTGCCCGGCGACCCCAAGCGCCGCGCCGAGCGCTGCGAACTGATCCTGAAGATGCAGGCCGACGGTCTGGCCAAACGGCTGGAGCACGCCCACGCCAAAACGGCGGTCATCGGCATTTCCGGCGGGTTGGACAGCTGTCTGGCCCTGCTGGTGGCGGTGCGCGCCATGAAGCAGCTTGGCCGCCCCGCCAGCGATGTGCTGGCCGTGACCATGCCCTGCTTCGGCACCACCCACCGCACCCG
>OGDF01007553.1_pt1 | contig 10102 bp, 7 predicted proteins | sample 1570141 | NCBI WGS metagenome assembly OGDF01 (sample SAMEA4370581, study PRJEB24528) | human gut metagenome | reverse complement strand
TCCCATGGCTCAACTTTTTGCCACGGGAATTTACACCACTTTATGGACTCTACCCTGAGCCCTGAGCGTGTCTATCTGCGTGTACAAAGAGTTAGCGTACTCTGTCTTGGCCGGGGTCTCTTTCTCGGTGTTATCCTTTAGTGTGGCGTTGAGCTTGTCCGCCACTCCAGCGCTTATCTTCCCGCTCTGTCGCATGGCCTCAATGGCCGTGGCCTGCTGGTCAGGAGCGGTCTTGTTGAATACCAGGTCCGCCGCTTCGGCGAAATTCTGATTCTCTTCGGCAGCCGCTTTGGCTTTGCCCCACTTTACCTGCCTCGAGATAATGGGGAGCATGGCGTCTCTCTGCTCTGGCGTGTAGGAGTCGAGCTGGAGCATAAGCACTTGTTCCTGCTGGTCTGCGGGAAGCGTGGAGACGCCGTCGAGCAAGTTCTTGCTCTCGTTCGTTGCGAAGATTTCAAGCTGTCTCTTCTCTGCCCTGGACTGTGCGTTCTGGACTGCCGCCGCAATGAAAGGATTGCTCGATACGACTGGAGGCATATCTCCAGCGGTGAACGGGGCCGGATTCGGCCCTTTCTGCGGAACGCCTTCCGGTGCCGTCTGCTGGGCCTGTGCCTTCGGTATGGGCTCCCCCTGAGGCTGCTGGACGGGTTTCTGCGTAGCGCTCCCCTGCTGCCTCTGAGCATAGTAGGCGTCATAGCAAGCGGCCGCGTCATAGTACTCGCCGCCGCTCGACACCTTTTTGCCGTTGAGGTCCTGGCCGAAAAAGCGGCGCACGCCTATCGAGGGTTTATCCTTGAAGCGTGCGGGGTCTGACCTGATTTTGTACTGGTTGTAGAGGAATTTTTTCGGGTCGGGGTCATAGGCTCGATTGAGGATGCTGATTGCCTGTGCGTGCTGGTCGATGCAGCTGAAGGCCGCAGCCTTTAGCACGCCAGACTCGTCGGAGTTGATCAGCTTCTGGACCTGAGGCGACAGACGCTTGAAAGCGGCCTGGAAACGTCCGCCCTCTACGCCGGTCTGGAAGTCAGTCTGTATCTTGAGCATCTCCTGAGGATGTTCTTCGCAAAGCCGCTCCCATGCCTTCTGCGCGCCGCCCGACTTCCACAGAGCCACGTTGTTGAGGTTATCCCAGTTTCCTCCGGTGATCTGAGTGAATGTATCGAGGAGTTCCTTGCCCACTGCGCCGCCGTTCTTCCCTGCCCACCTGATCATCTCCCCCACACTGCCGCCGTCTTTGCCTTTGGTGATGTGGGAGTAGATGCCGACGTCCACGCCGTCCGTGGACTGAAGGCCATAAGAGACATGGCCTATGCCCTGCGTGCCGGATTCGTACTTTGCGCAGAGAGCGGTCAACGGCATTTCGCCGCCCTTGTTGAGGCCGATGGTCGTCCCTTTGCCTTTGTAGACGATGCCCTGATAGTCGGCAGAAACGCCGCCGGAATACGGCTTTGTGGGGCCACTGGGGGCAGGGGTGAACATGTCGGCCTGGCGGGCAAGCCTGTTGACTTTATCCATGTCTCCCAGTTCGGCGGCTGCGTTGATTTGCTGCACGAAAGCGGTGCTCTGCGGGAACGGCGACTATCCTCTGGAGGACCACAGCGGGCAATGCACCTTTTCTAACTGCGCCTTCCTCGGCTGCGGCCGGCGATGCCCTGAAGTCCAAGACGGCGTCATGGCCGTCATGTATAAGTGCTGGGTGCACGATTGGGGCGTGAATCACTTCGACGTCCGCACCTTCGGGGCCAGAGTGAGCGCAGACGCAACCCTGTATATCAACGACAGCCTTTTCACTCGGTCCCACGGCATCGGCTTCAAAAACTTCTGGACGGACGTAGCCAACCAAATCGGCGAGTGCGTGAACGAGAGCGGCGTCCTCTATGCCCTGCTCCATCCATGGCAGGCCCTGAAGCCTGGGAGCCTTCGGGCTGTGGATATCGGCAGAGGCGGCAGGACTCGTGTGGCGTACTGGTCAAACGTGCTCGGCAGCCGCCACGAGTACATCGGCGACAAGCCGGACGTGCTCGGCGTCATCCAGAGCATCCGGGAAGCCTGCCCGGACATGACGCCGTTCCTGGGCATGCCGATGGATGAGTACTTCGTGCGCGAAGTCGGCCGGCCGTGGGCGAGGTAGGAGGAGAAGATGAAAGTACTGACTAACTCAGTCGCGCACAGAGACTGCTGCATCGGCCTGAGCTTCCCTCTTGTAGCGATGGAGAAGTTTCCAGACTGGTGCAAGAAGCCTGCGGCCGTCATCCAGGCGCACAAAATTATCATCACGCTCCAGAACCTGCTGACGGTCAAAGACTTCACCGCCGGCGAGGCTCGGGATGTACAGGCCGCCTGTGAGACTGCCTCCGACCTCATCGAGGCGTACGACACGTCTCACAGCAAGAACAGGGACGAAGCTTTTTCAGCCTGGTGCGTGATGTGGTTCCTCGGGGACGAGGCTTTCGCCGATGCGCTCTACTACGGCGGGCCATGGAAGAAGCGGCCGGAACTGTGGCTGCAGGCCAAGCATCTCATAAGCAAGACGTCTGACAGGCTCTATCCGTACCATCAGGAGGAAGCCGAAGAGGCTGCACGAATCTGGCACTGCCACGCATCGCCGAGGCACGACGAAAAACTGGAAGTCATTTGGAGGTGAGGACTATGGCCGTCAACGCAAATGTCATCATCGCAGAAACGTATGCAGATCTCCGAAAAGAGATTGGTTCTGAAGTGACTTATGCGATGTACGGGGCAATAGTGTGCGGGGCGTTGCAAAACATTCTCCAGCACATCAACAACGGGGACAAGGTCAGAATCGGCCCATACCGAAGGCTCGACTTTGTTCCTGAGTACTGGCGTGCAGAAAGTGAATGAGGTGAGGGATATGAACGACGCACAAAGCACTCTCGCTTTCATCCGACAAGCCAGACTCAAACAGATTGACCTCTTGAGGCAGTACGACGAACTGCAGGACCAGATAGACGCCAAGGTTGAAGTCACTCCTCTCCGTAGACCGACGCGCAGAAAAACGATATCTGCAGAGAATGCGGCGGCTCTCATTCGCAGCGGAGGACTGCATGAGCATCTATCTGCGTAAAGATGGCCGCTATGTCGTCAAGTTCAAGGACGGCAGGTCATGGAAACAGAAAACCTTCAGGGCCAGGGAAGACGCTGAAGGTTTCGAAAGGAGTCTCAACTATGATGAAATCGAAAATACCCGTTTAACTGTATCCGAGTCAATCCTGCTCTTCCTCTCGAAGACGAAGCACTGCCCTGATGTCGAGAGGTACTACGCTATGATCTTGAGGCGCATGGGCGACACGCTGGCCGAACGCTACGTGGATACTCTCGACAGGCGTGACCTTGAGACTTTCAGGACAGCAATGAAGCAGGACTGGCATGCCTCGAACATATCCATCAACATGTACGTGAGCAAACTGCTGACTGCATGGAGGTGGTGCGCTTCAGAGGACTTCCTGACAGACGTTCCCTGGGCAAAGTATCGCCAGCTTCCAGAGCCACGGCATGGGCATCGGTGCGGAGACTTCGGGGCCTTCCGCAAGGTGTACGCAATCTGCAACGCTGCTACCCAGTGGGCTGTGCGTACCTGCCTCGCTCTCTGTCTACGTCCAGGTGGAGAGCTCACAGAACTCCGGTGGAAAGATGTTGACCTTGGTCGAGGTTGTGCCCATGTCTGGATGTCAAAGGTATCCAGACAGAAAGACGTCATCCCTCCTGCATGGTGGCTCGATGAAGCCAGGGAAAGACGCAAGGCCGACACCCCTGAAGACTGGGTATGCAGGAATACGAGAGATCGCCACTGGACGCAGCCGGCTCTGCAGTCTGCCTGGGAACGGGCATGTCTTCGGGCTGGATACGATATCTTCCCGCTGTACACAGTGAGGCACCTGGCCGCCTCGCTCATGATGGAAGCCGGTGCCGATGTTGCCGCAGTGGCCGCCCAGCTCGGGCATTCTTCTGTGACGACTACGGGGGCTTTCTACACTCATCTCGTTCTTGGAGCTCAGGAGCGTGCTGCCCGCGCTCTGCCCGGATTTGGTGCAGAATGGTGCAGAAAATGAACAATAACTACTTGAAAATACGTTAAAAATGTTCAAAATCGTCTTCCTTGCTGAAAAGCACAGCATTGCCGAGGCCCTGGCGGACGTCCTGCCCGGGCGCAGCGTCAAAAGGAACGGCTATATCGAATGCGGCAGCGCGGCCGTTACCTGGCTCTCCGGCCACCTTCTCGAACAGGCTCCGCCCGAGGCCTACGACCCTGCCTACAAACGATGGAGCAGGGAGACGCTGCCCATCGTGCCGGAAGTCTTCAAATACACGGTGCGCCGGGACCGTAACATCCCGAAACAGCTCGCTGTCATAAAAAATCTGCTCCGCGAAAGCCCCTCTGCCGTCAACGCGGCCGACTTTGACCGCGAAGGGCAGCTCCTCGTGGACGAGGTTCTCGAGCTCGTCCGCTATAAAGGGCAGGTCCTGAGGCTGAAGACCCGTGCCCTCGACAGGACAAGCCTTACCAGAGAACTCGGGCGGATGGCTCCTGACGGGGAATTCGCAGGCATGCGTGACGCGGCCCGGGCCCGCTCCGAACTCGACTGGCTCGCCGGCATGAATCTGACCAGGGCCATGACGATCCACGGCCGCAGCGTCAGTCCCTCCGGCGTGCTCTCCCTCGGACGCGTGCAGACGCCTACCCTGGCCCTCGTTGTCGAACGCGACGAGACCATCGAGAATTTCGTGCCGAAAACGTTCTACAAAGTTTCCTGCCCGTTCACGGCGGCAGCCGGCACCTTTGTCACCCTTCTGAACCCAAAGCCGGACATGGAAGGTCTCGATGAGGAAAAGCGCCTCGTTGACAAAAAGACCGCCCTTGCCGTGCGCGACGCCGTGTCCTTCGGAGACGGCACGGTGACCGGAGTGGAAACCCAGCGCAGGGCAGACCCCGCACCGCTCCCCTATTCCCTCACTGATATCCAGAAGGAAGCCTCGGCCCTCTACGGCATGGGCGCCTCCGCCGTCCTCGACTGCTGCCAGGAGCTCTACGAGGCCCGCTTCACTTCCTACCCGAGGACTGACTGCCGCTATCTGCCCTTTGAGCAGTTCGGCGAGGCCCGGGATGTTCTGGCCGCCATAGGTCATCTCCCGGGTATGGAGGCCATGCTCGCTGCCGCGGATCCCGAACGCCGCGGAGCCTGCTGGAACACGGCCAGGGTCACGGCCCATCACGCCATCATTCCCACTGCCGTGCCTGCCAGTGGCCTTTCCGAAACCCAGGAAAAAATCTACCGTCTCATCTGCCGCCGCTACGTGTGGCAGTTCCTGCCTCCCCATATCTATAAAAAGACGCGCATTGACGTTTCCTGCGCGGGCTATGACTGGCGCGCCGACGGCCGCACGGAAGTGAGCCCGGGCTGGTACGCCTTCCGGAAAGCCGGCCTTTCTGGCGGCACGAAGGAAAAAGAAACAAAGGAACCCGAGCCCGCTCCCCTGCCCCATGTGGAAAAGGGAGAGGCCGTCAGAGCCGGACAGGCCAAGGTGGACGAGGGACAGACCACGCCTCCGGCCCGTTTCACGGAAGGTACCCTCGTGGAGGCCATGGAGAACATCCAGCGCTACCTCAGGGGAGCTTCCGGCGAGGACAGGGACATTCTCAGAAAAACGGAAGGCCTCGGCACAGTGGCCACCCGCGCCACCATCATCTCAACGCTCCTGAAGCGCGGATACCTCGCCAAAAAAGGACGCTCCCTGCTCTCCACGCCCACAGGGCGCTCGCTCATCCATATCTGCCCGCAGAGCATCAGGGATCCGCTCATGACAGCGGACATGGAGCGCTCGCTCACGGAAATCCAGAAGGGCCGCATCCCCTACAAAAACTACGTGGCCTCCTACGCGGCAAAACTTCCGGAGCTCATCAGCGAGATCTTCGGCACGCCTGCCGATGGCTTCGCCGCCGATCCCGGAACGCTCTGCCCCCGGTGCGGCAAACCGCTGAAGCGCGTCCGCGGCAAAACCGGACGCTGGTTCTGGCTCTGCACAGGCCGCCCGGACTGCACCTACGCGGCAGCTGACAGCAGTGGGCGCCCCGGCCGCGCCTTCCCGCCGAAGGACAGCGCTGAAAAGGACGCTCCTGCGCAGGAGCCTGAAGGACCGCTCTGCCCGCGCTGCGGAAAGCACAGCCTCGTGCGCCGCCAGGGGCCGAAGGGTCCCTTCTGGGGCTGCTCAGGCTTCCCTCACTGCCGCTTCACCTGCGGGGATAAGGACGGCGGTCCCGCGCTGCCGGAAGGATCGCAGACGCAGAAAAAAACATCCCACAGGACAGTCAGGGAAAAGGCGGAGGAACCGCAGGTCCGGAGCGTTCCGTGGGATGAGACACTTCCTGATTCCTCTGTTCCTTTAGGGAAAGAAGGGGACCTTCAGGACACAGAAGGCGCGGAAGCGGGCGCGAAACGCCCGCGCCGCAAAGCCGCGTCCGGCGCACAGAAAAACGGGCAGAACGCCTGCCCGAGATGCGGCAGGGAACTGGTGCTCCGCAAAGGCCCGAAGGGTCCTTTCTGGGGCTGCTCCGGCTTCCCGCGCTGCCGTTTCACCTGCAGTGACAGGAACGGAAGCCCCGATTTGCCGGAAGACACCCCGGCTCCGAAAAGGACCCGCCGCAGAACAGTCCGGAAACCGGCGGAAGCGCAGCCCCAGGCCGCTCCGTGGGAAGAAACGCCTTCCGTCTCTCCCACTGAAGAGAAAGAGGGCCCCGGGACCGCCGGTTCGTTTCAGCCGGATCGCGCGGAGGCGGGTCCGGAACGCCCACGCCACAAAAACGCGTCCGGTACACAGGAAAGCGGGCAGAACGCCTGCCCGCTCTGCGGCAGGCCTCTGGCGCGCCGGCAGGGAACGCGCGGCTTCTTCTGGGGATGCACAGGCTATCCCGGCTGCCGGTTCACCTGTGAGGACAGGGACGGAACCCCCGTCAGGCCGGAAGAGGCGCCGGTGTGTCCCGAATGCGGGGCGCCGCTACGCCAGGTGGCCATACGGAAGGGACCGCATGCCGGCAGCATGGCCTGGCTCTGTTCCAACGACGGGGGACACGCCTCGGGCAGATCCCGTTTTTTCGAGGACAGAGACGGGAAGCCGGTTCTCTCCTGAGATAAGGAACTCTTTCCCGCAGGGCGTTGACTTTCACGGCGTCCCGTCCTTAGATCCGCCTCTGTGCCCGGCACAAAACGGAGGTTTTCATGGCGCGACTCTTTTTCCCGATCCTGGCTTTTCTGCTCCTGCTTTCCCAGGCGTCAGCCGCTGAAACCGACGAGAACGACCTTTTCCGGGCCGCAGAGGAAGGCGATGTCGGCGGCATACGCCAGTGTCTGGCTTCGGGCTGCAGCATCAACGTGAAGGACCATGCCCAGATGACGCCGCTTCATCACGCCGCCATGGCCAAAAAGCCAGAAGTTATCCGGCTCCTCATAGAACGCGGCGCCGATGTCAACGCCCGCGACCGTTACGGCATGACCCCCCTTCTTTATTCCGGGATGGATCCGGAAATCATGAAACCGCTCCTCGAAGGCGGCGCCGACGTCAACGCCCGCTTCGTCGGAGGAAGCACGCTCCTGCAGAACGCCCTCATCGAAAACAGGCCGGAAGCCGCGGAAATCCTGGTCGAGCATGGCGCCGACCTCACCCTGCCCCACGGCATCACGGCCATCGAATTTCTGGACTCGTTTCCCAGCATAGCCGAGGAATTCAAGGAAGCGGGTGTCTACCAGGAAATGCAGAACATTCTCCGCAGGCCGGGCTCCCATCCCTCGCCCCTGCACTGACCCTGTGACATATGTCATGCCCCAGGCGGGCTCCGGCGGCCTATACAAAGGCCATATCTTTTCGTGCGCCCTGCGTCCTAGTTCTCATTTTTTTCTTTAGCAACGGAATCTGCTTCATGCGTCAGAAATTCTCCCTCACCCCTTCCACCCTGCACGTGGCGGTGCAGGCCTGTTTCTTTCTGTTCACAATACTCGTGGGCGTGCAGTTCGTGCTCTTCGCCTCCTGGGCCATGGGGCTCACGGAAGTCTTCACTGCCCGCCCGGCCGCGGTGGAAGGCTTTCTGCCCATCAGTTCCCTCCTCGCCCTCAAGCGCTTCCTGCTGACAGGCCTCTGGGATCCCATTCATCCGGCCGGCCTGACTATTCTGATTTTCGCCCTTCTCTCGGCGCTTTTTCTCCGCAAGGGATTCTGCGGCTATGTCTGCCCTGTGGGAGCCATCTGCACCCTGCTTTACCGCATCGGACGCAGGGCCGGCATAGCCCGCACGCCATCGCCGCGCTTCTATATTCTGTGGACGCTCCCCAAATACGCCCTCCTGGCCTTCTTTCTGTCCCTGCTGACCATGGACGTGAACAGCATAGGAACCTTTCTGACCTCACGTTATAACCTGGTCTGCGATACGAGGATGCTGCTCTTCTTCCTGGAGCCTTCGGGCATCCTTCTGGCCGTCGTGGCCATCCTTGTCGGCGGAAGTGTCCTCTTCCCGGGATTCTGGTGCCGCTGCCTCTGTCCCTACGGCGCCCTGCTGGGCATCCTTTCTTTTCTCTCACCTGTCTCCATACGCCGCGACGAATCAAAATGCTGCAGCTGCCAGCAGTGTACGAAGCACTGCCCGCAGGGCATTTCCGTACATCTCAAAAAACGCGTCCGCCTGCCCGAGTGCATGGGCTGCATGGAATGCGTGTCCGCCTGTCCCAAAAAGGACTGTCTGGGCATGGAACTCGGCTACCGGGCTGATTCCGGCCGCCGCGTTCCCTGGTGGAGCATGGCCGCGGGCACGATCTGCCTTCTTCTGCTTCTCTACATCTGGGCCAGAGCCACGGGACACTGGGAAACCGCCATCCCCAGGGAAATGGTGCGCATGCTTCATCAGGGCATCAGGACGCTCAGCCATTATTAGCAGGAACAGCGGAATATTTTCCCGGGCCTTAGACACGCTCCTTGACATCCTCCCCCGCCTAAAGACGGGGAATTCCTATCGGTAGCGGCTCTAACGAGCCACACCATAGGCGGGTTCCTGCTTCAAAGCGGGCGCCTGAGGCCTTCCCGCTCCACAGGCTGACACGGCCTGCCCGGCCGCCAGAATGTTTAACGCCGCATTATGGTCGGCGTTGCATTCAAATCCACAGGCCACACATTTGAATTTCGCCTGCGCTGGCCTGTTTGCTCTGTCTACGCATCCGCAATGACTGCATGTCTGGCTGGTATACTGCGGAGGAATGACAACCAGCTTTCCACCCAGCCATTTCAGCTTGTACTCAGGCTGCCGTCGAAACCCGAACCACCCCTGATCCAATATGGACTTGTTCAGGCCGGACCTGGCGCGTACATTTTTACCCGGCAGTTCAAATGTACCGGAAGCCGAACGCGACATATTCCGCACTTTCAAATCTTCAATCACGACAAGAGCGTGGTTTTTGCTGATTATCGTGGTTGTCTTGTGCAGAAAATCGTTGCGTACATTGGCTATTGTACGGTGCAGGCGCTGGATTTTGGCTTTGAGCTTCTGCCAGTTGGCGGAAAACTTCACTCGTTTTGCCAGCTTGCGCTGCAGCTTTGCCAGCTTCTTTTCATGTTTTCTGAAACTGTGCAGTGGTTTGATGCAGGAACCATCGGAGAGCGTTGCAAAACGCGCAACTCCCATATCTATGCCAACGGCGCTTTGCGAAGTGTGTACAGGTTCTGGAACTTCCCGTTCCGTCTGAATAGAAACAAACCATCTGCCAGCGGACAGGGAAACTGTTACCTGTTTCGGTGTTCCTTCTATCCTGCGGCTGTTGCGATAGCGGACGTAGCCGATTTTGGGCAGAAATATGCGGCTGTTGTCTTCATCGAGCCTGAAACCCTGCGGATAGCGGAAGGCGTCATGAACCCCCTTTCTCCTGAAACGCGGGAAATCCGCACGCTTGGCAAAGAAGTTTTTGTAGGCCCTATCAAGATCTTTCAACGCTTGCTGCAGAATTTGAGAATGGGCTTCAGCAAGAAAAGATGTGTCGTTTTCCTTCTTCCAGTCCCGAAGGGCTTCGCAGAGCAGGGAAAACCCCAGACGCTTCCCTTCCTTTTCATA
>OGDF01007546.1_pt1 | contig 10110 bp, 10 predicted proteins | sample 1570141 | NCBI WGS metagenome assembly OGDF01 (sample SAMEA4370581, study PRJEB24528) | human gut metagenome | reverse complement strand
AGAGCGTCAGATTCCGGTTCTGAAGGTCGTGCGTTTGAATCGCACCGGGGTCACAAAGAAAGGAACTCCCTTTGCATGAATATTTTGCAAAGGGAGTTTCTTTTTATACAATACATCCAGAAAAGTCAACCATACGGTTCTCTTTCTTGTTATAATTTCCATAGAGTTAGAGGTATGAAACAAATAATATTTATTTTTGCAATGTTAATGACTTGTCTGTCCTATGCCGGTAAGCCGGAAGGACGGTCAGAAAGGAGAACAGACATGAAACCAATGAAAGAGATTTATCTGGCAGGAGGATGTTTTTGGGGTACCGAACATTTCCTGAAACAAATAGAAGGTGTGGAGGCTACCCAGGTGGGATATGCCAATGGAAATATAGCCAATCCTACCTATCAGCAGGTGTGTACCGGTACCACGGACTTTGCCGAAACCGTAAAAGTACAGTATGATCCCGATGAGGTGGACTTACCTTTCCTTATCGACCTTTATTTCAAAACGATTGACCCTACCAGCCTCAATAAGCAAGGGGGGGATAGAGGTACACAGTATCGCACGGGTATCTATTATACGGATACCGCCGACCTGCCTGTTATTCGTGAAACCGTTGACCGGCTGGCTGCCAACTACTCCCGTCCGTTGGTTGTAGAGATAGAGCCTTTGAAGAACTTCTATCTCGCCGAAGATTATCATCAAGACTATCTGGACAAAAATCCTGGTGGATATTGCCACATTAACCCCACCTTGTTCGACCTGGCACGTAAAGCGAAGATGAAGAAAGAAGGAGATGGCGAGTATTTAAACCTGGAAAAGTAACGGACAATGGATATACTGTTAATAAGTAATGAAGATACGTGCCGCAGCCGTATCGCGCAGGAACTCCTGCATGCATTTGGCAGGGGAATGAATATCTCTACGGCAGGAATTATGGAGGGGAACTGCGTTCCCGATGCCGTGTGCAATGTGATGGAACAGAATGGTTTCAGCGTGTCTCGCAAGAAACCGTCTGGTGGCGGGACCTATACGCACCGGTCGTGGGACTACGTGATTACCCTATGTAAAGAAGCCGGAGAAGAACTGAAATTTATCACTCTGGATGCCAAGCAGCAGGTGCATTTTAATTTTGAAGACCCCTTTAAAAATCGTTTTCAAAATGAAAGTGAGCAGGAGCAACAAATTGCCGCACTCTATGAAACCATGTACCGGCGGCTGTATGAATTTTACCGCGATGAACTGAGTGGGCAGTTGTTACCCCATTGTACGTGCGGTGCAAACACCTATTGCCGTTGTGAATAGTGAAATATGTGTTTTTTTTGAAGCAATCTCTTGACTCGTCCCTAAGGGCAGGACCTATCTTTGCATCATAAACAAAATGCGCATGAGTTTATGAAGAATAAAATGAAGTTTAAAATCGGAGAGTTTTCCAAACTTTGCCAGGTGACCGTTAAGACGCTTCGTCATTATGAAGAGATAGGATTGATGATACCCGTTGAAGTGGATGAGTGGACGGGGTATCGCTATTACGACATCAGCCAGCTCCGGTGTATGAGCCGTATTGTTTACCTCAAGCAATTAGGGTTCAGCCTCGAAGAGATATCCGAGTTGTTTGCCGATGGCAAGGAATTTCCGGATGCTGAATTGTTGAAGGTTAAAATAGAACGTTGCAAAAACGAGATTGAACACTTGATATGGCGGCAGACCGAACTTGCCAAATTGGAAAATTTACTCCATAAACAAGAGAATGTTATGGAAAAAGTGTTTAAGAAATCCCTCCCTTCAAGAATTTTTGCTACCCATCGCCGTAAAATAGACTCTTATCAGGAGCTGTTCAATCTTTGTCCGAATATCATCGGGCCTGAAATGTACCGTTTGGGTTGTGAATGTCCTGCCCCGGAATATTGTTTCACGGTGGAATATAATGAGGAATATGGGGTTGATATTGATATCGAGTTTTTTGAAGCGGTGGCTGAACGCAAGGAAGATTCGGAACTGATTAAATTCAAGGAACTTCCGGAAGTGCCGGTTGCGCTCTGTGTCAACCATTACGGTGCTTATGAGCATATGCCCGAAACTTTCGCCGAGCTTTTTGCGTATGCCGAGACAAATGGATACGAGGTCATTGACCGTGCCCGGTTTTGCCATATTGACGGCATTTGGAACAAAGAAACGGTGGATGAATGGATGACGGAAATTCAGTTGCCCATCAAACTTTCTTAATCAGCCTTTGATTTCTGCGGAAAGCTTTCAACCGTGAGAATACCTAAAAATAGGGATAGGTAGTCAACTTATTTTCTGCGAACTTTGCAGACTGAAAAAAGAATTGAAATGAGAAGCCTGCATATTCTGTTCATATTGGTAGTTGTCACTTGGCTCGGTTTTCCGCTGAGAGCGCAAGAAGCTATTTCTATCGGGACTCGCCACACTTTGTTTTCGCATGTCTTGAATGAGGCTAGAGAATATTGGGTGTATGTACCTGCAACCCGCCCGGGTGAAAAAGAGGAAAGTTATCCGGTTCTTTATTTGCTGGACGGTGATTCTTTTTTTCATTCGGTGGTAGGTTTTACTCGCTTGTTTTCCACCTCCAAAGTTTCTTCCTTACCGCCCTGTATCGTTGTGGCTGTCCTGAATACAAACAGAACCAGAGACTTTACGCCAACCTGTTCCGCTGCCCGGCGTGACGGAACTGTCCGTCCGGGCGATAAACCGGAAGGGGGTGGGGCAGGACAATTTTGCCGTTTTCTGACGGAGGAGCTACGCCTCGCAGTGGAACAAGACTTGCCGGTGAATGGACAACACTTGTTGGCTGGACATTCTTATGCCGGGTTGTTCACGCTGCATGTTTTGCTGAATTATCCCAGTGCATTTGATACATACATCGCCATAGACCCCAGTTTATGGTGGGATAAAGGATATTTTCAGAAACAGGTAGAACGGCAGGTAGATAAGGTTGACTTTTCAGGAAAGCAACTATATGTTGCGTTTGCCACTCAGCCGCGTCTTGATAGGAAGCTGATCCACTTTCCCCTGACAGATGATTTTATAGGGAGTGCAGTTCCTCGTATGGAGAAGCGGCATTTGCGGGTGGTATCAAAAAAGTTCCCGGAAGAGACGCATGGAACGGTTGCTCTTCCGGGATTTTATGACGGACTGAAAACGTTGTTCTTCCGTTCTGCGGTTGGAATTTCTCTGCCGAACGAACCTCTCTGAAAAAAAATCTATTTTTCAGTAAGCTGAATGATATGCGCCATTGTACTAAGGGGACTACCTATACCATGGTGAGGTCTGCCAAAATCCTAAAAGCGTCATAGCCTGAGTCGCCTTCCGGCAGGAAGCGCCGAGAAGCGCCGTTTCCTTATAAATCAGTATTTTCAGCTCCGGAGAAGGTTGAGTGTCCTTCTCCGGACACACTGATTAAAAAACTGCAAAAGTGCAGCCGGGGCTTCGTTGACTCCGGGCAATTGGAATAGTAGTACAACTACTGTTGTACAATGAGCGCAGCACCATATGCCCTGCTACCGTACGGAAGTGCATAAAAAAACAGTTGCCTGGAGAAACCCTCTCCAAGCAACTGTTTTCAGCTTCTTGATACTTAACTTTATAATCTACATATTCTAAATCTTTCTTGTCATCAATCGTCAATGTCAATCACCCTCATTTTAGAGTCAAATGTAATTTCCCAACGATTAGACAACTTTATCTCATACTCATTGTCATCGTACTCAATCTGAAGAATTCTTGCATCCGGATAATTGGTCTTTACATAGTTACGTATCGCTTCCGGTACAATCTGTGCAGGAACTTCACTTTGTCTGCATCGTACCTCCTTCCATTCTCCCGATTTATCAAATTCTACCTTCTCCCCATTCGTGAACACCACATCATAGCTTTTATAAAACATTCCCGACTCCAATTTAGCCATTGCCACCTTATGGTCTTTAAAGTAAGTCTTGATAAATGTCTGCGCCTTCGCCGGCAACTGGCTCACCTCTATCGGCTTATCATTATCCGCCATTACCATTGTGTGCACTGCAAACATACAAACCAACATCATAACTAACTTTTTCATACTTCTCTATTTTTAATAATTAATACTTTATTTGTTTTCTGTATTGCAAAGATGGGAAGGAAATCTGGAAAGAATTGGGAAAAAAACTCTATTTTTGGAAATGAAAAAAAATCTATTTTTGAAAATGGGTGTTGCGGCTCTTCACCTATGAATTTTTGTTTGCAATGAATATTATTTAAAGACACAATAGACTATTATGGCTATGAAAATATTAAATCAGTTTATCGATGATTTTGTAGGTGTTTTCCAATATCGGTTTATGGATACCTTTCAATATTTTAAAGAAAGGAAGAAAAGTAAATATTTGGGAGATAGATTTGAGGAATGGGTTGTGAAGAACTCTAATATTAGTAAAGAAGGTTATCCGGACCTCTGTGACAAGAAAATATTTTGGCGGCTTTTAGATTGGAGAGGTGATAAATACATTGAGGGTTATAGACCTCTGTCTTCATCATCTCCGGATTTGTTGATGGAGTGTGTTACCACTACGAGTACCATTCATGAAGTTGGAGATATTATAGCTGTAGAATGTAAATGGCGAAGTAAGATAGGTTTTTATCTCGATATAAAAGACATTGAAAAGTACGAAAGGTATATGAACTCTAATCTGTTGAACCGTCCGATAAAAAACTTGTTTTATGTTTTTGGCTTTGGATGGTGTGGTGACGGTCCGGAATCTGTTTATGTAGTTCCTGCCAGAGAATTGTACGATTATGATAAAGATACTCGTAGGATAACGTTCCCTATTAAAGAAACCGAGAAGGAGAAAATGAGTAGATTGGAGCGTTTTAAGAAGAAAGACAATAGATGCCTTCTGTATATCAAGTAATGGTATTACTTGGTTATATAAGCTCCAATCAACTGTTATATTGTTTGGGTCGCCGTCAATCTTTGTGGCGAAGGCTATTACTGGCATCTAATGCGGTTTGCAACCTTTCCCAGTCGTCACAAAGCGCCTGCATGGACGGAAACAATAAATCTGCTCCGGCATCCAGTAATACCTGCCTGTCCAGCGGACCGGTATTGACTGCCACAGTGAATATGCCGGCTGCTGTTCCGGCTTGTACTCCGATAGGTGCATTTTCTACAACTATAGCTTCATTGGCTTGTACTCCGGCTTTTTCCAGTCCCATCAAATAAGGCTCAGGATGAGGCTTTCCGTATTTCACATCAAAGGCGGTCACCATGTGGTCGCGCTGAAACATACCAGGGAAGTTGTGGGCAAGGCGGTTCAGCAGGGAGTGTTGGCCCGAACCGGTGACAAGTACCGGAATAAGTCCTGCCGCTTTTACCTTTTGCAGCACTTCCCAAGCACCCGGCATACGTTCCGGTTCCGGGTGGGTACTGAATTCGGCGCTTTTCTCTGCATAGATGCTTTCTATCATCTCGGGAGTGGCATCCTTGCCATACTGGCGTTGATAAACGATGTTGATGGTGGAGGCTCCGGTACGTCCCTCGTGCATGTATGCCTCTTCACGGCTCAAGTGCAGGCCATGACGTTCCATTACTTTATGCCAGGCATCGGCATGGTAGGGCATGGAGTTGAATAACACACCGTCCATGTCAAAAAGAACGGCTTTCAGTTGGATGTAGGGGTGCCCGTGCTTTTCCAGATAACGGGCGATAGAGTTTTCGAACACTTGGTAGATTGGGGATTGAGAATTTAAAAATGCGGGGTAGATAAATAGAGAGTTGAGAATCGGGGAACGGTTCTCTTCGCACTTGTTGTGCAGCCATTTCTCAATTCTCAACTCTCAATTCTTAATTTATCAAAGTCTTGCCTGGATAGCTTTGGACTCTTCTTCGTAGCCGGGCTTGTTCAGCAATGCAAACATATTCTTCTTATATGCTTCCACACCCGGTTGGTTGAACGGATTGACTCCCAAAATATAACCGCTGATACCGCAAGCTATTTCGAAGAAGTAGAGCAGACCTCCGATGCTTTCTTCATTCAGTGCAGGGATAACGATGCGCATGTTGGGTACGCCGCCGTCAACGTGGGCAAGCTGTGTGCCCAATTCAGCCATCTTGTTCACTTCGTCCACGTGCTTGCCTGCCAGGAAGTTCAGTCCGTCGAGGTTGGCTTCGTCCGAAGGTACTTGCAGGGAGTGCTGTGTCTTCTCCACGGAGATGACAGTTTCGTAGATGGTACGTTCGCCTTCCTGAATCCATTGTCCCATGGAGTGCAGGTCGGTGGAGAAATCTACGGCAGCAGGGAAGATACCCTTGTTTTCCTTACCTTCGGATTCACCATAAAGCTGCTTCCACCATTCGCTTACGTAGTGCAGTTTGGGATTGTAGTTTACGAGGATTTCAATTTTCTTACCGTTCTTGTAGAGCTCGTTACGCGTAGCTGCATAGATGGCAGCAGGATTTTCTGCAAACGGAACATCTTTTCCACAAGCCTTTTCCATGGCAACTGCACCTGCAACCAATTTCTCAATGTCGAAACCTGCTATTGCGATGGGCAGCAAGCCTACCGGAGTCAGTACGGAGAAACGTCCGCCCACGTTATCGGGGATGATGAAGGATTTGTAGCCTTCGTTGTCGGCCGTTACGCGGGCAGCGCCCTTTTGGGCATCGGTGATGGCAACGATAACCTTCTTTGCCATATCCTTGCCGCGTTGGTCTTCGCATTGCTTTTTCAACAGACGGAACGCCAAGGCCGTTTCAGTGGTAGTACCGGATTTGGAGATGTTGATAACACCGAATTTCTTGTCTTTCAAGTATTCGGTGAGTTCATATAGATAATCTTCACCGATATTGTGTCCTGCATACAGAATGACCGGAGCCGTTTTCTTGTCTTGCAACCAAGTGAAGCTGTTTGACAAAGCCTCTATCACCGCACGTGCACCGAGGTAACTTCCGCCAATACCGGCAACTACTACTACCTCGCAGTTGTCACGCAACGTCTGTGCGGTAGCCTTTAGGTCGGCCAGGTGCTCTTTAGTGATGGAAGAGGGGAGGTGCAGCCAGCCTAAGAAGTCGTTGCCCTTACCGGTACCATTCTCTAATGCTTCCTGTGCAGCCTTTACTTGGGCTTCATAGGCGAAAACGTTTTCTTTGGAGATGAATCCAAGAGTCTTTTCAATGTTCAAACTAATCATAATATTCTAGGTTTTAAATTCAGTATTTCGTTTTATCTTTTTTCGCGCTTACCGGAATGAATCGGTAAGCAGCTTGATTTCAATCGTCGGCGAGATACGCTCATACAGAATGTTGTATACTGCATCTACAATAGGCATGTTGACATGATAATGCTTGTTGATTTCCTTGATACATTTTGTACCGTAATATCCTTCAGCAATCATTTCCATCTCAATCTGCGCGCTTTTCACGGAGTATCCCTTGCCAATCATCGTACCGAATGTGCGGTTGCGGCTGAAATTGGAATATCCCGTCACCAGCAGGTCACCTAAATAAACGGAATCACTTACGTTTCTGTTCAGCGGATGTACCGTTTGCAGGAATCTGTTCATTTCCTGTATGGCATTGGACATGAGCACAGCCTGAAAGTTGTCGCCATATTTCAGACCGCTGCAGATACCGGCTGCAATGGCATATACATTCTTCAGCACCGAACTGTATTCAATGCCGGCAACGTCATTACTGACAGAGGTCTTGATGAATGAACTGGCCAGTTTGCGGGCAATGGTGCAAGCCTTGTCGGTGTCGGGACAAGCAATGGTTAAATAAGAAAGGCGTTCCAGAGCCACTTCTTCCGCATGGCAGGGACCTGCCAATACAGCAATATTCTCAGCCGGGACACCATATTCCTTAGTGAAATATTCCGAGACAATCAAGTTGTCATCGGGCACAATACCTTTAATGGCAGTGATGATGAATTTATCCTTAATCTTAGTCTTCAGTTTCTTCAAGTGAACCTTCAGATAAGGGGAAGGTGTAACGAAGATGAGCGTATCAGATTCTTTCACGACATCATTGATGTTGGAGTTGAAGTTGATACGCTTGGTATCAAACTTGACGCCCGTCAAGTAGGCAGGGTTATGACCAAGCCGTTTGAAGTCGGCAATACGGTCATCGCGTCGCATGTACCAATTTATAGACTCCGCTTGTGACAGAACCATTTTTGCAATGGCAGTTGCCCAACTTCCTCCGCCCATGATGGCTATCTTACCGGGTAGTTTCATATCGAAATTAATAATTAAAAATTAAAAATTAAAAGAGGGGAAAGGAGTACCTTCCTCCTCCTCTTATCTTTAATCTTGCCTATTTAATTCTTTAATTTTTAATTCTTAATTCTTCCGACCCAGTCAGCAACTTCGTTTACGGTCGGGTTTGCCAGTTCCAATTTATATTTCTTGTTGATACCGCAGATGTCCATGTGGAGTTTTTGCGGATTCACATCTTTCATGTCACTCACCAGGTTGTAGCCGGCTTTCTGGATTACAGCCACCCAGTCTTCGGGGATGCCCAGCTCTGTGTATCGTGCAGGAGCATCTTTGGGGATAACCTTTTCCGGACGCATCTGCGGGAAGAAAAGCACTTCTTGGATAAAGGATTCGCCCGTCATTAACATGGTCAGACGGTCGATGCCGATACCGATGCCCGATGTGGGAGGCATACCGTATTGCAATGCTTTCAGGAAGTCCTGGTCGATGAACATCGCTTCGTCGTCTCCCTTTTCGCTCAAGCGGAGTTGGTCTTTGAAGCGTTCTTCCTGGTCTATCGGGTCGTTCAGCTCGCTGTAAGCGTTGGCAAGTTCCTTGCCGTTCACCATCAGCTCGAAGCGTTCGGTCAGTCCCGGCTTGCTGCGGTGCATCTTGGTCAGCGGGCTCATCTCTACGGGATAGTCGGTGATGAAAGTGGGCTGTATGAAAGTACCTTCGCAGAATTCTCCGAAGATTTCATCAATCAGCTTGCCCTTGCCCATGGTGTCGTCAATTTCCATATTCAGTTCCTTGCACACCTGGCGGATTTCGTCCTCGCTCTTGCCTTCGAGGTCGTATCCGGTCTTTTCCTTGATGGCTTCCAGGATGGGCAGACGGCGGTAGGGAGCTTTGAAGCTAATGGTCTTGCCGTCTATCTCGGTTTCTGTGCAGCCGTTTACGGCGATACAGATGCGTTCCAGCAATTTCTCCGTAAAATTCATCATCCAGTTGTAGTCCTTGTACTGCACGTACAGCTCCATACAAGTGAATTCCGGGTTATGGTTCTTGTCCATACCCTCGTTACGGAAGTTCTTGCCTATTTCATATACACCTTCGAATCCGCCCACAATCAGTCGCTTCAAGTAAAGCTCGGTGGCGATACGCAGGTAGAGGTCTATATCCAGAGAGTTATGGTGGGTGATGAACGGACGGGCGCTTGCTCCACCGGGGATGGATTGAAGAATCGGCGTCTCCACTTCCGTGTAGCCGGCTTCATCCAGCACAGCACGCATGGTCTTGATGACGGTGGCGCGCTTCAGGAATTTTTCTTTCACGCCGTCGTTCACGATAAGGTCTACATAACGCTGGCGGTAGCGGAGTTCGGGGTCTTCGAAAGAGTCGTAAGCCACGCCGTCCTTATATTTCACGATAGGCAGGGGCTTGATACTCTTTGCAAGTACGGTCAGCTTCTTGGCATGGATGCTGATTTCGCCCATTTGGGTACGGAATACGAATCCTTCAATGCCGATAAAGTCGCCTAAATCGAGCAAACGTTTGAACACGGTATTGTACATCTCCTTGTCCTCGTCCGGACAGATGTCATCGCGGGTGATATATACCTGGATGCGTCCTTTGGAGTCCTGCAATTCGATGAAAGATGCTTTACCCATGATACGGCGGCTCATGATACGTCCGGCAACGGACACTTGGCGAGGCTCTGCATCGTCGTTGAATTCAGCTTTAATATCGGTAGAGAAAGCATTTGTTACATACTCTGCTGCGGGATAAGGCTCAATGCCCATCGCGCGAAGTTCATTCATACTGTTGCGACGAATGATTTCTTGTTCACTTAGTTCTAATACGTTCATTTCGCTATATTTCACTCAATTTGGGTACAAAAGTACGAAACATTTTTCAGATAGCGAACCTTTT
>OGDF01007545.1_pt1 | contig 10111 bp, 11 predicted proteins | sample 1570141 | NCBI WGS metagenome assembly OGDF01 (sample SAMEA4370581, study PRJEB24528) | human gut metagenome | reverse complement strand
GGGGAAGGCTTTTTTCGCCCGGGGGCGCTTCTTTTGGCTTTGTTTATCTCTTTTTGGCAGTGCAGGTCAGGCCGGTCAGGGACAGGAGCGACAGGGCGGCGTAGAGGGCTACGCCGGGGTCGGCGGTCTTGGGAGAACCCTTGGCATCGTCGGCCTTAGTATCGGTGGTAGGGTAGTAGTAATAGCCGCCGGAGGAGGAAGCCGGGGTCCGCACGGCATACAGCGTCAGCGGCCCTTTTATTTCGGTGCTAAAATCCCACGCTTCGGAAGCGCCCTCTTTCGTCCAGTACATAAATTCCCGGCCATTCACTGTGGCGGGAGTTTCCGGCTTCTCAACTGCATTAGGCTGTAAAACAAGCTTTAGGGTCCTTGTATTGGCGACCTCGTCAATGAAATTGACGGTGTTGTAGTCCACGCAAGTGCCTGCCCGATCGTCTATTCCCACTTTAATATGCCCGTTAAACACACCCTGCTCTTTCACAACAGAATTGGCCACCGCTTTCAAGTCATCCTGTGTCGGACGTAAGCTCTCGAGGAATATTATACGCACATTTCCCGCAATGGTACCGCCGGTAACGGATAAGTCGGTATGTTTATGGTCCGACTCATATACGTAAATATCTTCTCTTCTGGCATTCGGATTTTCACCGATATACGCCGTGCCGGACATGGTCATATTCCCATTGTACACATATACGCCCCTGTAACTGCACCCGGTGATGCGGCCGCCGGTCATTGTGAAGGTCCCTAAAAGGCTGCGTACACCGATGGTTTCCCCGGTGATCGTGCCGCCGGACATCTCGAAGGCTGCACCATAGATATAGATGCTGCTGCCGCTGTTTCCGGTAAGCGTGCCGCCCTTCAGCTTCAGTGTTGTACCTTCCTCCAGATACACGGCTCCCCCAAGAGTATCAGAAGTCCAATGTTCCTCCCTCGTCCCCGTTCCGCCGGTGATGACACCGCCGGCAGGCAAACCCGCATAGGATCCATGCGGATTTTGGGGACGACTGTCCGTTATGGTCAGGGTCGCAGGGTGCGGGCCTTTCTTCACCCGGAGCACACTGCCGTCACCGGTCATCTTGAGCACATGGCCGTTCAGGTCGAGGGTCAGGTTTTTTGTAATTTGCAGCGTGGCATGCACCTCCGTATTGGATCTCAATTTAATCGTATCGCCAGCGTTTGCCTGGTCTATCATCCCCTGCAAGGTCAGCTCCGCCGCGCCGGCGGTGCACACCAAGGGATTTGTTACATCCCCCGATGTAACAAAAGCTGCCCATATGGGCAGCGCGCATACCAATACCAGGGTCATCAGGATGGGGAGCAGTCGTCTCTTCATGGCGGTTCCTCCTTCTATGGCTCACATATTTCTCTCCCGGGCCTGTGTGCCGCAAAATTTCTTGTTGGGAAAGTTTTTTGGCGCGCAGGCTCTGTTGTACGACCATCTTACCAGAAAGTGTCGCGAAAGGCAACGGGAATATCCAGATATTGGCATAACAAATCGGTGTGGGAGGTATTAGGAAAAATTATGGCTGGTATTTTTTTGCTTGTCCGGACATAGGCTTGTCTGAAAGGCGGTGGGGCTTGTGAAATGGCGGCGGGGCGCGGCGGCGGTGTGCGGGGCGTTCGTGCTGTGGCTGGCGGCGGTGTGCGCGGGGAGTCAGGACCTGCGGGCGGCGGCACAGGCGGTGCGGGACAGCTCGCTGGCGCAGCGGCTGGTACAGTGGGAGCTGGGGGACCTGTGGGCGGCGGACTCGCTGCCGCTGCCGGTGCTGACGGTGCTGCGGCAGTCGCCGATGCTGCTGGCGGCGGAGACGCAGGTGACGCAGGCAGAGACGCCCCGGAACGCGGAGGAGACGCCCTCCCCCGCCCCGGCGGAAACACCGGAGGGCCCAACAACGGAACAGACGGAGAACACCGGCGGGCAGGGGGAATCGAGGCCGCTGTCGGTGGTGGCGGCGGATGAGAACGGGTACACCCGGGTGGGGGACGTGTTCATCAAGAACAGCTCGCGGCAGACGGTGGAGGGCATCGTGTTTGACGGGACGTTCGCGGCGGCGCTGGGCGAGGACGCGCCGCAGGTGCTGATCGTCCACACCCACGGCAGCGAGGCGTACACCATGCCGCCGGGAGAGGAATACGAGGACACGGGGAGCTTTCGGACGGCGGATGCCAGCGTGAGCGTGATACGGGTGGGCGATGAGCTGGCCAAAGTGCTGTCGGGCTACGGGATATCGGTGCTGCACGACCGGGCGCTGTATGACGACCCGGAGTACAACGGGGCGTACTACCGGGCGGAGGACGCCATCGAGGCGTATATGGAGAAATACCCCAGCATCGGGTTCATTCTGGATGTGCACCGGGACGCGCTGGAGGACAAGGCCGGGCACCAGTACAAGGTGGTAACGCGGGAGGACCCGGACTGCGCGCAGGTGAGCCTGGTAATGGGCAGCAGCTGGGAGGGCTGGCAGGAGAACCTGAAATTCGCCGTGGCGGTGCAGCAGCACCTGACGGAGCGCTATCCCACGCTGATGCGGCCGCTGACGCTGCGGAATTCGGACTACAATGAGTACTTCACGCCCGGGAGCCTGCTGGTGGAGATCGGCGCGGCGGGGAACTCGCTGGACGAGGCGCTGAAGGCCGTGCGGGTGTTCGGAGAGGGATTTGCGGAGGTAGTGACGGGAAAATAGGGTTGCAATCCGGGCGTCGGTAGGGTATAATGTGGAAAACTTGTCAAAAAAACGATTCCGGAGGGTATAGACTATGAAACGGAACCGCGGCTTTACATTGATGGAAATGCTGATCGTGGTGGCGATCATCGCTGTGCTGGCGGCTGTTGCCATCCCTGTGTTCAACGGCAGCCTGCACAAGGCCAAGGTGGCCGCCGACATGGCCAACGTGCGGGCGTATTACGCGGAATTGCAGACACAGTACATCACCACCGGAGAATACATAGACATCGGGGATGACCTGCATGAGAACGCGCGACGGGAAATTAAGTTTTTGGACGGCACCACAGTGCAGATGCAGGCTGGCACGGTAAGTGCGATACTGGAGAGGGAGCGTACAGACCCGACCAGCGGGCAGAAGGGTGCGCCCACTGGCTATCAGGTCTACTATTTCTGCGACAAGGGCGACCACGAGCTGCTGCTGGAATAATGATGAAAAAAGAGACCGCGGGGCGGTCTCTTTTTTGCGTTCAGCGGTTCTTTTTGGCCAGCTCCATGAGTTCCGGGTACTTGGACTTGACGTAGCTGTAGCTGCCCCGACCGTGGGGCAGCAGGCAGTCGGAGCAGTCCTTGACGCCGTTTTCCAGGTACCTGAAGTTGCCGCCGCACTTGCTGCCCAGGGTATACAGCGGGCAGTAGCAGAACAGGCAGTTGAAGTCCTCCGGGTGGCCGGTCTTGTGGCAGGGGAAGAACTCGCAGGTCCTGTGCTGGGTGAAGGAGTAGGCGCACTCCTCGGGCTTTTTGGTGTAGATATCGTCCATGTCAGTCCTCCACGGTGACCAGGCCGTCGTCACCCACGGTGACGGTCATGCCGGTCTGCACATATTGCAAAAATTCGTCGCCCAGGGAGTCCACCACGGGCATTTTGCTGTCGGTCCAGACATCGCCCAGAATGGCGCCGGAGGCGGCCAGGGAGTCGATGGGCAGGGAGAAGAGCATACAGGCGGGCTGCTTGCCGTGGGAGCACACCGTGAAGAGCACCATGCCGCCGGTGGTGGAGCCGATGGTCTGGGGCAGGCAGAGGGCCTTGCCGATCATGGGCTTTTTGTAGATGTCGGGGTTATTCTGGTCGCCGCACTTGACCTGCTTGTCGCCGAACATCATGGCCATCTGGTAGCTGGCCAGGGTGTTGAAGCCGCCATGGCTGACCAGCGCTTCGGCGGTGCAGGTGCCGGGGACCACCACGCGGCCCTTGAACTGCTGCATATCAGCGTCCCTCCTTTCCGGTGAGGATGTCCAGTATCTCCGCGTCGGTATAATACCGGGCGCTGGTGTAGGTGCGGAGCTTATTGGAGTTGGTGATGACCGCCTTCTTCTTGCAGAGGGGGTTGTTCATGTACATCAGCGGGCAGATGTAGCTGAGGATCACGCCCATGCTTTGCAGCTTGTAGCCCTCCACGGTGTCCTTGAAGGCGTCCAGCACCGCCGGGGCAGCGGTGAACACGGTGGGAACGGCTACCTGCAGGCGGTTCTGCGCCCGCAGGGCATCGGTGAGCTTCGCCGTCCACTCCTTCAGCTGCTCCAGCGTCAGGTGAGGACAGCCCACGAAGCACAGCTGCGGCGCGGCGGCAGGGTCCTTCCAGATGACGGGATAGCTGCGCTTCACGCGCTCCAGCTCGGCGTCATCGATGATGTAGGTCCGATAGCCCTCCCGCAGCAGGGCCTCGCCCTGCTGTTTTGCCTCGGGGGTCAGGTGCTCCACATGGTACAGGCCCACGGCGCCGTTGGAGGCGGTGGCCGCGCCGAAGTCCTTGAGGTAGGCGCGGTTCTCGTCGTTCAGTTCCGTGCCCAGCCACTTGTCCAGTCCCCGGACGTAGGGCACGTCCTCCATGACCTTCATGCCGATGGCGGAGCCGAGAAGCTGGGCCTCGGGCCGGCGGGTGCATTTGACCTCCACCAGCCAATGGGCCTTGCGGCCCTCATCGGTGAGCAGGCCGAACTCCGGCACGAAGCCGGCGATGCTGCCCATGAGCTCCAGCATACCGCTGTTGCGGTTGCAGCGGGCGCCCAGGACGGAGTTGGCATAGACCACGGCGGAGGACTCCGCCCAGCTGAGGATATCACCCTGTTTTGGGGTGTTGCCCACCTGTTCCAGATAGCAGGTACAGGTATAGGCGTTATCGGCGGTGATGCCCAGCTTTTTCAGCTGCTGCTCATACCGGTCCTGCTGGGTGTACATGATCTTGCGGAAGACGATGTCCTCCAACAGACTGGTGGGGACGTGCTTATCCAGGGGCAGGGGGTCAGCAGTGAATTTCTGACCGCTGGTAAGGCCGGACTCGATAAGACGGTCGTACAGGTCGTAGACCGGCTTCATCACCGCCAGGCCGAAGGAGATGACGGTGTGGCCGTACTCACTGGTAACGGGGACCATACGCTGGGCGCCGAAGGTATCGCCGTACATGACCAGCGTCTTGACCACCTTGGCCATGGTCTCGCCCCGGGCGCCGTCCAGCAGGGCCTGCTGCTGGGGTGTCAACTGCATAAAACCACTTCCTTTGTTTCAGAATGGTGCTGCGCTGGCTCTATTGTACCAGTCCGCCGCGGGAAAGTCAACTTGACGAAGGGGACGCGGTGGGGTATACTGCAGGAGAAAGGACGGTGGCAATATGCGGAGCGTGCTGCTGTGGAAGGATATGGATCAGGTGGCGGAGCAGATGGACGCCGCCGTATTTCAATATGTGGGTGAATTGCAGACGGAGAGCTTTGAGGCCTTTGCCGACTTCGACCTGCTGGCCTTTGACTGGTACGATGTGCGGAAGGCGGGGAAAAGCGGCAAGGTGCTGGTATACATCGACCGGGAGGACCTGTTTTTCTTCTGCCGGAACGAGGCGGCACAGCAGTATGTGCAGGGTGCGGTGGACACGCTGACCGCAGGCGGACCGCTGAATGACCAGCAGCTGCTGTACCGGTTTTTTGCGGGGCTGTTCAAGGGCGACATGGCGTATCTGGAAAAGCTGGAGGCCCAGATCAACGGCGGCGAGAGCACCATACTGGAGGGCAAGGCCAAGGACGACGCGCCCCGGCGCATCGCCGCGTGGCGGCGGGAGCTGCTGCACCTGAAGCGGTACTATGAGCAGCTGGACGCCATCTTCGATGAGATGTGCGACAACGATAACGGGCTGATCGAGGCGGACATTCTGGCGCGGCTGGAGGTGCTGGGGCGGCGGACGGGCCGGTATCTGCAAAAGGTATGCGCGCTACAGGAGCTGGTGGCCCAGCTGCGGGAGGCCTATCAGAGCCAGCTGGCCATCCAGCAGAACGACCTGATGCGGGTATTCACCATTGTGACGGTGCTGTTCCTGCCGCTGACGCTGATCACCGGCTGGTTCGGCATGAACTTCGTAAATATGCCGGAGCTGCAGTCGGAGTGGGGCTATCCCGTGATCATCGCCGCCAGCATACTGCTGGTGGCAGGACTGCTGTGGTTCTTCAGGCACAAGAAATGGCTGTAAAAAAAGCGCCCCTCAGGCCGCCTGGCCTGAGGGGTGCTTTTCATCTGTATACCACCGCTGCGGCGGAGAGGGCGGCCAGCAGCGGCAGCAGAGTCTGTCCCCGGCGCCGCAGACGGCGGCGCAGGAGGTGCAAAGCGTTCAAGCTGCCAGGGTCTTGCCCATGGCGCGCAGGGCATCCAGGGCGGTGTCATCCGGGGCCTCGCAGCAGATCACGCTGTCGCAGACCAGGTTCACGCCGGCATCGGCGCAGTCCTTTTCCCAGGAGCGCATCCACTCGCCGTCGCCCCAGCCGTAGGAGCCGAACAGAGCCACGGCCTTGCCGCCCAGGCAGTTCTTGCAGGCGTCAAACATGGGCTGGAACTCCATCTCCTCCAGCACCTCGCTGCCCATGGCCGGGCAGCCGAAGGCAATGGCAGCATAGCCGTTCAGCTCGGCGGTGTTCACCTGGTCCACCGTCAGCAGCTTGGCGTCCGCGCCGGCGGCGGTCATGCCCTCCAGCACGGCATTGGCCATGGCCTCGGTGTTGCCGGTGCCGCTCCAATAGATCACAGCAGTCTTTTTCATTGTCGTTTCTCCTTTCGATCGTTACCCCGCCACAGCCAGCTGATCGATCGTCGCGCCGGCCTGCCAGAGCTTGCAGTATGTGTCCGTGCAGCGCTTGAACCGGGTGAAGAGCCGCCGGGCCCGGGCCTCGTCGCTGTACACCTTCCACAGCCCCGCGCACTTGTAGCTGCGGGCACGGTTGTCCACGAAGCCCTTGACGTCCTCAGGAGGGTAGCTGAGGAAGAGGCCGATCTCGTGGGGGAAGTCCGCACCCTGACGGAAGCGGCGGATCAGCGTGGCCACACAGCGGCCGCAGCTGCCGCCGTCATAGCCGGCCTCCGCCAGCAGGCGGCGGGCCAGATCGTCGCTGAGATCGCGGCGGAGAGTGGCGGGGCGGTAGAGGTACAGCAGGGCGCTGCCCTCGGTAAAGCGGAGGGGCAGCAGGCACAGGCCCTTGGGCGAGAGGCGGCGGTTCAGCTGCCGCACCTCGTCCAGCAGTGCATCCCGGTCCGTGCAGGGACAGGGAAAGAGACTTCCGGCCTTGATACCGGCCAGGGTAGGCGCGCACTGGCGCACGACCATTTCTTCGGACATAGGGGTTCCTCCTTAACCGGCGTGTTTTTCCAGAATGCTCCGCAGGGCGGACAGAGAGCTGGTATGGCAGCGCTCGATACGGGTCGGCGTGCCCTTCAGCTCGCTGAGAGCGCTCTGCACCAGCTTGTGGGACATGGTGGAGGTGAAGAAGATCATCAGGTCCGGACTGCCCAGCTTGTTTTTCAGGCCGCCGGAGGGCTTGGTGAATACCTTGGCGGAGCATTTGTAGGACTGACACAGGTCCTTGTAACGGCGCTCCATGCACTCGTTGCCGCCTAAGATCACGACGCTCATATCGCACTTCCTTTCTGTTCCGTGCCGCCGAATATTGCTCGACGGTATTTTTGCTCGTTTCTTCCGGATGATACGCGGTTAGCTTCTTCTAACTTTGGTTAGAGTAATTTAACTATCGGTTTTCAAAAAAGCGCCGGGGGAGGGCGCTTCTTTGACGGGTCACTTTCTGTGGAAGGAGAAAAGGCCCTTTTTCTCGTAGGGATGGGCGTCCACCGCTGTGACCGTGTAGCCGGTGGCGGCGATGGCATCACGCAGCGCCTGCTGATCCAGGGGCTGCTCCGAGAGGATCACCGTCTCGCCCTTGGTGTGGGAGGACGTGACCTTCTGGACGGAGAACTTGTTTCGGACGGTGTCGTTGATGTGGTTTTCGCACATACCGCAGGCCATGCCGTCCACCTTCAGGATGGTTTCTGTCATGGTGACATCTCCTTTTAGACGCAGGGGGAGGCACTGACGATGCCTCCCCCCGCTCTATTCAGTGCTTGCAGCTCTGGCTGTGGCACTGGCCGTGCATGGCGCAGTGGGCGCAGCCGGCACCGCAGGAGGACTTTCCCGCCTTCTTCTGGCGCAGCAGGTAGCGGATGATGAGGATCACAACGACAAGTAAGGCGGCACTGATGAGGATCGTGCCCAGGTTTGCTGACAGCCATTGCAGCATGGAAGTTCACTCCTTTCTATGGGGTAAGAGGGTAATTACGGGGACAGTTTACTTCACGGACAGCTTGGTGGCTTCCTTGTAGGGCTTGCACAGCATATAGATGATGCCGGCCAGCAGGATCACGGACACGATGACGCCCAGGATGTTGGCATTGCCGGTGAACAGGCCGCCGAACTGGTTGATCATCAGCGCGATCACATAGGCGAACACGCACTGATAGCCGATGGCGAACCAGGTCCACTTGCGGCTGTTCATCTCACGCTTGATGGCGCCGATGGCAGCGAAGCAGGGGGCGCACAGCAGGTTGAACACCAGGAAGCTGTAAGCGGTGATACCGGTGAAAGCCGCGGCCATAGCGTCGTAGACGCTGCCGTCGCCGCCGCCGTACAGGACGCCCAGGGTGCCCACGATGTTCTCCTTGGCCACCAGGCCGGTGATGGAGGCGACGACCGCCTGCCAGTTGCCCCAGCCCAGAGGCGCGAAGATCCAGTCGATAGCGCCGCCGATGGCAGCCAGAATGGAGCAGTCGATCTGCTCGTCAGACAGCATCTGGAACTGACCGTCCACCCAGCCGAAGTAGCTGGTGAACCAAACGAAGATGGTGGACAGCAGGATGATGGTGCCGGCCTTCTTGATGAAGGACCAGCCGCGCTCCCACATGGAGCGGAGAACGTTGCCCAGAGTGGGCCAGTGGTAAGCGGGCAGCTCCATAACGAAGGGAGCAGGCTCGCCGGAGAACATCTTGGTCTTCTTCAGCATGATGCCGGAGATCACGATGGCGGCCATGCCGATGAAGTAAGCGGAGGTGGACACCCATGCGCTGCCGCCGAAGATGGCGCCGGCGATCATGGCGATGAAGGGCACCTTGGCGCCGCAGGGGATGAACGTGGTGGTCATGATGGTCATGCGGCGGTCACGCTCGTTCTCGATGGTACGGGAGGCCATAACACCGGGGATGCCGCAGCCGGTACCGATCAGCATGGGGATGAAGGACTTGCCGGACAGGCCGAACTTACGGAAGATACGGTCCAGCACGAAGGCGATACGGGCCATGTAGCCGCAGGCCTCCAGGAACGCCAGCAGCAGGAACAGAACCAGCATCTGGGGCACGAAGCCCAGCACCGCGCCGACACCGGCAACGATACCGTCCAGGATCAGGCCGGACAGCCAGTCGGCAGCACCGGCGGACTCCAACGCGTTGCCCACCAGCACAGGAACACCGGGCACCCACACGCCGTAGTCGGCGGGGTCAGGGGCCTCAAAGCCATTTGCCTCCAGATAGGCCGCGGCGTCCACATAGGTCATCTGCACCACATCGTCCCGCTTGTCGGCATCCTGGGGCAGGGCGTCATAGTAGGCGGTCATGGTGTTGACGGCCAGGGTCTCCTCATCCTCCACATCCACGGTGGCGGTGTCGGAGGTGGGAACGAAGGACTTTATCCGGGCCAGGGCGGCGCCGGCATCGAAGTCCTCCGCCTCGGTGTCCAGCCCCAGGAAGGCGTCTACGGCCTGGGTGGCGGCGGTATATTCGTCGCTGGCCTCGGTATATGCCTTGGAGCCGATGCCGAACAGGTGCCAGCCGTCGCCGAACAGGCCGTCGTTCGCCCAGTCGGTAGCGGCGGAGCCAACGGTGACCATGGAGATGTAGTACACCAGGAACATGACCAGAGCGAAGATGGGCAGACCCAGCCAGCGGTTGGTCACGATGCGGTCGATCTTATCGGAAGCGGACAGCTGACCGGCGTTCTTTTTCTTGTAGCAGGCCTTGATGATCTCGGCGATGTACACATAGCGCTCGTTGGTGATGATGCTCTCGGCGTCGTCGTCCAGCTCCTTCTCGG
>OGDF01007543.1_pt1 | contig 10113 bp, 9 predicted proteins | sample 1570141 | NCBI WGS metagenome assembly OGDF01 (sample SAMEA4370581, study PRJEB24528) | human gut metagenome | reverse complement strand
AAGAAAAGAATGGTGTATATGCCCATATGGTAAAACTGCAGACAGAAAGCCAGAACTGGAAACTTGCGTGAAGAAGGAAAAGGAGGTAGTGCAATGAAAAGGAACCAATGGAAGCAGGAGAATATCCGCCTTGGCACCCACGGGGAAGACTATGGAAGCTGGATGTCCAATCCTGTCTTTTACATCATTGGCGGAATCGGAGTTTTGGCCGCTGTGCTGGCTGTTCTCTCTTTTTATGTATTTCATTTTGCTGTTCTTGGTGTGCTGTTTGCCGTCATCACAATCGCACTTGTGGTTTTGCTGATCTGGATCACATGGATCAGACGGCAGTATGCCTTTGGCGGCGGCGGAATCATGGAACAGCTTCATAGGGTTGTTCTCTCCCATCTGGACTATGATGGGCAGGGAAAGATTTTGGAAGTTGGCTGCGGCTCCGGAGCACTGACAATCCGTGCGGCTCTGACATGGCCGAAAGCAAAAGTAATCGGTATTGATTATTGGGGCGCTGTGTACAATTATAGCAAGGCACTCTGCGAGAAAAATGCTGCAAGTGAGGGCGTGGCTTCCCGCTGTGTATTTCAGCACGGTGATGCAAAGCAGCTGGATTTTCCTGATGAGAGTTTTGATGTAGTCATCAGCAACTACGTCTATCACAATGTCATGGGTGCAGATATGCAGAAATTACTGCTGGAAAGCCTGCGGGTATTGAAAAAAGGCGGTGTCTTTGCACTCAACGATGATATGAAACCAAAGATGTACGGTGACATGGAAGGTTTTGCGCAGAAACTGAGGGATATGGGGTATCAGGATGTTCGTCTCATTGATACTGCACAAGAGGCGTTCGGATCACACCGCCGAGCAGCCATGATGATGCTGGGATCTTCCAGACTCCTGGTAGGTCGGAAATAATGTCACTATTAAGGAGGACTGGTTATGCAAACATTAGGCGTTGTGGAGGATACCTTGTTTGTGCCAATGATGGGCAGAATCTATGCCAGTGAGCATTGCCCACAAATATTATATGATAAAAAAGCATTGGAATTGAAAAACAAGCTGCCTTCGAGCATGATAGAGCAGAATACGCAGAATCAGTATACTCTTTTGGCTTCTGCTTCTCGATCTGCCAATATGGATCGGTTTGTTCAGGCTTTTTTAGAACGTAAATCGAATGGCGTGATTGTGCAGCTTGGCTGTGGCCTAGAGACAACCTATTATCGCTGTGATAACGGAAGGACGCGCTGGTATGCTGTGGATCTGCCTCATGTTATTGATTTTCGACGGAAATTGTTGCCAGAATTGGAACGAGAAACCTATCTTGCCGGAGATGCCTTTTCCGAAGACTGGATCAAAAAAGTTCGCAGCGATATGATGAACGTCCCTATTCTTGTTACTGCTGGCGGACTGTTCCATTATTTTGAGGAAAAAAAGGTTATTGCTCTTTTGCGTATGATTGGGCAATTTGGAAATATGGAAGTTGTTTTTGATACGGTGAATAAAAGAGGCATGACTATGATGAGAAAAAAATATATGAAACAGATTGGCCATGCCAATGCGCAGATGTTCTTTTATGTAGACGCAGCGGAAGATCTGGCAGCAAAAATCGATGGTAAGGTGAAGGCGATTCGAGAGGAACCATACTTTCATTATATCCCTAAAGGAGGTTTAAAGCTGTCGACAAAGGTTAGTATGGCGGTTTCTGATCAATTCAAAATGGTGAAGATGATTTGCTTAAAAACCTAAAATCATTTTAATATAAAATATCTTTGCAAGTGTAATGAATTAAATTAACCTTTGAGAAAGGAGCTAAAAATTATATATGCAAAAAAAGTCTTAGCGGAACATAAAAGACTGATTGGAGCGGAAAAGAATGTATAAGTCTGTTAAGATAATTATCAAAGCGTTAGCTTTTACTAACTAAAGGAGGGAATTATCATGTCTGATATGAGTACGAACAAAAAACTGAAAGGAAAAGACCTCATTACCATCGGTATCTTTTCCACAATCTACTTTGTAATCAATTTTGCATTCATGCTCATGGGCGGTATTCACCCAGTTCTTTGGATGCTGATGCCTGGCTTCATTGCTGTGTTTGCAGGCATTCCATTTATGCTGATGGCCGCAAAGGTTCAAAAGCTCGGAGCTGTTTTCCTGATGGGGTTAATCACCGCCTTAATCTATTTCGCCACAGGCCAATTTACTCTTGTGATTTTGATTTCTATGGCATCGACCTGCATTTTGGCCGAAGTTGCCCGCGCTGTTACGAAGTATAACAGTTTTAAGGGAAATGCCATCTCTTATGTTATATTCTCGTTGGGTATGGTTGGCTCTCCCTTTCCGATTTGGTTGTTCAAGGCAGACTTCATCGCTCAGATTACGGAACAGGGAATGCCCGCTGATTATGTCGCGGCAGTAGAAGCGTTCTCAACTAATTCTATGCTGATCGTTTTGTTTGTTGCTCCAATCATTGGCGGTGTCATTGGAGCCTTTATTGCCAGAGGACTGTTCAAAAAGCATTTTGTGAAAGCGGGCATTGTGTAATGAACGAGGCTGACAAAAAACATACATTAAGATTTGACCCGCGCACAGAACTGCTTTTGCTGGTTTTAGCAAATATAGTCGCCTTTACTCAGCACTCTGTATGGGTTGAAATTACATGGGTTGTTTTGCTGCTTCTGCTGATCGTCGCCTGCGGATGTGTAAAATCCGCAGGCAAACTGGCAATCGCTTTTGGAATTTGTCTGGCGTTACAGTATTACATTCTCCCCAATGGCCCGAAGATTTTAGCCAGCAGTTTTACAATCATCGTGTCCTACGCAAGAAAGATTTTCCCTTGTCTGATCGTTGGTGCGATGATTTTGCAGAAAACACCCGTCCGGGAATTGATGGTTGCTTTGCGGAAATGGCATATTCCGCAAAGTCTCATCATCCCTCTGTCTGTAACCATTCGCTATTTTCCTGCTTTGAAAGAAGAAGCTGGCTACATCCGGGATGCCATGAAACTCCGCAATATTCATGGTGTACAGAAAATCGAATGTTTGTTGGTGCCGACTATGATTTCTGCAACAACGACAGCAGAAGAATTGTCCGCAGCCGCCGTTACGCGGGGCATTGAAAACCCTGCGCCTAAGACGAGCATGATTGAGATGAAGTTCGGTGTGCAGGATTTTTTGTGTCTGGCGGCAGGTTTGATTTTTTGCGTGATTTCAATTATGGTAAGTTAAGGAGGTGTTCTGTGTGATCCAAATTCAGGATGTATCTTTTGAATATGAGAAAGAGCAGGGAACGCTTTCCCATATTGATCTGAATATCCAGCAGGGAGAATGTGTTGTCCTTACAGGGGAATCGGGCTGTGGCAAAACGACAGTAACAAAACTGATTAACGGTTTAATTCCTCACTTTGTCGAGAGGGGTACTTTATCAGGCACGACAATTGTAAACGGTATGGAAGTGCCAAAAACAGAAATGTACCGACTGGCAGAGCAGGTTGGATCTGTATTCCAAAATCCAAAATCCCAATTTTTCAATATTGATTCAGACAGCGAGATCACTTTCGGTTTGGAAAACGCAGGTGTCAAACCGGAGAAAATCAAAGAACGATATGACGCCACTGTTTCCGCCCTGAAAATCCAATCGCTTTTGGGAAGAAATATTTTCTCCATGTCCGGCGGAGAAAAACAAAGTCTTGCATTTGCCTCTGTATATGCTATGAATCCGTCCATTTTTGTGCTGGACGAGCCGACAGCAAATCTGGATGCTGATGCGATTGATACTTTACGCCAGCAGATCCTCCAAATCAAAAAAGAAGGACGGACAGTTGTTATTGCCGAACATCGACTGTATTTTCTGATGGACCTGATTGACCGCGCAATCTTCATTCAAAAGGGGGACATCGTTCAGGTCTTTTCAAGGGAGGAATTTCGCAGCATCTCGGATGAACAGCGTATCGGGATGGGGCTTAGAAGTCTTGTTCATCCTGTATTGGATCTGCCTCCCGCCGATCCACCAGGAGCGCAGAAAGGCTTATCCGCAGAAAATCTTTCCTGTGCCTTTGATAAGCAGCCAGTATTCAGCAATCTTGGCTTTTCTGCACAACGGGGCGAAGTGTTGGGAATTGTCGGTCATAACGGCGCAGGAAAAACGACACTAACGCGCTGCCTGTGCGGGCTTTTGAAAGAAGTGCATGGAACGGTTCGGCTGGATGGGCAAACACTGAAAGCAAAACAGCGTAATAAGGCCAGCTTCTGTGTGATGCAAGATGTGAACCATCAGCTTTTTTCAGACAGCGTATGGAACGAATGTGAACTGGCGCAACCGGATTGTCCGCCGGAGCGGATTGAAGAAATTCTAAGATCTTTTGATTTGCTGGAGTTCAAGGACCGTCATCCGATGGCCTTGTCAGGTGGTCAGAAACAACGTCTCGCAGTAGCAACCGCTATTCTCTCCGGCAAAGATGTACTTGTCTTTGACGAGCCTACCAGCGGTCTGGACTATCATCGGATGCTAGAGGTCAGCAATATGATTAGGGGGCTTAACAAAGAAAACAAAGTAATTATCATTGTTTCTCATGATTTCGAGTTTTTGATCTGTACTTGTGATAAAATATTTAATATGGAGGGATGCGCCAAAGGAAGGAGGTAGCGTCTATGCCAGAATTATTTCAACAAATCAACTGCGGCCCCAATGTTCAACACTTGATAGAATCGGATGATTGTAAGGTCATGCGTTTAAGTGATAACTCCGGTGAAGGCATGATGACACTCTATCATGTCTTTCCTGGTGTGTTTCTCATGTATAATGATTTCCACATGAAGGAGTGCGTTTCGGGTTTCCAGACAGATATGGATTTGCTTTGTATCGACCACTGCCGGGAAGGACGCATTGAGCAGGAAGTCGGTCAAAATGCTTTTAGCTATTTAGAGGCTGGCGATCTTCGGGTGGATCGCCGCATCCATCATTCGGGCAAGGTGGAATTTCCACTTTGTCACTACCACGGAATTTCCATTGGCTTTCAGGTGGAGACCGCGGCAAAAGAAATCCCGGCTTTTATGAAAGGCTTTTCTGTTGATCTTTATGAGTTGCAGAAAAAATATTGTAGCGACCGCACGCCCTATGTCATTCCAGGAGAACCGGCCATTGAGCATATTTTTTCCGAACTTTACAATGTGCCGGTCAAAATCAAAAAGGACTATTTCAGGATTAAAGTGTTGGAACTGCTGCTGTATCTGGACGCACTGGAACTTTCAGGCCATACAGAAGAACGCCCCTATTTTTATAAAGGCCAGATTGAAAAAATCAAAGCAATCCAGGCACTTCTAACACAAGATTTGACGAAAAACTATACCTTGGAAGAACTCTCTGCGCAGTTTGATATTGCCCTGACCCCTATGAAAAACTGTTTCAAATCGGTATATGGCAGCCCGATTTTTACATACATGAGAAACTATCGCATGAACTATGCTGCCTCTTTACTGAAATCAGATAAGTCGTTGAAAGTGGCGGAGATTGCGGGACTTGTGGGATATGACAGTCCCAGCAAATTTGCGTCTGCATTTCATCAGACAATGGGGAAAACGCCGCTGGAATATCGAAAATCAATTATCTGATTGGAATAAAAAAGGCCGTGTGGAGCGGAAAGAAAAATTGAATCGTGATAGCATTAAGGATGGTTAGCGAGGATTAACCATCCTTTTTTCTTTGCTGGCTAAATTGATCGAGAGAGGTGAATTGATATGAAGCAGCAAAAAGAGCATTGGGTCAAAACGCTTTTCTCTTTTGCAGGTCCCTGCAAAAGAAAAATGACCCTTTCGGTTTTGTGTGCCATTTTAAGTGTTGCTGGAGGCTTTGTTCCGTTTTGGGCAGTGTATGAAATCCTACTCCTGTTCATTAGCCGGATCGCTACTTTGAACAACATCATGCTCTGGTGTCTGGTAGGAGTAGGCGGATACCTGATCCGTGTTATCTGCTTTGGCATTTCCACAATTCTGGCACATATCTCCGCTTACACGATACTGGAAGGCATTCGCCTGAAAATAGCAAATCGCCTAATGAGAGCACCTCTTGGCGAAGTAATGGGACGGCGGATCGGTTATTTGAAGAACATTATCATGGACAAGGTAGAGGATTGGGAACCGCCCTTGGCGCACATGATCCCGGAACTGACATCGAATCTGCTTCTTCCGATTGCTATTTTTATCTGGTTGCTGGCGATTGACTGGCGTTTGGGCCTTGCAGTCCTGATTGCCCCCGCTCTGGCTATGATCCCCATGTTCTTTCTCATGCGGAACTATAACAGCCAGTACGCAGCTTATATGGAGGCAAACAACCATGTCAACAATGTCATCATTGAGTATGTTGAAGGCATTGAGGTTGTTAAGGCATTCAATCAGAGCACCAGTTCCTATGAAAAATTTGTGGGAGCGGTAAAGTCCTTTAAGGATTTTACTCTGGCATGGTTCAAAAGTACCTGGAAAACAATGAACCTGATGATGGCGATTATGCCTACCACCCTCTTGGGGTACTTCCCATCGGTTTGTTGTTGATGCAGAACGGGAGTATCACGCCCGCCGAACTGGCGATGGGAATTATTCTTTCGCTGAGTATTGTCGGCCCGCTGATGAAAGCCACCACGTTTATCAATGAGGCAAAGTCAATGGAGTATGCAGTAGAAGCTGCAAATGAACTTCTGAACCTGCCTGTATTGCCGGATGCAGGCAAGATTGTTCCTATCAAGCACACAGATATTGTTTTACAGGATGTGTCTTTTTCCTATGACGGCACCGAGCAAAACGAAGTGTTACATGACATCAGCTTGAAAATGCCGCAGGGAAGTTTTACGGCTCTGGTTGGGCCATCCGGTGGCGGCAAGTCCACAGTTGCCCGCCTAATTGCCCGATTTTGGGATGTGACCGGCGGCAGTATCTCCATTGGTGGCACGAATGTTAAGGATCTTTCAATCCGGCAATTTTCCGAGTTGGTTAGTTTCGTGACGCAGGACAATTTCCTGTTTAATTGCTCTCTCAAAGAGAACATCCGCTTGGGCAATCCAAATGCCACGGATGAGGAAGTATATGCCGCTGCAAAAGCGGCCTGCTGTGATGATTTTATCGCTCGTCTGGAAAAAGGCTATGACACCTCAGCCGGTGACGCTGGCAAGCGGCTATCCGGCGGAGAAAAACAGCGAATTGCTATTGCGAGAGCGATCCTGAAAAATGCGCCTATTGTGATTTTGGACGAGGCAACTGCCTTCACTGATCCGCAGAATGAAGATAAAATCCAGAAATCTATTATGGCGCTTTCCAAAGGAAAGACCCTGCTGGTGATTGCACATCGTCTGTCTACCATTCAAAACGCGGATCAGATTGTCGTTTTGAAAAAAGGGCAGATCGTTGACTGCGGAAAGCAAGAAGAACTCTTGGAACGCTGTCCGCTTTATGCAGATATGTGGCAGGCACATATTGGCGCAAAGAACTGGTCTGTGGGCGAAAGAAAGGAGGTGCCTGTCAATGTTTAAGTCAATGAAACGCATTATCCGATGGGCAGGGAAATATAAAGGCCGCCTTTATCTTGGCGCTGTGTTCTCCTTTTTCAGCAGCCTGACAACTGCTATCCCTACAATGGCCGCCGCATACGCGCTGGACAAAGCAGTTCAGGCATACTGGACAAATTCCGTGATTGATACTTTTTTAATCTGGCAAACGCTGTGGATCATCATTGGCTCGATTGTATTGAATTTCTTTCTTTCCTATATCCGGGCAGTTTTGCAGGAGAGTATCGGATATGAAGTGGCCGCCGGACAGCGCATTCATTTGGGTGATGTACTGAAACGAGTTCCTCTTGGGTACTTCTCGCAGAACAGTGTCGGTGACATTCTGGCAGGGGTTACCACGGAATTGTCTACTTTGGAATTACAGGGCATGAAAATGGCGGATGTCATCATAAACGGATATGCAAAGTTTATTGCTATCGTCCTATGCCTTATTTTCTTTAGTCCTGTCGCCGCAGTAATTTCTGTTATCGGCGTTGTTCTTTCGGCGCTGGCTTTACAGGGGATCAGCAGACATAGCGAAAGAACCGCTGCGACAACCCATAAAGCGATGGAAGATATGTCCGGCGCAGCGATTGAATATATCAGGGGCCTTTCCATTGTGAAGTCCTTTGGACAGGAAGGGGCCGCTATTGAGAACTTTCGTAATGCCAGCAAGGAACTGAAAGATATTCACATCAAAGTAGAAAAGGGCTATACACCGTTTAACTGCCTGCACCTGTTCGCTTTGAAGGCGGCTTCTATGGGAATTGTTTTTATTTGTGCATGGCAGGCTTTACAGGGGCAAATGAATATGTCCTTCTTCCTGATGTTTGTTCTATTCTCTTTCGTTATTTTTGGTAGCGTGGAAAACATCAATGATGCAGCCCATACTCTTGGAATTGTAGACTCTGCCATGAACAAGCTGGAAGCATTAGAGAATGTAAACTATATCGACCAGGATGGCACCGATATAAAACCGGCATCTTATGATTGTTTCTTATTAGGAACGCTGTAAATACAAGGCTTTTCGGAGCCTGCAATCCGAAAAAAATAATATTTGATCTATCACATTACGCAGAAAGCCGTCCAGGTGCTATCTTGGGCGGCCTTTTTGCGTGGATAGACCGGAAGGAGGCAGAAAAATAATTACAGAAATTTAAGCTCGAAAATTGTGCAACTTTCACGAAAAGGAGGTTAGTGAATGGCAGATGAAAAACTGAACACAGGCCCCGAGGTGCAGAAAATCGAAGAGGCCCCCGCGCCCGCTGTGGCTGATCCGGCCCACGGGGAGGCCGCCGTTCCCGAACACCCGCCGGAACAGGCCGGGCCTGCCGAACCCGGAGATGTGGTAATCTCTGCGGAGCAGATTGACGCGCTCATGGCAGAAAAGCGGCAGGCGGCCCGGGCCGAGGTGGAAAAGGCAGAGGTATCCCGTGAACAGGAGGCCGGGGCTCCTGCGCCGGAGCGTCCTGCCGCTGAAAGCGAGAAAGCCGAAAAGCCGCGCCGGGGCCGTCCCCCTAAGTCTGATAAGACGGGGCGCACCGGGCCGGAGGCTGAAAAGGAGCCCAAAAAGGCCGGGCCCCGCAAGGGCCGCCCCTCTAAGGCTGACAAGGCGGCCCCCGACAAGGCCCAGCCCTCACAACGAGACAAATTGTCCCGAAGTGGCGGGAAAGCTCCCGAAGCTCCTGTTCCCCCGGATGCCGGAAAGGATAAGCCCGCAAAGGAGGCCGCTCCCCCGGAGCAGGGCGTGACGGAGCCGACTGTACCGCCCCGCCCTGTGGAGGAGGGAAAGCTGGTCTATCTGAAACTTTCCGAGCTCCACCCGTTCCATACATTCCGCCCCCATCCGTTCAAGGTGCGGGACGATGCCAAAATGCAGGAAACCGTGGCATCCATCAAGCTCAACGGCGTTATGGTGCCCGGACTTGCCCGCCCGGAAAAGGACGGAAACGGCTATGAGATTGTGGCAGGCCATCGCCGCTGCCGTGGCAGCGAGCTGGCCGGGCTGGAGGAAATGCCCTTTATTGTTCGGGATATGACCGACCACGAGGCGGTGGAGGCCATGAAGGACAGCAACAAACAGAGGGATCAGACGCTCTCCAGCGAACTGGCCGCCCTTTTGGATCTGGAGGTAGAGGACATCAAGCACCAGGGCTCCCGGCTGAAAGGTGTGGCCGAGGGCGATGTGGGGAAACGCTCGGTTGAGATTGTGGGCGAGGCGCATGGCATGAACTATAAAAAGGTTATGCGGTATCTGCGCCTTAACCACCTTGTCCCGGAGCTCATGGATAAGGTGGACGATAAAAAGATGGGCTTCATGCCTGCGGTGGAGCTTTCCTATATCAAGCCGAAAAACCAAAGGCTGATTGCCGTTTCCATTGACGGGGAACAAGCGTCCCCCTCTCTGGCCCAGGCGAAACAGCTCCGGGAGCTGGATAAGGAAGGCAAACTCAACGGCGATGTAATTGACGGCATATTAAGCGAAAAGAAAAAGGAGGATCGCGGCGTGATTATTTCGATGGCCGAACTGGAGAAGTATTTTGGCAAGGAGGCCACTCCCGCCAAAATGAAGGAGCAGATCATGACTT
>OGDF01007541.1_pt1 | contig 10114 bp, 6 predicted proteins | sample 1570141 | NCBI WGS metagenome assembly OGDF01 (sample SAMEA4370581, study PRJEB24528) | human gut metagenome | reverse complement strand
CTTACGTTCCTTCATACGAGGATCGCGGGTCAGGAAGCCAGCCTTCTTCAGGGTGCTGCGCAGCTCGGGGTCGAACTGCAGCAGAGCGCGGGACAGGCCGTGGCGGATAGCGCCAGCCTGGCCGGAAGTACCGCCGCCGACAACGTTAATCACGATGTCGAACTTGCCATCGGTGTTGGTCAGAGCCAGCGGGCTGCGGACCATCAGCTTCAGGGTTTCCAGGCCGAAGTAATCGTCGATATCACGATTGTTGATGGTAATCTTGCCGGTGCCATTGTAGACGCGGACGCGGGCAACGGAATGCTTACGACGGCCAGTGCCGTAGAAATACTGTTTAGTTTCGTACATCTTCTATTGCCTCCTTATCAAAATTCCACAACTTCGGGCTTCTGGGCAGCATGTGCATGCTCAGCAGTCTTGTAGCAGTGCAGGCGGGTCATAGCCTTAGCGCCCAGGGTGTTGGAAGGAACCATACCCTTAACAGCGTAGGTCATAGCCTTATCGCTGGCTTCAGCCATCAAGGTCTTATACTGGGTTTCCTTCAGGCCGCCGATCCAGCCAGAATGGGTGCGATGATACTTCTTTTCCAGCTTCTTGCCAGTCAGAACAGCTTCGTCGCAGTTAATCACGATGACATGGTCACCGCAGTCAACATTGGGGGTAAAGGTAGTCTTGTTCTTACCACGCAGCAGGACAGCGGCCTGGGCAGCAACGCGGCCGAGCGGTTTGTCGGCAGCATCAATAACATACCACTTGCGGTCGACCATCTCAGCGGGCTTAGCGAGAGTAGTGCTCATGATTTGAATCCTCCATACTTTATAGTGACGCATCCGAATCATTTCGGTTTATTCAAAGCGCAATGCACAGCACGGCACTGCGCTGATTTCGCGCAAGTATGATTTTAGCAAATACGCGCTGTTTCGTCAAGGGATTTTGCAAATAAAATCATTTTATTCTCGTGTAGCTCTTGTTTTCTTGTGTTTTCTCTCGTTTTCTAACGTTTTCGCAAACGGCATTTTACTGTTTTGCCTTTTGCACCTGTTTTTGTGTACCCTGCAGCAAAGTGTTCTGCCCGCTTTGTGCAGTCTGCTGGTTTCCGGTTTTCTCCCCTGCCCTGCTTTGCCAGCCAAACTGCGGCGCGGGCGCGGCTTTGTTTTTGCAGCTCCTGTGCGGTGCTTTGATAAAATTCTTCCGATTTGGCTGCGGCTGTTGGCATTGGGCAGCAGGATGTGCTATAATAGCGATGTTTATAGTATCGTCTTAGAGTGTATAAAGGTAAGGTGGAACGGGCATGCAGCGCTTGGAGGGTCTGCTGCGCAAGGCAGTGCAGGATTACGAGATGATCGCACCGGGCGACCGGGTATGCGTTGGTGTTTCCGGCGGGAAGGACAGCGTTGCGCTGACCGTGGCGCTGGGACACCTGCGGCGGTATCTCGGCGTTCCGTTTGAGGTCATGGCGGTCACGCTGGACCCGCGCTTTGGCGGGGTGGAAGCCGACTACCAGCCACTTGCGGACCTGTTTGCGCAGGAAGGCATTCCTTACGAAATACGGCGCACGGATATCGGCCCCGTGGTATTTGATTACCGCAAAGAGCCGAACCCCTGCGCGCTGTGTGCCAAAATGCGGCGCGGGGCACTGCACGCTGCCGCGCAGGAACTTGGCTGCAACAAAGTGGCGCTGGGGCACCACCTGGATGATGCCGTGGAGACTTTTTACATGAACCTTTGGCGGGAAGGCCGTATTGGGTGTTTTTCGCCCGTGACCTATCTGGACCAGCGCAACATTACGCTGATCCGGCCAATGATCTTTGCCACCGAAAGCGAGGTAAAAAGCGCGGTATACCACGCCGGGCTGCCCATCATCAAAAGCCGCTGCCCGGCTGATGGCGCCACAGTGCGCGAACAGACCAAATTGTTTGTGCAGCAGATGAGCCGGGACGACCCGGCTTTCCGTCAGAAAACACTGCACGCTTTGCAGCAAAGCGGCATTGACGGCTGGCGGCCGCTGCATACCGGGCGCACGCGGGGCTAGATTCCCCGTTGTGTTTTGTATCGAAATGGGGTGGATTGCAATGACGAACGAACTGTACGAAAAGCATTGTTGGGCATTGGTTGATCTGGATGCTATGCAGAGCAACCTGGCACTGATCAAAAAGACGGTGGGCGCGCCGGTGTGCTGCGTTGTCAAGGCGGACGCTTACGGCCACGGCGCCGCTGTGGCCGGGCCCTGGCTGGAAGAAAACGGTGCAGCCGCTTTTGCGGTCAGCTGCCTGGCCGAAGCGCGGCACCTGCGCCGCCACGGGATCAGTAAACCCATCTTGATTCTGGGCTACACCGACCCGCTGCAGGTGGATCAGCTGGCGTTCAACTGCATTACCCAGACCGTCTATTCTGAAGAGTATGCCAAGGCGCTTTCCGCCGCCGCCCAAAATGCCGGCGTGGAGGTACACTGCCACTTTAAGGTTGATACCGGTATGGGACGCATTGGGTTCAGCGTGCGTTCTGACTTTGAGGTGGCAATCGCTGCCATGGAGCGCTGCGCCACCCTGCCCAAGCTGCACTTCAGCGGTATTTTCCAGCATTTTGCCGTGGCAGACAGCACCACGCCGGAAAACGAAGCCTACACCCAAGCCCAGCACGCCCTGTTTGAGCGCACCGTGCAGCGGCTGCAGGCGGACGGCGTTGCCCTGCACACCATCCACTGCGCCAACTCTGCCGCACAAATGCGCTACCCGGAATGGCACTACAGCCTGACCCGCGCAGGCATTATCCTGTATGGGCTGGACCCCAGCCCGGAAGTGCATTTTGACGGCCTGCGCCCCACCATGACGCTGAAAAGTGTTGTGGCATTTGTGAAGGACCTTTTACCCGGTGAGAGCGTGAGCTATGGCCGCACCTACACAGCCAACACACTCCGCAAGGTTGCCACCGTATGCGTTGGCTATGCGGACGGCTACCCCCGCGCGCTTTCCGGCAGCAATGGCAACCCCAATGCGGGGGTTATGAGCATCCGCGGAAAGCCCGCCCCGATAATCGGCCGGGTGTGCATGGATCAGACCCTGGTGGATGTGACCGATATCCCCGATGTTAAAATGAATGATGAAGTAACGGTATTCGGCCCTGAAAACGCTGCGATTGGCGCAGATACCGCCGACAGCATTGCAGCTAAGACCGGCACCATCAACTATGAAATTATCTGCGGCATCAGCCGCCGGGTTCCCCGTGTTTACCTGCGGGACGGCGCGCCGGTGCGTATCTGGAACGATTTGGAGGAAACCTGATGGCACGCGACAATATTCGCAACTTTTGTATCATTGCCCACATTGACCACGGCAAGTCCACACTGTCGGACCGTATTCTGGAGCTGACCGACAGCGTGGACAAGCGCACCATGGAGGACCAGATTCTGGACGACATGGAGCTGGAACGCGAGCGCGGCATTACCATCAAAGCCCGCGCCGTTACCATGCACTACCACGCCGATGACGGCAAGGAATACGAGTTCAACCTGATCGACACGCCGGGCCACGTTGACTTTCAGTACGAAGTCAGCCGCAGCCTGGCTGCCTGTGAGGGTGCCATCCTGGTGGTGGATGCCAGCCAGGGCGTGGAAGCCCAGACGCTGGCCAACTGCTACCTGGCCATTGACCACAACCTGGAAGTTGTGCCCATCCTGAATAAGATTGACCTGCCCAGCGCTGACCCGGATGCCGCCGCCAAAGAGGTGGAGGATGTCATCGGTCTGCCCTGCATGGATGCCCCGCGCGTGAGCGCCAAGATGGGCATCAATATCCGCGAAGTGCTGGAACGCGTGGTGCAGGATGTTCCCGCCCCGCAGGGCGACCCCGATGCCCCGCTGAAAGCCCTGATCTTTGACTCCATTTACGACAGCTACAAGGGCGTTATCGTCTATGTGCGCGTGTTTGAAGGCACCGTGCGCCCCGGCGATACCATCAAGCTGATGAACACCGGCGCAACCTTCCAGCTGGTGGAAGTGGGCCACATGGGTGCTACTGCCCTGGCCCCCTGCGATAAGCTGGAGGCCGGTGAAGTCGGCTACCTGACGGCCTCCATCAAGACCGTGCGCGATACCCGCGTGGGCGATACCATCACCCTGGCCGAAACCCCCACGGCGGAAGCTCTGCCCGGTTTCCGCCAGGTAACGCCGATGGTGTTCTGCGGCATTTACCCCGCCGATGGCGCCGACTACCCTGATTTGAAAGATGCGCTGGAAAAGCTGCAGCTGAACGATGCCGCCTTGAGCTTTGAGCCGGAAACCAGTGCGGCCCTGGGCTTCGGCTTCCGCTGCGGGTTCCTTGGGCTGCTGCACATGGAAATCATCACCGAGCGGTTGGAGCGCGAGTTTGACCTTGACCTGATCACCACCACCCCCGGTGTTCAGTACCGGCTGACCTTGACGGACGGCACGGTGGAAGTGATCGATAACCCCTCCGCCTATCCCGACCCGGCCCGCATTGCCAAGGCGGAAGAACCATTTGTGGATGCCCACATTTACACCCCCAACGATTATGTTGGCCCGCTGATGGACCTGTGCCAGCAAAAGCGCGGCACCCTGATTGCGATGGATTACCTGGATGAGACTCGCGTGGACCTGCATTACCAGATTCCGCTGGGCGAGATTGTTTATGACTTCTTTGACGCCATCAAGAGCCGCAGCCGCGGTTACGCCAGCTATGACTATGCGTGGGAGGGCTGGCACCAGTCCGAGCTGGTCAAGCTAGACTTCCTGCTGAACGGCGAGATCGTGGATGCGCTTTCGATGATCGTATTTGCGGATAACGCTTACGCCAAGGGGCGCCGCATCTGCGAAAAGCTGAAGGAAAACATCCCGCGCGCTTTGTTTGAAATTCCCATTCAGGCGGCCGTGGGCGGCAAGATCATTGCCCGCGAAACAGTCAAGGCCGTGCGCAAGGATGTTTTGGCCAAGTGCTATGGCGGCGATATTACCCGTAAAAAGAAGCTGCTGGAAAAGCAGAAAGCCGGTAAAAAGAAGATGCGCAAACTGGGCAGCGTGACCCTGCCCAGCGAAGCCTTTACCGCCGTGCTGAAGCTGGATTCCGATACCTGATTGACTACACACCATAGATAGCAGCACCCGCCGGGGCGGCGCAGCACAACAGCTGCCTGCCCCGGCGGGTTTGTTTTTGGCGCGGCGCATTTAGGCCAGTGGCCAAATATAAAACGACCACCCCCTGCCCTGCCGCACAAGGTTTTACCGTGCGGTCGGGGCAAGGGGTGGTTTTGTGTTATTTCCGTTCAGGCGTTCAGCTTACCGCCGGGCGGCAGCGAACGCGGCAAAAGAGTTCAGCGGATCTCGATGCCCAGCTTGAACTTGAGGTTGCCGAGGATTTTCTTGACAAAGCGGTCCACATCGGCAGCTTCCAGGGCTTTGTTTTCCGGTGCAAAGTGCAAGGTGAACGCCATGCTCTTTTTGCCGGCGCCAATGGCTTCGCTGCGGTAGATATCAAACAGCTCCACATCGGCCAGCTGCTTGCAGGCGCGCTTCATTTCGGCAATGATGGTGCCGCAGGGGGTTTCCTCGTCAGCAACCAGAGCCAGGTCACGGGCCACGGTATCAAACTCCGGCAGCGGATGATAACGCAGACCGGCAGGCAGCTGTGCCACCAGCGTCTCGTAATCGATCTCGCCCAGGAAGATCTTCTGGTTGGCGCGGCTGTCACGCGGCAGATCCAGACCGGCCTGCACATCGTTGGCCAGCTTGCCAAAGCTGCCCACACGCACGCCGTTGCACAGGATGTAAGCGGCAATGCCGGGGTGCAGGTAAGGCACATCCTCGGCACGCTCCACCTCAAAGGTTACGCCGAAGGAAGCAGCCAGGTCTTCCAGTGCGCCCTTAACGGCAAAGAAGTCCTCATGCTCACCAAAGGCCACAAAGCCCAGGTGCAGGCGCTCTTCCGGCAGTTCGGTCAGCGGAAGCTGTTTGGGCACATAAATGTTGGAAAGCTCAAACAGACGGCCGGCAGCGTTGCCCTTTTTCAGATTGGTAACCGCCACGTTCAACAGGCTGGGTGCCAGCAGGGAGCGCATGATGGTCAGGTTGGAGGAGATGGGATTGACAATGCGGATGACATTGCGCTCCGGTGCATCAGGGACAATGTGCAGGGCATCCAGGTCGGCATCCGCATAGAATGCCAGCGTCATAGCCTCATAGAAGCCTTGGGCACACATAGCGCTCTTGAGCTTATCGCGGCGGTGCTGGTCAGCCGTCAGGCCCCCGGTGGTGACCTGGGCAGCTTTCAGGAAGGTGGGGGTGATATGGTCATAGCCATATTCACGGATCACTTCCTCGGCCAGGTCCGGCTCGCCGATCTCGATATCCTCGCGGTAGCGCGGAGCAACCACCTGCATGGTGTCACCGTCGGCTTCCATCGTCACTTCAAAGCTGAGCTTTTTCAGGATGGCCAGAATTTCCTCGGTGGGCACGATAATGCCCAGAATGGCATTGATGGCGCTGATACGGGCGGTGAAGTGCTTGCCTTTACGCGGAGCACCGGCAGAGCAGTCAAACTCGGTGGCGGTCACTTCGCCGCAGCCCAGCTCCTGGATCAGGTGCAGGGCGCGGGCCATGCCCAGCTCGGTGGTATATTCGCTGATGCCCTTCTCGTAATGGGCGGAAGCATCCGTGTTCTGGCCAAGGCCGCGGGCGGTCTTGCGGATGTTATCGCGGGCAAACTTGGCAGATTCAAACAGCAGCTGGGTAGTTTCCGGCTTGATCTCGCTGTTCAGGCCGCCCATAACACCGGCCAGGGCAACCGGCTTTTCGCCATCGCAGATGACCAGGTTCTGGGGGGTCAGGGTAAACTCCTTGCTGTCCAGCGTGGTGATCTTCTCGCCGTCCTTGGCACGGCGCACAATGATCTGGCAGCTTTCCAGCGTGTCCATATCAAAGGCGTGCATCGGCTGGCCGATTTCCAGCATGACATAGTTGGTGATATCCACCACGTTGGAAATGCTGCGCAGGCCGCACAAGGCCAGCTGGCGGCGCATCCAGCGCGGAGATTCACCGGTGGTGATGTTGCGCACATAGTGGCCCAGGTAGCGCGGGCACAGATCCGGTGCTTCCACCGTAATGCTCAGGCGCGGGTCCTTGTAATCGCTCACGGTGTAATCGGTGGCAGGCATTTTCAGGGGCTTGTTCAGCACAGCGGCAACTTCGCGTGCAATGCCCAGAACGCTCTGGCAGTCGGCACGGTTGGCGGTGATGGAGATATCAAAGATATAATCATCCAACCCAACAACCTGCTGAATGGGGGTTCCGGGCACGGTATCTTTGGGCAGGTCCAGCAGGCCGTATACCTCAGCGCCGGGGTACAGATCCTCGTTCAGACCCAGTTCCTCGCCGGAGCAGAGCATACCGTTGGATTCAATGCCCATCAAGGGCTTTGCCTTGATCTTGATGCCTCCGGGCAGCGTGGAGCCGTCCAGAGCAGCGGGGGTGTGCATACCGGCGTACACATTGGACGCACCGGTGGAGATCTGAATATCATGGCCATAGTCGCCGCAGTCTACCTTACAGATATGCAGGTGGGTGCCCTCCTGGGGCACGCACTCGGTCACAACGCCAACAACAACCTTGCTGATCTCAGCGCCAAGGTCGATGAGTTCTTCTACTTCAAAGCCACAGTCGAATAGTTTGGTTTCCAGCTCCTGGGCGGAAACATCAATATCCACATACTGTTTAAGCCAGCTGAATGGTACTTTCATTGTTGTTTCCCTCCTTAACCCTTGAACTGTTCGAGGAAGCGCAGGTCGTTCTCGAACATCAGGCCGATGTTGTTGATGCCGTACTTAAGCATGGCGATACGCTCGATACCAATACCGAAAGCAAAGCCGGAGTATACCTCAGGGTCAATGCCGCAGTTTTCCAGCACGCTGCGGTGCACAACGCCAGCCCCCAGAACTTCGATCCAGCCGCTGTGCTTGCACAGGGGGCAGCCCTTGCCGTGGCATTCAAAGCAACTTACGTCAACCTCCACACTGGGCTCAGTGAACGGGAAATAGGACGGGCGCAGGCGGGTTTTGACCTCCGGGCCAAACAAAGCCTGCACAAAGCGGTCCAGCATGCCCTGCAGGTCGCACAGGGTAATGCCCTTATCCACAACCAGACCTTCCATCTGGTGGAACATCGGGGAGTGGGTTGCGTCAGAGTCAGAGCGGAATACGCGGCCGGGCACCAGAACCTTGATGGGGGGCTTTTCCTTATCCATCACACGGATCTGGCCGCCGCTGGTCTGGGTGCGCAGAACAATGTCATCCGCCACATAGAAAGTATCCTGCATATCGCGGGCCGGGTGGTTTTTGGGTACGTTCAGGCGGGTAAAGTTGTGGTCATCGTCCTCAATTTCGGGGCCTTCGTAAATTTCAAAGCCCATGCCGGCAAACACATCAATGATCTCATTCTTGATCTGGGTGATAGGATGCAGTGCGCCGGTGGCGTGGTGGGTGCCGGGCAGGGTGATATCCACGGCTTCGGCCTTGTTGCGGGCGGCAAGCTCGGCCTTTTCGATCTCGGCGGAAGCAGCCTGATACTGGCCCTCCACCCAGACCTTGAACTCGTTGATGGTTTTACCGGCGGCGGGGCGTTCCTCTTTGGGAACATCGCGCAGGGACTTGGTCAGTCCGGTCACGCTGCCGTTTTTGCTCAGATACTTCTGCCAAAAGGCGGAAAGTTCATCTTTGTTGTGCACTGCTGCAAGGTCGGCTTCCAGCTCGGCGCGCAGTGCGGCGATTTTTTCTTCCATAATGCACCTCTTTGATGATTTACGGGGCGAAGGCTGCTCGCTTTTGCTGCAAAACAAAATAAAAAAGCCCCGTCCCTGAACGGTAAAATCAGGGACGAAGCTGTAACATTCATTTACACTCCGCGGTACCACCCGTGTTCCGCCAAATCATGTCTGGCGGCACTCGATGCTTTATAACGGGGCAGACCGTCCCGCGCTAATGGCTGCAATGCAGGGTTCACACAGGCCGCTCAGGAGCGAACTTCTGCCAGCAGGCTTTCGGGGCGGCTTACAGCCGATGGCCGCCCTCTCTGTGCTAAGTTTGCAGGCATACTTTCTCCGTCAATGCGTTTAACATAAAGCATTATAGGCCGTTTTGCCTTTTTTGTCAACCCTGGACGCACAGCAAAAAGAGCGCTGCCCCTTGCGGAACAGCGCCCTTTTTTCAAATTATCAAAACCGATCAGTTGTTGCGGCGGGAACGGCCCACGATGCGGACGATATACAGGAAGATGTTGATATAATCCAGGTACAGGCTGAGTGCGCCGATGATGGAGGATTTGTGCAGCATGGAAGCATCGCCGCCATAGTAGGCGTAATAGTACTTCAGCTTCTGGGTGTCATAAGCCGTGAACAGCATAAACACCAGGACCGAAACCGCGCAAAGCAAGATATCCATCATACCAAAGCCCGCGCCGGTCAGCATGCCGATCAGGCCGCCCACCAGGCTGGTCAAAATAATGGCAATCAAAGCACCCATCAGGTTGATACCCCAGCCGCTCAAATCGCGCTGGGTTCGGGCACCGTAAACAGCCATAACGCCAAAGTACACGGTACCAACCAGGAACGCCAGAATCAGCGTGGAAAGATCATAGATGATAAAGTAGGTGCTCAGGTTGATGCCGTTCAGCACCGCATAGGCGAAGAACAGCCCCGTTGCTGTGGTGGGCTGCAGGCGTTCCACCCTGGCGGACAGAACCGCAACCAGCACCAGCTCCGCAATGCTCAGGAGGAATACCAGGCCGGTGCTGAACATCAGCTCAAACAGCGGGGTGGTAACGGTAAGCAATGCCGTTGCAAAGGTAACCAGCAAACCGGCGGCCATCCAGCCGTAGGTGCGGGTCATATACTGGCTTAACGTGCCGAACGGACTTTCGGCATAGGAGATATTATAATATTTCTGGTCCATAAAACAGACCCCTTTCTTTTTGGCTGATTCTATTATATACTCTGTATTGAGTGAAATGTGTTATCGATATGTGAATTCTCTATTACACTTTTCCGTTCCTGCCCTATTTTAAGGCAATACCGCATAATTCTAAGTGCCGATACGGCGAGCGAGGTACGGCAGA
>OGDF01007532.1_pt1 | contig 10123 bp, 10 predicted proteins | sample 1570141 | NCBI WGS metagenome assembly OGDF01 (sample SAMEA4370581, study PRJEB24528) | human gut metagenome | reverse complement strand
ACAAACATAGATTTCACAAGGCTTTACGGGTGCTCAGCACCTGCGAAGTTTGAGTTAATTATTATAGATGCTTACTTTATCCTGTGCTTAGGCTATCCTGTTGTCCATACTCTGCAAAGGTTCAAGTTTAGTAATGCGAGTCGCAATAAGTTACGAAGACTCTGTTTAGGCATTCTAATATTGATCTATTAACAAAATATTAGCTTGATTTTTTAGTAAAAAACTGTATAATTAGAAAAGCCTTACGCGTGATTTAACTGTGTTTAAAATGTATTTCGCAGATAAGGAAATGAATATCAGTTAGAGCAAGAGAGAGGAGCTCAACCATGAAAAAGGGAAAATTGTTAAGCGCTGCCATCGCCACTATGTTGACAATCGGGGGGGGGGTAGCTTCATTCAAGCTGCCGAAAGTTATACACTGGACGGTATCATCGTAACAGGAGATAAGGAATATGACCGATTCGGGAATGTGATTACTGAACAGTCTTATTATCGAACTGGTGGCGATGTGGATGTGATCACGAGCCAGACGCTAGAGAAGAGACATTATGCGCAGTTGGGAGATGCATTGAAATCTGTGCCAGGCGTGCAAGTACAGTCTCCTGGAGGATATAGAGGTGGGGAATATGGCTATACCCAGACACATAGCATCGTAACCATCAATGGGGATTCCAGAGTCGTTGTAATGATTGATGGACGGCGAATGGATAATAAAGCAGGGGGAACCGTTGCAGGCAATTCAGGCTCTGGATCCAAAGCCATGGTCGATATTAACCAGATTACCAGTATGGATAATATTGATAAAATTGAAGTCATTAAAGGGCCAGGGGCATCCGTGTATGGGGCAGATGCCACAGGCGGTGTTATTAACATTATCACGAAAAAAGGGACTCAAAAAACATCAGGAAGTGTAGATTTTTCCGCAGGCTCATGGAAACGATATAACTATGGATTCTCTCTATCTGGCAGTAACACCGATGGAAAGCTGAAATATTTCATGTCCGGACGCAGAGAAATGAGTGGAGATTCACACTATAAAGATGGACTGACTGGAGAGAATCATACCTGGGAACAGACAGGGTATAGAGATGATTCTTTTAATGCCCGCGTTGATTATGATTTCAATGATACCCATAAGTTGACCGTGGCTTATAATCATCTGCAAGGTGACGATGATTATCCACTGACTGCGCCATACTATAAATATATCAATCCTACTGACTGGGAAAGAATTCAGAAGGATTATGATAATGGCATTACCGGTGATCCGAAGAATCCAGGCTACAGAAATCTATGGATATTGTGGCTTGGTGCCTATAATGCATACAACAAGAACAATTATGATGTAACCTATTCCTTTAAAAAGGATCACGGAATGGAAAGCTTTGTTCGTTTGTATGATCAAAGAGAAACTTATTGGGGCTCCTTTGGTGGCGGCGATGGTGATATTGCTCCTGTTCCGTTTACCAAAGAATGGAATGAATGGAAAAAGACCCATTACAAGGGAAGAGAAAAGAAATCCTGGTTCCATCATTTAAAGAATAACGGTATCGAAATTCAGCTCGGTAAATCTTTTGGCAAACATGATGTGTTGTCATCCTGGACTTTTGACAAGTCTAAATACTTCAACACAAATACAAGAACTAAACTGACATCGAGCGTAAAGAGAGATTCTGTTTTAGGCTATTTACAGGATAAGATCCATGTAACGGATCGTTGGGAAATCACTCCATCTTTAAGATATTCTTATTACAGTGATTTTGCGCAGGTTTCCAAAGCGGGAGAAAGCAGTAATACAGGCAGTTCGTCTTCAACAATTACGCCATCGATCAATACACAGTTTGCATTCAACGACTCTACAAGTACTTACTTAGGGTATAGTAAAATTTATAGACCTCTTCGTGTGGGAGATTATGACAGAACAAACGGCAATGAATTGGCGGGTCTGGAAGATGAAAAGGGGGATGTATGGACTTGGGGGTTAAGAAAAAACATCTCTGACAAGACATCGGCATCTATCCATTATGACTACACGAATATGAGTAATGCTGTAGCAAGATATAGTGTATGGGATAAGAGCATCAAAGATTTCAAATTGAAATATGTCAATGCCAAAGAGGTAAAGAAATCGTTCAATATGAGCGTTTCCCATAAGATGGGTGAGCATTGGACATTAGATCTGAACTATTCTCATGCCAATGATGATTGGAAAGCCAAAAACGGAATGGTTTTCGATCCAGATCTGAAGTGGACAGATGGAAATGTAAACTCGGTCATCAATAAACTTCGTCCGCAGAACACTTACACTGCAAACTTGACCTACGAAAATGCAAAGTTCTCGGGTTCTCTGTTGATGAATTATTATACGGGTCTCAGCAGACAGGCGTATACTGACAACAGATTCCTTGTTATGGATTTGACGCTTAACTATGATTATTCCAAAAACATTTCGTTATATGGAACTATTACAAACTTGACAAACGAAGCATGGGAAAATACTTATACCAGTTACCTTGGCATGGGGGCATGGCCACAGCCTGGTCGCGCTTTCATGTTTGGGGCAAAGTATAAATTTTAATTCTGAGATTTGATTGTGCGAAACAAGTTGGGGAATATCCTCAGCTTGTTTTTGCATATTCACAGGATGAAACTATGAAGAAAATAGCAGGTATAAGCGTTCTGGTCATTATAATGATACTGTTAGCTGGAGCCATACTGGGCAATCGTCAAGAAAGGGTGCAAGTGCCAGACAAAACTGTTTCCAACACTAGTGATCATTATCCAACAACGGTAAAAACTTATGATTCAGAGAACCATCCGATATCAATGACTTTCACAGAAAAACCTCAGCGTGTCGTGGTAAATGAACTAAACACCCTGGAAACGCTTTTGGTATTGGGCTTAGGTGATAGGGTTGTAGGAACATCTGTAACACCTGGCAGTATGAGTTATAAAAGGCTTATGCAAAAATACCCAGATCAAATGCAAAAAATTATGATCCGAAATATGCAGGAGCTGAATACGGAATCCGTATTGGCATCTTATCCAGATGTCATCATCGGATGGAAATCGACATTTACAGCTGCCTTAAAGCGGAATACACAATGGTGGAATGATCGAGGCGTCAAAACCTATGTGGCAGCTACGTCCAATCATATATTGAATTATGGAACCATAGAAGATGAGTGCCAATACCTCGCGGATATGGGAAAAATTTTTGATATGGAAGATATGACCAACCAGTTGATCGATGAAATACATCAGGAGATTCAAGCAACTAGGGAAGCCGTAAAAGGTAAGCCCAAACAAAAAGTCATGGTCATAGAGATGAGCGGCCGCGGTGCTTTTATGAACTATGATGAGGGCTGGCTGGTTGGTGACATGGTCACATCTCTTGGTGGTTATATGCCAGTCAAAGAACGGCGTGTTGGTTTCGAAGAGCTATTGGAGCAAAACCCAGAAGTCATTTTTGTGGTGTATTTCAATGAATCACAAAAAGATAACATTCGACAGTTGCTAAGGCAGCCACAATTCAGTTCATTACAGGCTGTCATAAAAAACAGAATTTGTCTTTTACCTTTTGATTGCATGTACACATCTGAAATAAAAACGATTCAGGGAATCAGGCTCATTAAAGAAGGATTGTATCCGGAACTGAAAGAAAGCGGGGAAACGGTATGAAAAACTATTTGGAAGAAATTGGTTTTGTGTTAGTGCTGTTGTTCCTTGCTTTGCTGCTCGTATTCTCCCTGTTTTGGGCACTCAGTATCGGGACAGTGAAGCTGCCGGTTCGTGAAATTTACGAGACGGTGCTCGCGCAGTTTACCAGCGGAGAGCCTATCACGGCGCCAGGACAGGGGCCTGTCCATGATATCGTCTGGCTGCTTCGTCTGCCGCGCTTGATCCTGGCGTCCCTTGTTGGCTGCGGGCTGGCAGTGTGCGGGGTCATCATGCAGGCGATCGTGAAGAATCCATTGGCGGACCCCTATATATTAGGCATTTCTTCCGGCGCATCACTGGGAGCGACGTCGGCGATTCTCTTGGGCATCGGCGTTTCGCTGGGGCCGAATTTTGTGGGGATCGCGGCATTTATCGGCGCCTTTGCGATTTCACTGGCGGTGCTTTTCATATCGAATCTGGGGGGACGCTCAAATTCTATGAAGCTGCTTCTTGCCGGCATGGCACTTTCGGCGGTGTGCGGGGCGTTTTCCAGCTTTATCGTGTACTTTGCGAATAATAAAGAAGGCATGCAGACCATCGCGTACTGGATGATGGGGAGTCTTGCGGGAGCCAAGTGGGGAGAGCTTGCGATCATTGCACCGATCATCATGGCTTCGGTTATTTTTTTCTGGACACAGAGTCGCGTGCTGAATCTGATGCTTCTTGGGGATGAATCGGCCATTACCATGGGGACAGACCTTCATGCCTATCGCCAGTGGTATCTTTTGATATCCTCACTCATTGTCGGCTTTGCGGTATACGCGGCGGGCATGATCGGCTTTGTGGGACTCATCATCCCTCATGTCATTCGTATGTTCACGGGGCCGGATCATAAGCGGCTGATCCCTGTAGCGGCACTGACGGGGGCGATTTTCCTCGTCATCTGCGATGGCTTGTGCCGCATCATCATCCCGCATACCGAGCTTCCTATCGGCATTCTGATTTCTATGATCGGCGCGCCGAGCTTTATCTATCTGATGATCAAGAAAACGTATGGCTTTGGAGGGAATGACTGATGGAGATACTGGCAGAGGCGGTGAAATATTTCATCGGCAAAAAGGAGATCCTAAAGGGTATCGACCTGCACCTTTCGCCGAAAGAATTCCTGGGAATCATCGGACCCAATGGCAGTGGGAAAAGTACTTTTCTGAAGTGCGTCTATCGCGTGCAGAAACCGACCGAGGGGAAGATCCTCTTTGACGGAAAAGCGCTGGATGAGCTGTCGTATCGGCAGTCGGCGCTGATGCTTGCGGTCGTGGCGCAGCACAATTACTACAATTTTGATTTCTCCGTGCTCGATGTCGTCCTCATGGGGCGTTCGCCGCATAAGAAGATGATGGAGCGGGATAACGAAGAGGACTACCGCCTGGCGCATGAGGCGCTGGATATCGTGGGGCTTCATGGCTTTGAAGAGAGAAATTTCTCGACGCTCTCCGGCGGCGAGCAGCAGCGCGTCATCCTGGCGCGTGCGCTGACGCAGGGATCAGAGTGCCTCGTACTGGATGAACCGACGAATCATCTTGATATCAAGTACCAGCTCCAGATCATGGATATCGTGAAGAGCCTCGGTCATACCGTGGTCGCAGCGGTGCATGACCTGAATATCGCAGCGATGTATTGTGATAGACTGATCGCGATACAAGGCGGGAAGGTGGTCGGCGTGGGGACGCCGAAGGCGCTTCTGACACCGGATTTCATCAAGAAGCTCTATGATGTGGACTGTGAGATCCACTATGGGGAGGATGAAAGGATGAATATCGTCTATATCCCGCAGCATTGGAAGAAGTAAAGAATGCGTGCGATGATGATTCAAGCTGCAATCAAAAAAGCAGGACGTCAGTGACGTGCCTGCTTTTTTGATTTGTGATGCTATTCCGGTGTAAAGCAGCTTTACTTTTAAGAGTCAATTCGAATCATGGTGGTCATGATCCATCGACTTTGCCCTGTCATCCAATACTGACTCAAGGGAAATACCATGAAGTGATCATCGGCTTTCATATGATTCCGTTCGATAAAATCAAGCAGAGTACGTTTCGTTTCTGTATCAATGACACCATAATGACCATATCCATGGACTTTGAGATAGATACCCGGCTTCATGGTGTATACGGCTTGCTCTTTTATACCAGGTATGTGCGGGATGTAATGTGTCAAGAAGGAGTAGGTTGTGACGGGCTGTTTCTCGTGCAGGGACGACGATGGTAAAATGAAGCCGAGAATGCTGTCTCGAAAGCAGAGAAAGATCATTCACTGTAATCTCATGCAGGCTGCCTTGGGGGCAGTACAAAATCCAAGATGTGCGGTGGTTATCCATAATGTCAGATCCTGCTCCAAGGTGGTGTGGGATGCGTTCCGGTCGTTGGGAGAGAAATGCAGAGAAATCACTGGGAACAGAAAAATGGATGGCTTTCTTTTCTGTACGGGCTTGACCGATCAGGATGCTGTATTTGGCGGCAATGAAAAGCTCAGACGTTGTCTGGAAGATATCTGCGATGAGATCCATCCCGAAGTGATTTTAGTCGTTTGCGGATGTGTGCCGGGCGTCATTGGGGATGATACCGAGGCGCTGTGTCAGGAGGTAGAAGCGGAAACCGGCACGACCGTCGTTCTGCTGCCCGGGCACGGCTTTATGGTGCCGGGCCTGGTGGATACTGTTACTTCCATGGCACGGCTGCTGTTTGATACATGGACTCTTCCGCAGGTGAAGGCAGAAAAAGACCGGGAGATCTGCCTGGTGTCCGGCTTGTCACCGGCTTATAGTTCGCCGGAAGAATATCATGAGCTCATGGAGGTGCTGCGCCTTTTGGGGTTCACACGCATTCTGTGTCCGCCCGTGGGTGTCAGCAGGAACGATTATATAGACATGGGGCGTGCGTCACAGGTCGTATCGTTCACCAGGGGGGCTTTTCAGGAACAGGCATCGACAGAGAATGCTCTGTATATGGCACATAGACTGGATGTACCCATGGTGAATTGGACCCATGTCCGCACGTCTGCAGAAAGCCGACGTGCTTTTATGGAGATGGCTTCTTTGCGAGAGAAAGAAGAGGTCATGGAAATGTATTGCCGGAAGCAGGAAAGCCGTCTGGTGAAATTGCTGCAGAAGGGGAAACGTGCTGTTCGTGGGAAAAGCTGCCGGATGCAGCTGGGAATTACCCGGCAGGCAGAGGGGCTGAGGCAGCCGGTGGCATTTCTTCGGGCGATGGGGATCGAAGATATCACCATCGTCTTGGCGGCGATGATCCCGCAAGAGGATGAAGCGTCGATACGCTCTGTCGTGGAAACAGAGTGCGGGGCATTGAAATGGAGCAGGCAGGAGGTATCAGCGGATGTACGGCTGTCTACCGTTTCTTTTGATCTGCGGCAAAGTCATGAGATCCTGATTCCGTCATGTCTGGGGTATGCGGGATGGATTTCCTTTATCACGCAGATCGTAAAAACCTATGGAGGTTGTGATGAGTAAGCTGGATCGATGGCGGGTGTGTAAAGAAGAAACGGCCATGGCGGGAGCGGCTACGGCGTTTCTCAGTATTTCCGATCTGGGGTTGGTTCTGGATTCGCCCATGTGGTGCTCGGTTTTGACCTCTCGGAGGATCGCAGAGTGTGAGCCTCTTTGGGCGAGGCGGATGTACAGCACGCTGATCGAGGAGAATGACCTGGTCTTTGGAGCAAAGAAGAAACTGCTGCAAGTGGCACAGGATATGCGGCAGGAGGCGGACTATGCTGTCATGGGGGTAGCCGTGAACTGTGGACCGGCGTTGATGGGGGATGATATCGCGGGGATCTGCCAGTCTGTGATGGACATTCCCGTGTGCGTATCTGACGCCAGCGGGTTTAACGGTGATGCCGATCGGGGGTGGTCGGATGCTATGATTTCTCTGCTGCGTAAAGTGCCTCACTTTTCAGAGAAGAAGCAGGCGGGGAAAATCAATGTGATCGGTCAGTGCATCCTGGATCCTGCGTCCGATGAAAGCTGGGAGAATGTATTGTTCATTCCTGGCGGGCAGTTGATGATGTATGGAGAATTATCGCTGCTGTCTGAGGCGGAAAGAAATGTGGTCGTACATCCCCGAGGTCTTGCCGTTGCGAGATGGCTGGAAGAAAATACGCAGGTGCCGTATAGTATGCAGTAGGAGTCAAGCCTGTGCCCAATGCTCGGTGATTCTGGCATCTTCTAAGGAAACGCTGATGCAATCACAGAGTCAGTATTTCCCTATATATAATGACGCCCTTTAGCTATAGCCTGCAGCGTGGATAAAAGGCATGCAATCATTCGAGAAAGACTGGGGAATCGTATAGACTTTTTAGCGGCGCGGAAGTTCGCACTTATTCTTAGGTTTTCATTAGGGAAAGCCAGTTAACGTTGCAGATATTGAGATTTTCATAAAAACTGCAACGTTAACTGGCTTTTTTCTCGTAGGCAGATATAATAAAGAAAGGAGGCTTTCTACTATGGAACTGTTCAAACGAGAGAAATATTTATCCAAAATTCGTGGATTTTACGATGCGGATGATATGATCAAAGTCATCACCGGGGTCAGACGCTGCGGCAAATCCTGCCTGATGCAGACCATCATGGGTGAACTTTCCGCTAACGGAGTCCCTGCGGATCACCTCATCTATCTGAATCTAGACAGCCGGAGCTATCGCCATGTACAAACCGCTGAAGTGTTGGATCAGCTTATCGCTTCTTATGCATCGCTCCCCGGGCGCAAGTATCTGTTCATTGATGAAATACAAAATGTCAGCCAGTTCGAGCGAGTCATTAACAGTTTTCGTGAAGACGGCGATTTTTCCATTTTCATTACGGGATCGAATTCCTATCTTTTGAGCGGTGAGCTTGTCACCAAGCTGACTGGCCGATACATTGCGTTCGAGCTTTATCCCCTGAGCTTCGACGAGTATGAAGAGATGAAGCAGTTTTATCACAAGGCGATTGATCCAGACCGCCTGCAGGAACTCTCCCAGTATATTTTGGAGGGCGGTTTTCCTCGGGCTATCGGATTCGCTGAACTTGCTGACAAGAGAACCTATGTCCAAGGGATCATACAGGAAATCTTTGAGAAAGACATTCGTCGACGGGTCAAGATCCGCGATCGCCAGTCTTTTGAGACGGTGAGAAATTTCATCATCAACAACTTCGGGGCGACGACAAGCATCAGCAGTCTGCATGATTCGCTTCGCAAGAACGGGCTGGAGATCAGCCGCCAGACCATTGCGAGGTACATTCAGATTTTGGAAGACGCCAAAATTCTTTACTGTTGTGATCGATTTGACATGAAATCCAAACGTGCTTTGAGCGGAGAGAAGAAATATTATCTGGCAGACTTGAGCTTCTACTTCGCGCTAAATACTGACAATCGGATCAACTATGGCCCTGCACTGGAAAATATCGTGTTCATTTATGCAAGAAGTATGGGCTATGCGGTCAGCATTGGGCGCATCGGGGCGCTGGAATGTGATTTCATCCTGCGAGGCGGTGATATGCAGTATGCTTATGTGCAAGTCGCGCTCACTATCCTCAGCAGCCGGAAAACGGAAGATAGAGAGTATCGTCCGCTGGAGATGATTAGGGACAATTATCCAAAGTATGTCGCCACGTCAGACGCATTCCTCCAGCAAAGAAATGGAATCCAGCATATCAATATAATTGATTTTATGAAAAAACAGAGACGTTTTTAATCAGCGCTTCATTAACAGTATACAGCCTTCAAACTTATCGTATGAAGCAAGAAGGTCATTCCTATGCATATCGCGATTTCTGCTCCCATCAAGAAGGAGTTTGAGGAAACGGTTTCTCAGACGTTTCCCGACTCAACTTTCCCCGCTGGAAACTGCCTATAAAAGCCCATAAAATCTATGAATCGGCCCAATCCAATAGGTCACTTTACATTTTATCGATTCTGTGTATTCCTTGCCAACTGGCGCATGCGCTGACGCAGGGCTCCGACTTGGTGTTAAGTATGAGTCTGTCATGGGTCATACTCCGGTGACTTGGTCGGCAATGTGCTACAATGTGACCAATAAGAAAGGTTGGTATAGTGCGGATCAGGGAAACCAGATTCTTGCTGCAGATCCTAGAGCTTTCGTAGTGTCTGCGGAAATTAAATTCTAATCGCGTATTCTGATTTCAAAGGAAAGCGATAGTTCACACAAAAAGCCGGTACCGATCACGGTGCTGGCTTTTTGCGTTTGAAAATATACATAGAGCAGAAGCCCTGCGCGTTTAATCAGCGTCTCTTTAATTCGCCTTTTACGGTAAAACACTCCTGTGCAGGACAAAAACATGATATAATGATTATCGATAAATGATAGGCAGCTATGGGCTGCCCGGTGAAGAGTAATGCCATTAAGTTAAGCGGCAGAACGTTCTTGGCTCCCCATCGGGGGAGCTGCCCGAAGG